>JAABUP010000373.1_pt1 | contig 100554 bp, 138 predicted proteins | sample 5559201 | NCBI WGS metagenome assembly JAABUP01 (sample SAMN10711887, study PRJNA513373) | rock metagenome | isolation source: Antarctica rocks | place: Antarctica | reverse complement strand
TCACGTACCTTAAACGAAGTTGCTCAGAGCTGCTCACTTTCAAAGTGAGAAAGCGCACTGTGAAAGCACATTACTACACCATTTTACTACTTTAAAACCCTACCTATAAGTCATAGTCATAGCTCGAACATCATGGTCCAGCATACAACCCCGGCTGATGCAAGCGCTTGTCCTGCACCCTTGCGACACTGAGCACGGCAGGTCGCTTCCCTTGTTCTATCATGCTGTGTATCGTCACCCGTTTATAACTCCTCTGCGGCAAATGGCATTCCTGAGACAGTTTGCAGATTGCAACTCAGCTCTCGCTTGACAAGTGTGTCACGTCGCGGTTGAGGATCGGCTCCTGTTGCTAGCATGTTCAGCAATTCTACTGGAGACAGCCCTCAGGACGCAGAACCTTCGGGCTTCCACGAGTTTTCAGATGGATTGCTTGACCATCTCGCTGAAGCAAACGAAAGGATCGAGCTTGACCTGTTTGACAATCGTGAGCACGCAGCTGATCAGTCTCATAAAACGGATGTTGTTTGGGTTTCGGTGATATACGATCGGTGTTTGCCCTGCAGAGGTTGATGTTGTGCCTGAGTTCGCACCACAATTGGTGCTTGGTGAGCAGGACCTGGTCGACAAAATGCAAGCGACCGTCGACAATGCCCAAGAAGCTGCACAGTTTCTGCAGCGTTCAACGTGGGACCCAAGCTCAGTGGCACTGGTAGAGCATAGACTCCACGCAGCTGTGCAAGTAAGACAAATAAGCTATCACACTTATAGTTCTGTGGCCTTTGGTCACTCCTGCCTTGGTCTGCATTTGCTCACGCAGGGGACTTTGTCTCTGTTTATTTGCACAGCACACCTGAGCTAACCATCATGCACAACAGCTGCTTCCAGTAGCGTCTGTAAACTGCTGACCCCAGCACCTGAAGACAAGGCTGGTGTATGTGCAGAAGCAGCAGCCGTCAGAAGCAGACGAGGCAGTGCGGCGCAGGGTACTGCAGGATATGAATGCTCTCGTTCAACCAGGCCTTCTTGGCTACACTGGCATGCACGTTGCACCCTACGGCTCCTTTGTCAGCGGTCTGTACACCAGCACAGGGGATTTGGACATTTCCATTGAGGGCTTCAGGACACAGTGAGGCTCACCTATCTTCTCCCTGCAACACATGTCATCTGTTTGCACACTTCCTATTACAACACGCAGTGTTGATGATGTGACTCATGGTGACTCAGCCTGCACCAGCTCATTCAAAGTGCTACGCATGCAGTCTGTGTAACTTTTGCTGTGTAGTGACGTAGTCCCATGGTGTTTCAGGGGCTCTGAAAAGATACCTTGTGCTGAGCTGGGCAAAGAAGATAAGATCCAGCTGTTGAAGGTATAGCTCTCAGCCCTGCCCTTGCATATGCCTTCAGCCCTGCCCAAACAAGCAAAGCAAGTCAAGATGTGAGCATGACTTCGATTATGCTCTCACCAGAAGACACATGACCATATAAGTATGTGCAAATGGCCGGCATGACGCAGGCCCTAGGAAAAAAGCTGACCAATGCCAGAATGGTTCGAGGTCAGATGGAGCGTATCCTGCATGCAAGGGTGCCCATCATCAAGTTCAAGCACAGCGCCACAGGTCAGAATATTCTCCCTAGGACGTTCGCCCTATGTTTGCTCACCCAACTTTCTGCTCAGGCCAATGCTGTTCATTTAACAATCTGCCATGGAGTCATTTGCGTCACATGTGCATACTCACTCAAACGCTTGCCAGGTGGCAGATCTGTGCAGCCGATGTTTTGCGCCTCATCGCCTGGTGTCGTCGTCAGACCAGCCATCCTCAACAGCGGGTTTCCTGCATGCTCTGTGCCATGAAGCTGCTGCCACTCAGTCCAGCTTAGCTCTCACTTCATGCAGTTCGCATGCAGCATGTCAACAGCATAACCCTTTACGCTGTTCCAATGTATACAGGTTTGAAATGGCATATCAGTGTAACAAGCTTAGCTGTGACTTCATACATTCTGCATGCAACATGTCAACAACACAACACTAGATGCTGCTTGCGGTTTCAAGCTCTGGACTGTGATATCAAGTTTGCCAACCTTAGCTGTGATTTCATGCATGCAACATGTCAACAACACAACACTAGATGCTGCTTGCGGTTTCAAGCTCTGGACTGTGATATCAAGTTTGCCAGCCTCAGCTGTGATTTCCTATGCGCAGCATGTCAACAACACAACACTAGATGCTGCTCGGTGTATACAGGTCTGGACTGTGATATCAGCGTGGCCAGTGGGGCAGCCAGGTTCAAGTCCACAGTGCTGCGCTACCTGGCAGACATTGACAGCCGCTTTGGTTCCCTGGTGCGCCTTGTCAAGCTGTGGGCTGGAGCTCATGGCATGAATGATGCTTCTGCCGGCACCTTCAACAGCTTCGCCTTGACCCTCATGGTGAGAGTAGACACTGCATACGTTTGCCAGATTGACATCCTGGCCAGTCATGGTCCATGGGCACTTGCAGCGTGTTGAATGATGCTGCTGCCAGCACCTTCAACAGCTTTGCCTTGACCCTCATGGTGAGAGTTTTTTATGTCCTTAGTCGTGATTGGCCTATTATTACAGGCATAACTTGATGGTTGCCAGTAACTGCTGCTGAGACTAAAGCCCTACCCCATGAGGGGGCATCAGCTCATAGTGAGAGAGCACACTGCATACCTTTGTCAGATTGGGACCCTGGCCAGTCATGCTCAGTGAGCACATGCCACGTGTCGAATGATGGCATGAGTGATGCTGTAGCATGTGCCTTTACTTCTCGATCTGTTGTCAGGCCTGCAAGCAGGATCGGTATGTCGTCAAGTCCATGAACTTTTCCTGACATGCTGAGGTACCTGCGTTGCTGTCGCGCCTGACATACACCCTTCAAGGTTGCAAGCTTGCAGCCGCTTGTACTGACTGTGAGGCCGGTTGCTTGACTCAGACCCTGAGGTCTCCGGGCTGCCGCCTTAGGAGGCTCCCGCTATGATCGCTGAGAAGCGTAAATTTGTCTTTTCTTTTTTCAGACGCTGAGGTGGTTGCACTGCAGGTGGCCTTCCATCTGCAGATGCAGCAGCCGCCCATTCTGCCGCCGCTGTGTGCCCTGTTCCAGCAAAGCCCTGATGTGCTCAAGGGGCGGCCCCTGCATGCTGGACAGCAAGCAAGGGAAGGTGTACTGGAGGTATAGCTGCACCTCAAACAGTTTAGCAACCTCCTGTTGTTTGCTGAAGCGAGGACAGTGTGAGTAAGAATGGCATGACAAATGTGCTTGGGTTTCAGTCAGCACATGGCAGAATGAGGGAGAGACTGTAGCATGCAGCAAGTGATGCATGCCGCAGAAACTGTGAAAAGATAGCAAGTGAGCTGATTTGAGCTTTGGCTGCATCTGCTGATGCAGCTGTACATAGTAGATAAATAGCTTGAATGGTGCCACACCCTGATGTGAACTACCGCAACCTTCAATCAAAGGCCGACTTTGTGGCATACACGCCATGCACATTATCTCGCTACATTTACATTGATCATATCTACTTTGTGCGTGGCATGGATGAATTGATGCACACTACCTGGCGTTGACACTAGGCTGCTGATGTGGCAGGCATGTGGTGAACAAGCTTGGACAAAGTTTGTCGGGTACGGCCAAGCCAACACTTCTTCACTCACAGAGCTACTGGCATCATTCTTTGTGCTGTACCACACAGCTGTGCAACGCTGGTCCAGAGAGCGCAGCACTGGTCTCAGGTACATGCCACCTCTGCAATCAACCGTTCATCATCAGATCCACAGACTGCGTCATAGCGCATGCTGGCAGTACATCAGAAGTTGCCCTCTGACACAGCAGCGTTTGGGATGTGTCCAGGGGGCTCAGCACTACCCTGCCTGTTACAGCCAAGCGCATTGCATTACTGCTTGCCTATCAGTCACAGACTGAGTCTGAGCAATTGACAGCTGCATGACCTTGTTGCTGCATACGGTACTGTCCACTGCAACTGCAAGGCAGCAAGCACCTGCAAAGCATCAAGCAACTGCAAGGCGGCAGGCCTCTGCAAAGCATCAAGCCAGACCAACGTGGCGCAACAACCACTTTGTGCTTGTGGTGGACCAGCATCTGTTCTTTTCAGCCTGGCGGCACAGCAAAAGCAACCCATCTCTATGCACTCCTTGCATCTCAACACTGAACTGTGCCGCAGTAGGGCAGTAGTCAGCCTTGCAACAGCAGGAAAGCTTGAGCCCAGTTTGGGATCATCTCAAGCTTCTCTACATTGAATGCCTAACGGCGTCGTCTTTGCTCCTTCTTTTATTTCAACAGCAGGTGTGTGTGTGTGTATGCAGGTATGTGCGCATCAGCACCTGGTGTGGGACCTGGACCTACAGGCCTTGGACCAAGAAGTACTGTGTGGGCGTGGAGGACCCCTTTGACTGCACTGACAACTGCGCCAGGACCATCGCCCCTCATGCATCTTCCTCCGTGGCCAACAAGTTTGGGGACGCCGTGAGCGCAATGGCTCTCGTTGACAGCACTACTGTGCCGTCTAATGCACAGGATGAAGGTGTGGTCTGCTAAAGGCAAACATCAAGCTTGTGCAGCAGCATTGTTACGCATTGTGAGCTTCAGCGCTGTGAGCTGAAAGGTGCCTTGGGCTTGGTCATGATGTCATTCTGGTGGATGCAGCTCTCGCATATGAGACAGCAATGAGGCTTGTCCACAATCTTCATTGGCACTTTGTGGCTGTCATCATATGGTCCCACAGGGCTTACACATGATATGAAATACCTCTGTTCATGTCCAGAAGGCTTTGACACGGACCATAGCAGCCTGCAGTTGTACAGAACTGAGTCTGAAGCTATGCATTCAGATTAGTCGTAGCCTAATGCCTTGTTCAGTGTCAAATGCTGTTCACAAGGTGGATTGCATACAGGCGAATCTCTTCTTGCTGCTGAATGACCTAAAGCTTTGGTCACTTCATACTGAGATCTGTGTTGCCCATTGACAGTTTGTGCTGACCAATCCATTTGCAGCTTGTGTTCTGAACTTTGTCAAGCTAGATCAGGGAAGAGCGTGGAGCGCTGCATCAGCAACATTCTCCTGTATGACATCATGTCTACAACCTGGTTACCCTGTGATTGAATGCCCTTAAATGTGTAATGCCTTGTGTACATTGATGCCCAGTAACTCTGTCATATGAACCATGAGGGCAGCAGACATCAATAGCATGTTTATTGGACTGACTTGTTGAATTGCTTTGCGCATCTCGATGTCATCACTAGCTGAATGCTCATGGTACTGTGTCTGTTTGTGTGTGCAGGACCACAGAGTCTGATGCAACGGCTCTTCACCAAGCCACCGCCAAAGGTCAGGTCAGTAGGGAAGGAGTCCGGGGGTTGGGGCCGGGGCTGGGGGGGCCGCACCACGGGTCCTGTACGGTACCTACCTGTACCCACCACGCAGGAGCCGATGCAAGGGCCAGAAACACATGCATATGCTTCTCAGCAGGCGCCTCAGGTAAATCACTGCACAGAGAACCTATCTCAGTAAGTTGAGCTGGTTTGTTGCCTGCTTTGCAGTCTGGACTGCTTGCTGAGCTTTGGATGCTGTGCATAGAGAGTCTGATCAGTGCTGCTCTATCAAAGCATGCCTGTCAGCACAATGAGATGTCAAATGAGGGCTGTTTGACTTGCATGTAGTATAATCTTGGGTGTAGCAAATTGTCTTGACAGTTGTGATGAGGATGCTTGCAGCATGGCTAGTAGCTCGTGATCCTTTTACGCCTCACATTTTGCATATCCTTACCCATGTTGAGCATGCACAGCAGGTACTCACATCCCCTTTTATTGTTGTCATGATGCAGAGGCCACCAGGGCTCGACCAGAGTCCTGTCTCAAGCACCCCCCTGATGACCCAGCCCCCTCCCCAACCGCACAGGCACCTGCAAGGCGTTCAGCAGCCCTACTCACCTCACGCCAGCTCAGAACCCCCCACAAGGCCACCCCCCGGGCTAGAGGGGCGCTTTGTGCACAGTCAGCAGCTCGGCCTGCAGCGTACACCAAGCAATAGCATGAGTCAGCAAGTGAGTGCAGACCTGCGCTACGGGCAGGTTCAGGTGCTTGCTGCACGGCAACCAAGACAGAATCTGAGTCTGGATCACAACGCCGGCCTTGAAACTGCTGGCAGTAGCGGCTGGGACCATGACCTCACCACGTTCAACCCTGCTGCTGGAACTGAGGCTGCAAATGATGGATTTGATGCACAGCATGCACAGCAGCAGGCGGGTTTTCAAAGGGAACAGTTTGGCAGGAGAGTGCCAGCACAACATGCACAGCAGCCAGCCGGTTTTAGATCTGAGTATCCCAGCAGTGACATGTCAGCTCAGCATGCCCAGCAGCCACATGTCAACCACATGCTAGGTCGTTTGCGGGTGGATGATCATGTGCAGCCACACTCCCTGCCTGAATCATCTTCATCTCATCAGCAGTATGCTCATCCCAACAACCTTGTGAATGGTCAACACAGCAGCAGGAGTGGTGTCACCCTCACGGACAGACCCAAGCTAGGCTTGCAGCCTCAGCAAAGGCAGAGGCACACGCCCTATGAGCCCCACAAGCAGCCTGAATCCCCAGCGTTCTCTCGGGATGGTAGTCAGGGCCAGAATCCCCACCAACATCACCAGGGCTTCCAGAGGCAGGTGCATCCCCAATCACAGTCTCACGGCTTTTCTGGATATGGTGCTCAGCCCCAGTTCCCTTCTCAGGGCTTTCCTGGGCATGATGCTCAGTCCCGGCAGGTTGACAGCTGGGATCCCCCTTCAAGCTCAACTGCTGTGGAGGAACAGTGGCAAATCAGAGATGAGCCCCAACAGAGCCAGGATCAGATCCAGAGGCAGGTCAGCATAGGCTTGTTTGACAGGACGCATTCAGGCAGGGTGTTGACAGTTCCACGTCAGCCACCAGCAAGATCTCAGTTCAACAGGACCAGACCTGATGGGGCTGTTGGACATGGCCCTCAAGATGTGTCATATCAGGGCGGTGATGTGCCAGATGCTGGATTGACTGGGGATGAACCTGGCCCCAGTGCTAATGGCAGGGATGACTTTTTAGGTCAGCTGCTGACTGCTTACATGCAGTGAATGCAAGACACTCTGGCATTGCTCATCCTCCACAGCATTGCTTGCTGTTCCCATATTTAAAACCAGAGCTGAGCCTCTGGTCATGACCTACGTTGGTGACGTCAAAGCTGTTTAGGCATTTTGCAAGTCATCAATTGGCTAGGAAAGTGCAGCAGCAATGCAAGACATGCTGCCTGTCACTAACCACACAAGAGTCGTAAGGGTGCCAATGTATGGCTCAGGTGTAATTTGCCATGTTGCAGATGAGTCTAAATTGGAACAGGGAATTGCTGAGCATGGGGATACAGAGCCGGCTGCACAGAGTAACTCCAGCAAGAAAAAGGAAAAGAACAAGGGTTATTGGAAGAAGAAGAAGCAATTTAACCGAGGACGAGGCGGCAGAGGAGGTCATCAACAGAGCAACGAGCAATATTGACAACTATATTTATTTGCCTAACTGACTACTGACCGATATTTTAAAGTTCATCTGTCCATCAAAAACCTCCCGATTATCAGTCTAATTCATTGTACCATGTCAATTAGGCCCATAAATAGCTAATTCAGTACTTTCGCTGTAGTTGACTTGTGTTCACTAAAGTATCATGCTCTCTAAAAAGTACCCCATCAAAGGCAGCTTGCACACCAGACAAAGGGGCATCCTTTCGCAGCAAATTAGTCAGAGACCCTACTAAATTACCATAACCCTGCACAAACCTACGGAAGTAGTTGGTCAGCCCAAGAAATGAGCGCAGTTCAGACACATTCTGGGGCACAGTCCAGTCCCGCCCCACAGCAGTCTTTTTGGGATAAACCTTAATTCCCTCAGAGCCAACAATATGACCCAGGAATTCAAGCTCAGGCTTATTGAATGTACACTTGGCACGTTTTGCGCTCACGCAAACGCTGCAGCACAAGCCGCAAATGCTCAGCATGCTCTTCAGGAGTCTTGCTGAACACCAAGATGTCATCCAAGTACACAAGCACACTCTTGCCAATGTACGGCCTAAGGTGTCATTCATCACAGCTTGAAAGGTTGCAGGTGCATTAGTCAAGCCAAAGCTCAGCACCTTGAATTCATAATGCCCAAAAGGAGTGGAGACGGCAGTCTTCGGTACATCCTCTGGCGATATCCCAATTTGATGATAGCCACTAGTCAAATCCAGTCAAGAAAACACCTTGGAACCCCGCAATTGGTCCAGCAAATCATCAAATTCTAGGCAACGGATACTTGTTTTTGACAGTCAGCTTGTTCAAAGCACCATAGTCAAGACACATGCGCAGAGTGCCATCCTCCTTTTGAATGAACAAGACAGATGAAGAGTACTGTGAAGTACTAGGCACGGCATGATCACGCGCAATGAGATCAGCAATCTGAGACTTAGCCTCAGCAAGCTCTCTAGGGCTTAGCCTATAAGCATGTCTGAAAGGAGGCTTGGACCCAGGCTCAAGGGGAATTGCATGCCCAATGTTGCGCTCAGGAGGTAGACCAGGAGGTAACGCCTCAGGAAACCTATCATGATACTCACGCAACAGCGCATTCAGCTCAGATGCAGGCATCAACTGAGACTGATCAGTGTCACCCGCAGCAGTGGCACTAGGCATAGCAGCGCAAGCTGCATCTGCGACAGGTTAACCGGTTGTGCATCAGTGCACACAGCAACGAAACCATGACAACCACTGGCCATTGCTTTTTCCAGCCTGCACAGCAGTTATTGGAGCAGCATATGCACCAGGAACAGACTGTACAGGTTCATCAAGGTCACCTTCAGGATCAGGAACTAACGTGATTTTCTGGCTACCCTTGGTAAGCACACAGCACTTCTGCCCCCAAGACAAAGTAGCAGAATACTTGCACAGCCAATCCTCACCAAGGATGGTTTCATAAGCATCAGCAAGCTCAACAACATGACATGTCAGATCAGCAGAAAGCTGCTGCAGTTTGAGGCGTACCTTGCAAGTCCCAGTAGAAGCATGGATGACACCATCAGCCACTGCAACCTGCAAAGGCTCCCCCACACTAGGCTCAACATTGATGCCCACCTGCCTCGCATAAGAAGCAGACATAAGTGTGTTAGTGCAGCAAGAATCCATCAAACAAGTGGCTGGCGCACCAGCCACAGTAGGTTTGAAATGCATAGTGAGGCCCAAAGAGCCCACAACAGCAGCCAAACTACCAGTAGCAAGAGGTGGAACATAATACACCTGCTGTGCTCACTCAAAGCAACATCATCACAAGGAGCAAACAATGCATCACTGCCAGGGCAACTAAGCAACATGCAAATACCTACGCCATACACCAGGCTGCTTAGACAACACAACTACAGCAGAAGTGCTGTTTGTCTTGTGTGCATGCAAAAAGCAAACAAATCACTACAGGCAGGATGCAGCAAAAGATCCTGACCGGCAAGGTCAGTCATCTCAAGGAAAACAGAAAGCGGACTAGCTGTAAATTCATCATTAGACTTTACAACAATGTCATCAGCATGATAAATTGTATTGTAGTCAACATCAGACAGCACCACAATGGTGAATTTGTTTTCAACAACAGTCGACACCACATCAGCTTCCTTCAACAAGGAAGAGTGACTATTAAAATCTGAAATCACAGCTGTAATAAGTTCACCTCCGGCCCACTAAACAAAGGTTGAACTATGCTTTTGCCGACTTGGCAAATGCAGCAGGCATGGGAACGGCAGGCTGCCCATCCTTCTCGCTCTCACAATTGAAAGACATGTGTCCAGGTTGGCAGCAGTGCAGACACAGCTTCTTGTCCTTCAACCAATCTTTTGCACCATCAGGGCGGAAAGGCTTGGCAGCAATCTTGCTCCTGCCACCAGAGTTGGAGCCAGCACGCTTGCTGACATCCTTCCTCTTCTGCTTCTTGCCCTTGGCATTTGCAATGCCATTCCCACCATGGGAACGCTTGTGGCCAGATTGGCTCACAAGGAGGGAAGCAGTGCTAGGGCCAACAGCGCCCCCATTGGGCATTGGGCAGGCCCTGTGCCTGTGTGACAGTGTAAGACATGAGTTGGTTGGGGTCAAGCCATTTGCCATTACGACCCATACCAAATGGTACAGTCACCACAAGACGTTTCAAAGTTGGATTCAAACCATACATGAAACGCTGAATTTCTCACCAGCGGAGACAGGCAACTCAGTGATGCCATTCAAACAATACTGCATGTTATGCACATACTGCGCAGCAGGCAGTGATGCTTGCTTGAGGTCCTTCAACTGATCCCAGAACTCAGTGTCAGGGTCAATCTGGCCAAATCTAGTGCCCAGCAAGGCACAGAATGTAGCCCAAGTACGCTCAGTTGCAGGCAAGGCATGCATAGCAGTATGCATGTAATCAGCAGCCGTTCCATCAAGGCACGTCCTGCCATGCATTGCCCAATCATCAGGGTGTGTGTTGCTCAATTCAAAGAAAAGAGACAACGCATTGCAAAATCTGAACACAGCACCAGCCTGATCCTGATCACCCTCTCCAGTGAAAGGTTTAAGACGGCGTGGTTCAGCAGATTTGTCAACCACAGGTGCAGAGGATACTGTTTTAGTGCCCTTCTTGGCACGCCTAGCAGCATAAACAGCAGCAGGTTCCTCGACAACACCAGAGGAAGAAGGTACCTTGAAAGACATTGCAGAAACGTCGCCCAGGGCAGTATCCTTCATCCTAACAGAGGCCTCCAACCCAGCCTTCTCAGCCTTCAGTTGGACAGTGGCAGCCTCCAACTCAGCAATCTTGGCTCTAGCGTCAGCCATGTCCTCAGTGGACCATTCTTGACCAAGGATAATGCAGGGAGCAACAGGAGCAAACTCCCCAAAAGCTGTGGCCCCAACAGCAGAGACCTCAGCTGTAGCAGCAGCAGTTGCTGCAACAAGCTTGGACTGGATCTGGGCGTCAAACCCATCCCCAGCAAGCTTGGGCTCGTCCAGCACAGACGAGGCACATGTGTCCGTATTAATGGCTCGCATCTGCTCAGAGACGCCAGTTGACATGACAGGCGCCTTGGCAGTATCAACAGAGATCTCAAGGGATGCGCACATCGTAGCAGATTAATTCGATAGCAGCGGAAGTCAGAGGGCTGTAATCTCAGAAAGGCTCCGAGAACCAAATGTAACGGTTCAGCGGTGTTCCAGAAGATGGCCGTGTCAGACAAACACAATTGATTGTTGTTCAGGTCACAGCAGGAACTGGACCAGCATCCAGGAATCTGGATTCACAACTGGCCCGCTGGCATACACGTCAGACAGTCCTGACTCATTGCATGCCAGCAGTATTGATATCTGTTGTCTTACGCCGTAAGACTCAGTGTGACTGTGTCACGATGCTACAGTCTGAGGAATAAAGTGGGCATCCACCAAAAACCAAGGAGCAATAATGTCTGCACGAGCTATCGTTGGAGGATAGCCTCCCGGAAATGAGGTACCAATCAGCCAAAAAGACTCCCATGCATTGATTCATCGTCCTGGGTTGGCTGGAGCCGTGTATGCTCTCACCCTTACCAAAATATTGTACCACCTGTGCTGACTGGGACGCAAAGCTGCAGCCTTGGAGTCTGTAACTACCCCATGGAGGGCGTCCAGCATTGCCACTGTGGGGAGCACTACTCCAGTCAACTCAGCATAACCTCTCTTGCCAGAAGTCCCAGTTGTCATACAGAAGAACGTATAGCTGATTAGGACCGCATGATGAATCATTATTAAAACCAGCAAGAAGGTTGAAGCCCATTCTGCAAATCAGCAAATTGTGCTTGGATATTGCGACACATGCCAAACACTTTATTAGCACTGAATAATAAAAGGTCACCCACCGTGTCGGCGTCGTAGTTGTTCTGAAGTCAACATCCTTATAGTTGCTCGGCAAACACTTTACTCTGCCTTGCCTGTATTGCACAAGCAACTGTGGATGCTAGGACACAGCAGCCTTCATGGATTGGCAAGTTCAGCGACTCCCTGTGATATGTTGCCAAAGTGTCCAAAGAAGAGCATTAAGCTACAACAATAATGAGCCTCACCACGTGCCAAAGGCACCACAAGAATTGTGCCGGGGCGCAAGGAAGCTGGGTTCACGTGGGTGTTGTACTTGAGACCGTCAAAGGGCGTAATCTCTTTGCTGTCAAGACAGCTGAGCTCTTTAGCCACTGTGAACACGCTGTCACTACTGCCAACCTCCCAGCGAGCACCTGTGAGCAGACTTCTACAGTCAAAAGCAGAGCTCTCGGCTTGCCACTCGTAGTGTCAGCTCTTGTCACACCGTACCGAGACTGATGATCTTGCCAGCCTTGAGATCGTTCAAGCCACCAGGGTTAGCTGCTTCTAGCAAGTCGTACGGAACACCGAGCTGGCGGGCAAGCTCCGAGCGTTCGTAGTCTCTTCTTAACCTCCACAACCTGTCTGCAAAGCAAGTGCAAAAGCTTAGGCAGGGCTCCTTAAGGTATTTGTTTCCAGCCTTTGCGCTTACCTTCAAGGCGCCTACCCATGAAAGGCGCCTAAACATTCGACCAGCTAGCACCCTCCGAGTTCCTGCAGAGCGGCATTGCCAGTCAGTGTGCCAGTGCCTGTTTGCCGATCATCAAAGAAAGACACGGGACACGCACAGGAACACGCAGAGGAAGGCAAACGGACTGCGAAGACATGTCGCGTACCGGTAGAAGCACATGAGCCATGTGACCGACCCACGCTGGTCAAGAAGGTTGCAAACCTCGTCACTATCCTGCGCTACAAAGATAGCCAACAGATGGGCACGTAGTCGTGAGCTGCGAGCACGGCAGGATACATACTTCCTCGGTGTGGCGCTCGCAGCCAGCCATGGCGGGCGCAAGAGTCGGACTGTTTATTGCAACCTCTCTTGCCAGACATGGACAACCTCACATGTTTCACACCTGAGCACGAACATAGATCAAACATGAGCCGCAACGAGCTTGCTGCCGAGGGCATGACACGTCCATCGTCCGCCTATGAGAATGTCGCGCCTGGGCAGCATGGCGCCAATGGCCACAGTGCAGGCCGTGCAGACGCTGTCGTTAATGACCCAGCAGCTGTTCAACAACCAATTCAGTCTCCTTTCGGGAGCCATCAAGCTAACGTTCGGGACGAAAGCGAGATCAACGAAAATTTGAATCAAGTGACTCGCAAAACGCCACGCGATAGATGGCGTGACGCCGGGAAAAAGATTGCTGAGAAGGGTACAATTAGGTTCGAAGCGGATGATACTCACGCCCCGGCGGAGCCATCTGCCGACGACACCGCTCACAGAGACACACCGCTTGCGGCTGCAATGGAGAGGAAGCCATCAGGTCTCCTTGGCAGGAGCAGCTTGGGTCCCAGGATCAGCAGCAGCCTGAATCTATCAAAACTTGGCAAAAGCTTCAATGACAACAAGGCCGGCAACCAGGCTTTTGCTGAGACTGTCAGGCTTGCACAGCAGCAACAGCAAGCTAATCGCCAGAGTGCAGCACCTGTGCTCAAGGCAGTTCCTTCCACCAAGGTGCTCAATTGTCACCAAAGGGCTTGCCTAGACCCCCTACGATAGCATACTACCCACGTCTTAGACCAGCAAACCTATTCCCACTCTCTGCTTGCATTGCGCAGAATGTTGCTGCCATGCCGAGTTGCCAGGAGAGCACATCTCTGCATTCATGCATACTCCATGCAGCATGTCAAAATTGCCATTGCACACTGCTTTGCATGATGCAGAAAATCTTTATGTTTGTCCAATGCAATGCAAAAGACCAAGAGTGTTCTCCTGCATTGCAGGTGATGACAGCAAAGAAGCGGCAGAAAGTGGAGGCTGGCTTGATGATTCCTGCATTCATCATCCATCCATATGATTTCCAGTAGGTTTTGTAGACCTTCTGTAACACTCACGACTGCCTGCTGCAGTCAGACTACATACCTGTCTGATTGTGTACATGCAATACTGCTACCTTCTGACATTCTGCTGAGCCGTGCATGAAGCTTGCATTGCAAGTCATCGGCTCTAAAGCAGTAACCTGACGGCTTAGTATCATATTGAATAGCATAGCAACTTAGCTGCCAGATGCTTTCAAGCAAATGCATACTTAACTGCAGTAGAACCCCGCCTGTTCATTTACACTAAGATATGTCTGTTTGTGTGTGTGTGTGCAGCTATCGTTTGTGGGTGTTTCTGACTGTGCTGGCAGCGGCCTGGTCTGGCATCTACATCCCCTTTGCTCTGGCCTTTCAGCATGTGCCTGGGCTTTAGTAAGCTCCAATCACTCCTTTGCTTCCTAGCCTGCTGTTGTTTCTGCTAGCTGGGTTTGCTGCGATTACTTTCATGATCTGCCCACACAAGTATATCAGCATCAACGCAGATTGCATGATGTGTCCCTGCTAGCTGTCATGCATGTTGCAACATCAGATCCAATTCTTCTGCTGCAGATCTTGAGACTGAACATAGGTCTGGGCCACTGTGGTGCATTTTGTGGTTGTCAACAAACGCCTGCATATACATCTCAAGCTGCTACTTGACTGCACGTGGACTTTGCAATGATGCACCGTTGCATCCAACCATTTGTTCCGTGACTTCTGCAAGCCATCCTCATGCTCCTACCAAAAGTGGTTCCTTGTTGCTGACTTGCCCTCCTGTGTGGTGCAGCCCATACACAGATGGCAATGCTGTTTTCAACTACATTTTCATGGTCATCTTCTTTGTGGATTCCTGCCTCAGCTTCCGCGTCGCCATCATTGAAAACGACATTCTGATTACAGACTCCCGAGAAATTGCCAAAAACTACCTCGGGTTAGTCTTGGTTTTTTGCCCTTTCTTTGCTAGTCAGGTCATGTAGCCATCATGTGCCTGCCAGTTTGTGTTGCCTAGACACGACCACATCCTACACTTTGCATTGACGCTTGGCTGAACTTCAATTTTGGATTGCAAGGTTCATCGCACTGCTTAAGTATGTTTGTGGTTGCATTGGTGGCAGATCCATGTCATGAAAGTCGATCCAACTGACTGTCAATGGCATTCTGTATCCTTTGCCTATTGCATGCTATGAACCGATGCAGAATCAGAGAGTCATGCCACATACACAGAAATACCCCTTCCACCTTTTGCTAAAGACATGCCTGGTATGGGTTGCAGTGCACGCTTCTGGGTGGACTTTGCGGCATGGTTCCCATTTGACTGGATTGTGCTGTGGTGTTTTGATGCTGCACAGTCAAATAACTTCCATCGCTGGTTGGGACTACTGACATTGTTGCGCATGGTACATCCTCCACTTTACATGTGTGCATGTTATGCTTTGTTGCAACTGTTATCTTCCTTATTGTGAGCACCACTTGCTTTTCAACCTTGAAATCAATTGCTCTTGGCAGTTCAGATGCTGCACTTTGCTGGCATGCATATGGGGTGTGCAACTTGCCTTGCGGACATGCTGTCTGTGCGTGTGTTGTGCCTGCTGCGTTTGAAAGCTGCTATGCTGTCAATGTTGAGTACTGTTGGTTTGTCGGCACAGTCCCATGCTTGCTATAGAGTCTGGTCCTACGAATGTCATGTTGGGTGCACTTAAGGATGTACAGAGTGTTACGGTGTTGTCAGTACAGTCACATGTTTGCTATACAGCCTGGTGGAAAGTATCATGCCTGTTGCAGTTGAGGATGTACAGAGTGGTGTGGTTTTACCAATGGTGTGAGTACAGCTCCAATATCAAGCTGTTGTGGCTCACCCTCTTCAGAAACATGTCGGTGAGCTGCCGTATCCCCTCTCTCGACATCTGATTCTTGTGTTCACCCCGCTAGTTGCCGGCATGAATTACATTTCTGCTGAGGCTAAGGCTCCACCCTGTGAAGGGGGCGTTGACTCTTGTCTCTTTAATTTTGGTGTGCTTGTTCGTCTGCAATGAATCGTAAGGCTACAGACAAAACTGGCAAGATTGCCAAGTATCACATGCATGTTTGACTTGATCATGTTTGTCACCCTTCAGAAACAAGTTGGTGAGCTGCTGTGTTCGAGTTTGTGTGACACAGCTTGGTAGTGACACAAATGACTGTTAGCTGCAGTGTGCTCTAAGCGAGTCTCAGTAAGTCGTTTCTCAGTGCATACACCAAAATGCTTGGTTTTGCAAGACTGTCAGCTGCAGTGTACACATTTTTCAAGTGTGGCGACAACAGAAGCGCAACCTGTAGTCTAAAACAAGCCTGTTGACACTTGTTTAAAGAACAGCTCTGGCAAACTCAAGAGTTGTTTATGATGAGTCAAGACGATCACTCAGGTTGTACTTTGCCATCATAGGGCACGTCATAAGGTTTGGGATTGAGACATTGTGCATCTGCCTCAGTATGTGTTTTGTGTCACTCATGTTTTACTCTTGTGTGGTGCAGTACGCATGGCTGATAGCATTAGTACATATTTGATGTCACTCTTATCTTTCTCTTGTGTGGTGCAGTATGCATGGCTGGTAGCTCACTGGGCGGCCTGCATCTTCTACTTCATTGCTCGCCAGAACAACTTCACTGACACAACCTGGGTAGGAAACAACGGGCCATTGTTCGATGGCAAGCCCAATATCATCCGGTGAGGGCTCTCACCACTACTCAGAAGCACTGACGTTGTCAAACACGCTTGAAGCAATCAAGATCTACATCATCAGCAGCACAGAACCATACATGAAATCTGAGACTACACCCCAAAGCAGCGATGTGTGGTTGTGAATGCATGAAGCAGCTCAAACTTATGTCACCTCACCAGCAGCACAGGCGTTTGAATCAAAGCTGAAAATGCAATCCCAGCACTGGCAGCGCCATGGATGCATGAATCAAGTGTTTGTTTGTGTCATCCAAGAAGGGTGTGATGCATGGTCACCACACCTGCTCAAACATATGTTTGAATGAGTATCCTGGGCAGCCTGGTATAATACTTGGCTTCTCATTAACTTGATGCCGAAAGGCGTAGTCTTTTCTTTTCTTTGTCTTAGTATCATGCATAGAGCTGTACTGCAAGGACTATTGGTCACAATTTACAAGTTGTGCATCATACAGAGGTGCATTGTTTTGAGTTTCCTCCATGCTGCACGTTTCAATACACAACTAGTTAGCTGACTGTGTTATCCCAGCTCGCGACAAACTGCTCTGGAGTGACCTGCATGTACCTAGCTCATTATCAGCCGGAAAACACAAACGCTGCTGCTGCTGCTGCCATGACTTCTGATATTTCTGATGACTATTTTGATCATTGCGATTATTGCTGCAGGTATATATGGAGTCTATACTGGAGTGTTACGACACTAGCTACTGTGGGATATGGAGACCTGCATGCGTACGGCCCCATTGAGGCAGCCTTCATTCTGTGCTACATGCTCTTTGGCATCATCCTGAATGCCTACATCCTTGGTGGGTGACTCACAATCTGCTCTGCCAAGCTGCTGCCGTGTGTGTTTCACTGCTTGACTGGACTTTTTGCTTTGCATCTGACTGCTGCTTCACTGGACTGTTTGCTGTGCATCTGACTGCTGCTTCACTGGACTGATTGCCTTGCATGCGCCTGCTGCTTGACTGGACAATTTGTGTCTGTTTCATGAGATGCGCTGCTGGTGAGGATGTAACTGCATCTCCCTGTTGCTATTTCTGTTGTGCAGGCACTGTGCATGAATCAAATCAGTCACCATCAGCATCACACATCAGCATCACACATCAGCATCACACATCAGTATCACACATCAGCATCACACATCAGCATCAACTGTTTGCCCACAAGTCCAACAAGCTCACTATTTGACAAGCTGGTTAGAGCATCAAGTACTAATTGTATAACATTGACTGTTTGTTGTACCAGTAGTACTTGCTGCTCTAATCAGCTTGTCAAATTGTGGCTTCTTCGACTTTTTCTTCTGGTGGCTTCTTGAACTTCTTCTTCTGGTGGACTCTTGAACTTCTTCATGTAGTGGCTTCTTGAACTTTGGGCAAACATGAACCTCAAGTGGTTCTTTGAGTGACTGTTGCTGCTTGGAATTTGCCCAGGACTTCTTCTTCTGTCCTCTGCCTTATTGTTTACAATGTCTGCAAATTCCCATTGTGCCGCCTGCAGAGTGCAATTCACACTGGCCTGAGCTGTTATTGGATTGTGCACATAGGTACTATCACACTGCTGATCATCAAGCATGACGAGCAGACCGGGAACTTCAGAGACAAGACAGGAGTCCTCAAAGATTACTCCTCACTCAATAAGCTCCCAAGGGTGAGTCAGCAAGGCGTGCTCATCAATCTGTGATGCATTCACCACCTCAACACGGCAACATGTTATGCGGTGATGATTGAATAGCTCACTTGCTGCTATGCACATGAGCAGTGTCATATACATACGTACAGACAGGCCGCAAAACACTTGCAAGTGCGCATTTGTTGGAGTTGCTGCTCGCCTTAGCAGGCTCCCGTTATGACCGTTGAAAAGCGTAAACGTATCTTTCCTTTTCTTGCCCACTTGCAGACTGACTATGCACACCTGTATGAGCTGCAACTGCCTTCCAGCCGCTGTCTGTGCTGCACAGTGTTTCTGTTGGAAAATGCTCTGACTAAGAGCCATGACAAACTGGCGTGTGGCAGGATTTGGTGGAAGCTATGAATGCACATTTACGGCTGCACTTTGTGAATGATGAGCTGGCAGACCAGAAGGTGTTATCAATCTACCCCACTACCCTCAGAAGACGCGCCCTGAGGCATCTCTACCTTCAAAACACCCAGATGTGAGCACACCTCTCCTCCTTTCTGCCTGCATGTATGCCTGTATGCACGTATTGTTGCTGCAACTGTCCTGGTTTGGCACCTTGAGTGAGGCATGCTTTGAGGCATCTCTACCTTCAAAACACCCAGATGTGAGCAGACCTCTCCTCCTTTCTGCCTGCTTCTAATGTACTGTCCTTGCCACCGTCCTGATTTGGCACCTTGACTGAGAATCTCAACCTGAGATAAGCCTTGAGACATCTTTACCTACCTTCAAAACACCTAGATGTGAGCAGACTTCTCCTTGCTGTCTGCCTGCTTCTAATGCAATGGCCTTGCCGCTGTCCTGGTTTGGCACCTTGACTGAGGCGCACCTTCAGGCTTCTCCACCTACCTCCAAACACTCAGATGTGAGCAGACGTCTTGTCTGTTCTGCGGCAGAACTTCTGCCTAGCTTCCATATACTGATGTAGCATGCGTGCCATTCTGGTTGAACACTTGCACTTCCTCTTACCAGCATCAGTGTGTACTGGTTATGGTAGCTGTAATGTGATCCCTGCCTTGACTAACAAGCCTGCCTACCTTCACAATAGTCCCTGCCTATGTCATGGTCATGGTGCAACAGTGCAGTGCTACAGTAGACAGCTCTGATGATTCAGAGTTTTGGTCCCTTCTCCAGAGTGAGTGTATGTTCCTCCTGATGCAAGACTATCCAAAATGTGCTAGGAGGGGGGCTTCAACGCGATCCTTCTTTGCCCAGAAGGATTGCATGATCGTTTACAGATTCATTTCAGACTGTTTAGACATGATAAACGCTTAGTACTGATGGGTTTTGACCAGGTCACTGACAACCCTGGCACATCTGTACAACCTAGTTGGTTGGCTGAAGCTGTAAAATCCTCTCCTCCTCTCCTCCTGGGACTCGCCATCAGGCATTCCCATTCTGTGACTTACCTTGAACCCAAGAGGCCCTTCATAAAGCAGTAGCATGTGCACAAATCTCACACAGCATGTGACTGTGCACATGTGACTGTGCACATGCTGTTGCTTCATGAAGGGGTTCTTGGGTTCAAGGTAAGTGACACAGCAAAACATCTCACAGCTGGATATGACAGGTCTTGTGTGTTGGATGGTATAGGTCACTCTAGGGTCCACGGTTCAGTCTGGAGCTCTTTTCCTGAGATGAACTTAAGATCTCAGAAAAGAACAGCAGGCCTCCCACTGCCTACTTCTCATGCCAGCATGCCTATGACTTGCAACCCTTGACCCAGAACCCTGAACCCATACTTCTTGTGCGAGCAGGTGCTACCTGTTCCAAGGCTGCAGGCAGAAGCTGCTAGATTCCCCGCTGGGCGCCAGCACCGTTCAACTCTTCATGCCTATGACTTGCAACCCTTGACCCAAAACCCTGAACATACTTCTTGTGCGAGCAGGTGCTACCTGTTCCAAGGCTGCAGGCAGAAACTGCTAGATTCCCTGCTGGGTGCCAGCACCGTTCAGCTCTTCATGCCCAGAGTGGAGGTGGTGTCTGAAGGGGACCATCTGCATGAGCTCTACATTGTCCTGGCTGGTCTGGTTGAGACCTTCAAGCCTGGCGTGGCAGAGAATGCTGAGGACATCTCCCTGCACATGGAGGCTGGAGATGCGTCACACCATGGAGATGCTTCTTACCATGGGTCCATGAGCAGGTATGGGTGATCAATTAAAACCCTGATCAATTAAAACCCTAATCCGCAAATAGGGTTGCAGTATGAGGCCAGAGATACAACACATCATGGAGATGCTTCTTACCATGGGTCCATGAGCAGGTATGGGTGATCAGCGCAAACCCTAACTCTCACCTAGGGTTGTTGACTCAGCATGTGGAGGCTGGAGATGCATTACATCATGGAGATGCGCTGTAACATAGGTCTCAGAGCAGATATAGATCCCTCTCTGTTTGTGTGCACACTTGCAAAACACTGAGTCAGCCACTCTGCTGTTCTGCTGCAGGAGCCACTCGACAGTGGGCGACTGCTTTGGTGAGGTGGCCCTCTTCACACAGATCCCCCAGATGCAGACTGTCAGGACAGCCATATCTTCTGCAAAACCTTTCTGTTCATGTGCACACTTGCCAAAAACCAATTCATCATCAACTGTTCTGCTGCAGGAGCCACTTGACAGTAGGGGACTGCTTTGGTGAGGTGGCCTTCTTCACAGAGATCCCCCAGATGCAAACCGTGAGAACAGTCACGGTGTGTAGAGTGCTGGTGGTGCCCCGAACAGCATACCAGACCATCAAGTCAGCCTTTCCCCTGGGCACCCGCCAGATGCTGGACAACCTGCAAGCACACGCTGAGCTGGTAGGACAATTCACCATGCCTCAATAATAATAATAATAATGTAATGATAATAATAACAACAACAACAATAACAACACTACTACAACTAATGTTAATAATAATAATCATAATAACAACATCAACAACAATAATAAATAATAATAATAACAATCACAATCACAATCACAATAACAACAATAATAATAAATAATAAAAACTCTTTCCAGCTCATGCTGAGCTAGGTCTGCCTCAATGAGATAGCTCATCTCACAGGCAGCAATCCTCGTGCACGCGGTGGCATTGAGCAGTGCTATCAGAAAGTTGGCTGAGCCATACAAAGGGTGCATCCTTTTGCAGCAATTGAGTCGAAGGCCCTACCAAATTAGCATAACCCTGCACAAATGGAAGTAGTTAGTCAGCCCTTGTCCAAACCAAACCTTGCAGCCGTATGCCCTAAGGCTGTGGTCAACAAACCTGGCATGTCAGCGCTGACAAAACACAGCCTGTCGGAAGGTCACATAGTTTAAGCGGTAGACGGTGGTGCAACAGTGGTTTGTGTGGCAAATGGGTTCGTGACCAACGCCAGATGCCAGTGTTGCCCTTGAGCATGGAGCGCTGCACCTTTGTGAGCAGCTGCATGAAGTGGTGATGGTAGTCAGCAAGTGCAGACTTGTAGGCTGCTCAGCTGACGACCTTGTACTCAGCCTTGGCCTGAGGCGCAGGGTTGGCCAGTGAAGCTTGCTACAGCTTGCTCTTGCTGTTACGGTGCTGTTACGGTGCTGTTACAGTTGGCCAGTGAAGCTTGCCACAGCTTGCTGATGCTGTTGGCAAGGTGGAGTGGCGCCTCTGAGATCCAAAGGCGCTGTGGCCTTGGATCTCAGAGGTACCGGTGCAACAGCGCCTTTGGATCTTAGAGGCGACACTCCACCTTGCCAACAGCACCAGCAAGCTGTGGCAAGCTTCACTGGCCAACCATACCAGCACCGTAACAGCACCGTAACAGCACCATAACAGCATCAGTAAGCTGTGGCAAGCTTCACTGGCCAACTGTACCAGCACCACAATAGCACCATAACAGCACCGTAACAGCACCGTAACAGCAAGAGCAAGCTGTGGCAAGCTTCACTGGCCAACCGTAACATCACCGTAACATCACCATAACAGCAATAGTAAGCTGTGGCAAGCTTCACTGGCCGACCCATCATCTGGTTCTCTGGGGCTTTGACCCTGTCTGCTGGGATGCAATTGTTTCAATGCATCGTTATGTCAGTGCTGCTGTATTCTGGAGAAACATGGGGTGAACACATCAGCCATTTGGCTTTTTTTTCCAGATGATTTACTTGCGACGCATCTGTGGCATATCCTTGCATGATCATGTGCTAAATTTGGACACATTGAATAGGTGCAACACCCTATCTGTGGAGTCTCAGCTGCAAGGCAAAAGACTCAGATGGTTCATGTTATCAGGATGTCTAAGGACAGATTGCCCAAGAAGCTTTTGTTTTGGTGAAGTCAAGGGGCTTCGCTCCCCTAGCCGCCCTAGGTCTAGTTTCAATGATATTGCCTTGCGTGATTGTCAAAACTGTCGACTTCGTAGACCTTACAGAGATGCGCAAGACAGACTGCTTTGGAGAGACAAGACTTGTCCCACACGTACCTAGCTCATCATGAGCTGGAAAGCAGATTTATTATTGTCATCCTTACCAGATGCCAACCGTTTAGAAGCAGTGATGAACGCATCGTGTTCACACCAAGTCTTGCTTGCTTGTTGAGCTTTGACTGTCCAGTAGGTGCATATTTGCTGAAACAGCGTAGTCCTAGTGATGTCCAGCTGCCCTTGGCAGGAGCTTCAGTCAAGTTAAGCCTTGCCAAGAGCAGTTAAATGTCATTAGGGCCATGCTGTTTCAGCAGGTACCACCCTGCCAACGCCCATGTAGTCAAGCTCAAAAAGCAATTTTTGGATTGAAAACAAGACAGTTGATACTGCTTTGTGACGGCTGGTGTCTGGGTTTGGTCATGATTCCATTTGCCACACTAACCACAGTTGCACTGTGTACTGGACACCCCTCAATACCATGATGCGGTCATGTCTTTTTGCTAACATGTTATCATCATGCAAGAAGCTTCTGTCCTTCTTGCCAGATCTCATATGATGCAGGGAATGCCCCTTACACCATGTGATGACTGACGGGTCTTCAGATCACATGCGCGACGAGTCACGTCTGACTGATACACCTGTGCTTTCAAGCCAGATGTCTGATGAGTCACAACTGGCTCCACACCCCAGACTGTAAGGTATACAATGAAATGACTGATGCAGATTGTGGAAGAGGAGTTCAAGCACACTGCAGCCAAGCTGGGGGTGACAGGGCCGGAGGCAAGTGCCCTGGCGCATCACTGGGCCAGCCCTGAGGCGACTGGCCTGCCCATGACTCCCAATGATGCTCTGGAGGATTCGGCCCATCAGGAGCAGCTCCACAGGCCGCATCACTATGGTAATCATCCCTTCACTAAAACATCTTCACAATGTATAAATGCGTTATACTGTCCCCAGGCGTTGCCAAGTTTAGATTTCCAATGTAGGGATGATGTTCCTGAATTAGAATGGACGTTTTGGGATTGGAAAGAGCTACTTCTCCCTAAAAAAGAATCAAATCGCTTGTCATCAAAAGTGTGTAATGCTGGTAAGCATGTGAACATCAATGTGAGTGAAGTTGTTAGCAGTAACATCAGGATTACCTGGTGCTTTTCGTAATTTGTCAACACTTGTTTTGAGCTTTTGCCTTTGTTCAAAGGTTCAAAAGGTTGCACAGCAGCAGGACTTGAAGCTGCAGTGTCCACATACTGACAGCTTGCACAGGCCTGCATTGCCAAGCGAAGAGCAAGAAGTTTAGTCCCAGATTTCGTCTTTGAATTCAGGTGACGGCAAGCACAACCAGCTTGCAATGGGGCTAGACCTGCGGCAGGCCTCCCTAGGGCCGGGGGACGATGCCCTGTTTGCTGGGGATCCCCACAACGTGCCCAGGAGGCAAGGCCTGCAGCGCATGAGCAGCATGCAGCAGCAGGTGCTGGGTGATCTGCTGCGCGTCAGGACGCTTGTGCGGCAGCATACTGCGAAGCATGATGAGAGCAGAACTCAGGAGTACTTGTATGCAGCTGCCAGAGGAGACACGAGTCAGATACAGCAGGCAGGGCTTGCTGTTGGTTTTGTTATGTTATGGCTTCAGGGTTTAGGTTTGTTTCTTTGGTATTGTCGTACATGTTGCAACAGCAATGGATGCAGGTCAGACAAGAGTCACGTGCTCTGTCTTGTCACACCAGCAGCCATGTTACACATCTTGTGGTCGCAGCTTCTGCATCTGGGCTTCTGAGTTGAATGCGCTGGCCAAAATTCAATCACCAGAGGTCCTCTTCTTCACCACTTCCCCACACACTGCAGCCACACTGTAGGTTACTGACTTTCTTTTGTCTCCAGCTGACTCCTTGCTGCTGCACTTCTGATATCCGTCAACCTGTTAGGTCACACTGCATCACAGGGACTGCCTTGCACCCTCAGGGATGGTTTACCAGCTCTTGTTCAAATCACAATCCCTAGGGGTTGCGCTGCATGCCTATTAGTCAGCTCCCCAGGTCACTCTGCGGCTTGCTTCCTGGCATTTCGACACACAGGAACATCACTCCTCTTGCAGAAGCACCCATGGCACACATGAACCTCTCAATCATGTCTGGGCATAACAACAAGCATCAGACACTTCTACCTTGGCAGATATCTCACCTCTCTGGGATGCAACAACAACATGTCAGGCTCTGGACATGTGTGTGTCTGTCTGTGCAGATGCTGCAGCAAGGCTTCCCTCCAGACTCCTGTGACTACGACAAGCGCACAGGGTTGATGCTGGCCAGCACTCGCGGTCACATCCCAGTTGTGGAGCTTCTGCTGGCAGCTGGCGCACCAGTGGACCAGCTGGACAGCTTTGGGCAGACTGCTCTGAGTGAGGCTTGCAAGTTTGGGCAGGAAGACACCATTACGGTGCTCAGGAGAGCCGGCGCCAAGTAAGCTCCCTTTGTTCAGGGTATGGGATCCTAGGATTGAGGATGTAGGCTTTAGGAATCAGGGCTTAGTCAGAGTAGAAGTGAAGCTATTGTCAAGCTTCAGGCTTTATTAAGGTGTTGATGCTATTGGACATGGCCTACCTGGTCTGCCTTTGCAAATGGGCTTTTGATTTTCACATTTTACATGACCCCAGAGTGCATCAGTTGCTACAAAGTGTGTTGACAGGCTTGAGGCACATGTCTGTGCACTGGGCCATGCGTGAGCTTGACGCAATGTACAGCAATGCGTATGTCAGCTAATGAGGTGTGACATAGACCTCACCAGTTGTGGCCTCTGACATGCTGCCTGTCTTGCCAACCCCATGATTCAAGAGCAGGATTGGGGCGTCGTAATCTTGAGGATTCACCCAATGACTGACTTGTCTTGCACTTCAGCTTGGTCGTTGCCTGACAAGTCTGCTGTGATCGTGGCCCTGATACCACCTAAGGCCTATGCAGCACTACCTGCCTTCTTATCATATCATCATGCATGCCAGCAGTGGCTGATGCGGATGCAAGGAGTGCTGCATGGGACTGGGTGACTTTGTGGTCATGAGCACTCCAGGCACTGTGCAGTTCATCCCATCCTGGACAACAGCCGATCCTTTTCCATGCTGTCTCACATGCTATGTCTTCACAGGCATGCAAAGCACATTGAAGACAGGAGATGTTGATTGGTTGGTTGTTTGGTTGATTGGTTAATTGGTTGGTTCGTTGCTTGGTTGTTTGACTGACTGATTGATTGACTGGTTGATTCATTGAGTGACTGATGAGTTCATGCATTGATTCATTCATGGACTCGTCCATTGATTTATTGATCAATCAATGAACGAATCCAGGAATGAATTGATGAATGAGTCAGTCAGTCAGTCAATCAGTCAGTCAGTCAGTCAGTCAGTCAGTCAGTCAGTCAGTCAGTCAGTCAGTCAGTCAGTCATCACACACCTCAGCACATGTGGGCTGTAGCTAAACAAGGGATTACTTAAACCTTTGGTATGTGCTGAACCTGAATGCACCTCTAGACTGCAAGCCTCAATCTCTGAAAAACACACCATGCGCATTAACTGTGTGCTGCACCTAGACGAGAGGCAACTAAATCTTCCACCCCACCCCCTTTACTTCTGACCAAGACATTGCTGAAGTCTGAAGTGACCTTTGGTGTGTCTTGCAGCCTGAATGAGACCCACAAGCAGATTGCGTACGTGCTGTGTCAGTGCATCTTTGACGGAGACATGGCCCTCATGCGGCGCTACATCAAGGCCGGAGTGGATATCGACATTGGGGACTATGACCAGCGCACTGCGCTGCACATTGCTGCTGCTGAGGTCAATCTGCCGGCGGTGGGCATCTTGCTCTTGCCTTTGCCTTTGCCCTTGCCTCTGCCTTTGCCTTTGCCTTTGCCTTTGCCTTTGCCTTTGCTTTGCCTTTGCCTTGCCTCTGCCTCTGCCTCTGCCTCTGCCTTTGGCCTTTGCCGTTGCCTTTGCCGTTGCCTTTGCCTTTGCCTGTGCACATGTCCATAGCGTTGCATGTTGTGCCTGGATGCATAGCTGCATGCAGCACTTTGCAATCTGAGCTGTGGGGCATAGCCAAATGAGTGCAAGGCTGGAGCACAGTGAAACAAGTGTAAGGCATGTGGGCCAAGTGCTCTCTGCTGGTCTGGCCTGCATCTGCACTCTGCTGATTTGCTCTTCTGTTCGGTCTGCCTGTGCATCTTGGGCGCAGGACTCATTATGTGATATGTCATTATTCCTGCAAGTTTAACGTGCTTGGCAGATGCAGATGCAGACAAAGTGAAAAGGTGGGCCAAGATGAACATGCTCATGTTCATCTTCACCCACCTTCTGACTTTGTCTGCATCGCCTGCGCATGTTGGATTTGCAAGTCCAGTGACACATCAGGATTGCGACAATGATTTGTTGCACATCTGAGTTGCTCCTGTGACTGTGCATCAACATGTGCGCAGCTTGACAACAGGGCCAATATTGCAGAATAGGTGTCAAAAGCAGATGTTCTCACACCACATTGTGTGCTGTTCTGCTCTCCCTGCTTTTTCTTTCCCCCTGTTTCTTTTTCCTCTCCTCCTCCTCCTCTTCTTCTTCCTCTTCTTCTTTTTCTTCTGTATATCTGGTTGGCGTGTTGCATATACATCTGCAGTCCCAGGGAACGTTCTCATGTTCTTCTTCTTCACTGGCGTGCTGGCAATGCAGATCAGCTGCTCGTTCTTCTTCTTCACTGGCATGTTGGCAGTGCAGATCAAGCTGCTAGCTCTTCTTCTTCACTAGCATGTTGGCAATGCAGATCAAGCTGCTGGTGGAGGAGGGCAAAGCGGATGTGCTGATGACAGACAGATGGGGCTCCACAGCTCTTGATGAGGTCCTGAAGCTGAATGCCTCCCGCTGCATTGCCTACCTGCAGCCCATCACCAACGCTGCAAAGGAAAGGCAACGGCTGGAGGTGGAAAGGGAAGCAGCACTGGACGCTGAAGGGTAGCCACATAAACCCCCTACTGTCACGGGGGTTGGCAGCGCGTTGTTACCAGAATGTTAGAATGCTCTTGGGCCTGAGGCTGTCATCTCAGTGATGCCAGATGTGTCCAGATACAACCAGTTTATTGACGCCATCCTAGTCAGATTGACAGCTGATGCTGGCAATGTGCTGTATGGTGTTTACATGCTTCTGGCTGGGCGTTCATCGGGCTTTTCTGCAGTTTCTGCCACCTATTGAGGCTGGGTGTCCAGATAAGGCATAGCCCTTGCCGACAATTGTCATTTGCAGATCCTTTCTTTGTTGTTCTGGAAATTACACTTTGTCTGCCTTGTAGCCCTGAGCTGTTGCTTTGTTGGTGTGTGTCGCATACTCTGTGTCAGTACATTTGCAGGCATGATCTGTACGCATAGCTTCTTCTGCTGGTCAGCTGCAGTTACATGTTTTTTGGATATTCAGGTCTGTCAATGCAAAATATTTAGGTGATGCATTGCTTGATCTGAATGTCAAAACATGGTTGATGCTGGTGTTTGTCTTGTGGTCTGTGCTCAGCCTCATTGGCTACACCTCAGGCTGATATCTTCAGCAGTAGTCAAACTACTCTTACTTCTGCAGTGAACAGATGCACAATTTTTCTTCATTTGTGGAGATCGTTGATCAGATCTCTGCTTCAGAACCATCAGCATGTTGTATCCTTGTCTATCTTGCAAATGACATGCAGTTTTTGAAAACCTGTGTCTCATTGGCATTCTTTCTATGTGAAGTGCTATGATTGTGTGTTTGTGACAAACCCTTCGTACGCTAGCAGCGGGTACTGTGCTGTGGCACATGGTGTGATCACATGGTCTGTTACATCCCTGATCTGCTGCGATGCACCTTTTGTTGTAGTTGTGCCTGATTGGGTCTTCACTCAGTGTAGGCATGAGCTCAAGCATCGTTGTGAACTCCATAACAGGCTGTGTTGAACACGAATTTATGCAGCTGCAGTTATGCAGTCTGCACATGCATTTGATGCAATCTGTCACATCACGTTGTGAGCTTCCTTCATACACTGCATCATCAAGCTAATTGGCGTGGTTGAAGGCCTTACATGTTGTGTAAACCCTACGCAGCAAACTAGCACACGCATGTGAAAAAGCTTGCTATCGTACATACTGAAGACAAAGTATAACTCGCCAAAACACCCAGCCCAGAGCACAATGTCATCATCACAGCAAAGTCATTGTACTTCATGCGCAACCTTGCATGTGTGTTGCAGTTGCCTTCTTCAGGGCGACGCGTACATAGGTAAGTGGCTCAGCTAAGATGATTTCCAGATAGCGGTCTTGACAATCAATGAATTGTAGCAGTGTGGTCACAGCACGTCAAACAAGCTTGTCTGTCTGAGACACCGAACATACCACTTAGCCAAACAAGCGCTCAACCAAGGCATATATAGTACCGTCGCTGCCCGTGGAATCTGGGAACTTTTCGATTTCGTGCTAACACAGTTCGCGCCGCGCAGTGCCACAGCAGTGACGCAAAGATCGTTGCTTCCCTGTCAGATCTGCCTTGCAGCTTGCCGCTCCCCTTGACTCTTGCACTGCCGAGCGTTGCGCGAAAATGACACAGATCGATGACGTGCTGGCTTGCTCCGGTACGCTCTGTCAAGACTGTGCTGGACCCGTTTGAACTGTAGCTGTTAGGAAGCCTATTGACAAGTTGGGCGTAGGCACAGCTCCTTTTGCTTAGAGTCTTCAGTGGCCTTGATGGTTTTGAGCAGCAATAGCATTTACCTAATGCAGGTGGTGAGACAAGCAGTTTCACCTATCAAGACGACTCGAACAAAGGGCTGGAATCCTTGTATTGCACACTGGCACAAAGCGCAAGCCGGTGGGATGCTTTAGACACACCTGCTGGCCTTCAACGACTGAGCAGTGCCAGCAGTTACTTTCTGTCAAAGGGAATGCTGGTGGAAGCCCTGACTGCTGCAGCCAGCCTGGTCGGTCTCTGCCAACAGGACAAACTTATCTCAACCGTGCGCAAGGAATAATGTGGGTTCCTGGATGACTGGGTATTTTCCATCAAGAATGGCATCAGCACTGCCGTCAAGGTGCTGTGACATGCACTTCTGCCTGCACTGTGTATTTGCTCAATGTGGTTTGCAGTTATTGTGACTGTGCATGCTGATCCTGAAAACAGCTTCATGCAGAGTTGCTTCTGGTCTGATGATGCCTCTGCATGCCTCTGACGCAGCAATATCATGATGCTGAGTTGCCTGATGAACTACCATATGCATTTGTGCCATAAAGGTGCTGACAGTGGCTTTGGATTGGCAGGCAGCATATGTGTGTTGTGTCCATCTGCACCCATTGCTAGGCACATTGTGCCAACCATACTGCTGATTCAAACTCTCTATGCAGAGGCCAGGGCCATGGTCTGATGACATTTGTACAGCACTGGCACGTCTGCTGTGGCGTCGCTCCCTGTTCTCCAGCCTTAAAGTCCACAAAGAAGAGTATATCCAGGTGTGTCCATCCTGACTGGCATGTGTGCAACAAATGGCACTCAAACCACGTTTTGTCTATGTATCACCATGCCTTTGTGCATGTAGTCACTGTCTTGGGTACAACTGCACATGACGTGAAGCTACATGCTTCTGATGCTGTTGCGTTGACCAGCATGATCTTCCCTTACAATTGTTTGAACAAAGTACTCATTCATGGCAGCTCATGGCTGCTGGTCACACCTGTGCTCGGTATTTACAAGGAGTATGGCTTACTGACTTGTCTTGCACGTACCTAGCTCATCATGAGCTGAAAAGCGTTGTTTTTTATTATTATTATTATTATTATTTATTATTATTATTATCACTATTATTATTTTTATTATTGTTATCACTACTGTTATGGGTGCTGCAGGATGATCAAGCCATTGAGCACATAATTATGCTTTTGTGGCAGAAGCTGCCTTCCTGCGTGACCAAAAAGGAATTACAGCTGCAGCTGTGGTGGGCGTCACATCAAATTGTGTCACTGACAACTGGCTGGTTCACTGAATGTCAGCGACGTGTTACCCATCCTCAGGTACGACAAATGCATACAGTCAGTCTCTCATCCCTCCACGCATGCTGAGCTCCCAGATGCTTTGCATGTGAAAAGTATGGCATGCTGATTTGGAGTTGGCATGCACTTGGCAGCAGCTTGATTCAGTTGTTGCAGCACAAATTGAGTTGTTGCAGCACAACTGTTAAGTCAGTCACCTGCTCTGACGTTGCACGTGATTCAGGAGATGAGCAGGCGAATCGCTGACTTGCTGGTTTATTTCATGCCAGCAAACCTACACAAATATTCAGTACCAAATGCTGGTGCCGATGCCTTGGCAGCAAAGCGTCTGCTTGAGACAGTGGCTTGGGACTACGATTCCCATATGGAGCTGTCGCAGTCATGTATACATGACATGTGGCGTGCCTTCACCGAAGTGACCCAACAGCCGGAAGACTGGCGGTATTTTGCACAGCGAGGTTGCTTCAAGTTGTGTATCAAGGACTACACCAGCAAAGTGCAGGCAGCTTTAAGCAGGGAGTCCTTGCCCCTGTCCAAGAGCGTGGCTCTCATGGGGAAGCCTGCTAGTGGCCTTCCTGACTCAGATCCATATGCATGCATTCTTGGTGAGCAGTGTAATGTGTGACTGTGGCAATCTGTAGTACAGCCCCCAACTGCCACCGCTTTTGCACCCTCTGTGTTGCATCTTTGCCGTGCAGCCTGGCAGCCTGATACAAACCGCACTCCAATTGATGGAATGCCAACATGCTATTGGAGCTCAACATCCCCTACTGTCGACTCAGCTTCTACATGGTGATGTCATGAGTAAGACCAGTGCCAAGGTCTTCACATGCATTGCAGGTCAGTATGGCGTGATGTTTCCCAAAGGGGACAAGCTGCCTCTAGACAGCATCACAAGCTTGCTGCAGATGCTGCTCCTCTTGCTCAACCGCCTGCAGTGCCTACACTCTGAAATCCAGTCCATCTGGCATGGCACAGTCAAGAACAAGAAAGACCTGTCGCGCTGGGTGCAGCCGTCAGACAGATCTGAGGTCCAGAGTATGTTGGACTCCAAGTCAGACAAGGTCAAAGCTACTTGGGATGGCTGCCATGACCGCATCAAGCAGCTAAAGGCACACATTGGTATGTGTTCACATTCTCTGGCGCCGCATGTGGCGTGTCAATGTGTGTATCGTTTCACTGATGGCTGCAGACACTAGGCATGGCAAGAAGAAGGGCCTGCAAGGCAAGACATGCACTTTTAGTAAGCAGCATGTGACATTCCAACACAAGAGTGTACTTGCATCATATGGCAGAACAGCATTTGCAAACAGCACCTGCAGAAACAGCTAAGTCTTTGTTTTACATGATCACAGCGTTTGACATCCTGGCAAGGACTCCTTGCAGATCTGTTGACTGCCTGTGCCAGATAGTGCGAACCACCTGCAACTTCAGGCAATACAAAAGCAGCGTATTCTCAACTCCAGGCTCATGCTGGTCAGTACCTTTCTTGCAGCAGTGATCCTTCCTCACACACGGACAGACTGGATGCAAAGTGGCGGCAGGGGCGGGTGAGGAGGCCGGCAATGGAGGGGCCAGCAATGCTTCCCACACCCATTGCTGATGTCATGTATCCCATGGCTTTAGCTTGTCCCGCGGTATCACAGGATTCAGCAATGATGGTCTTGACAGCCCTGTAGCATTGAGATGAACACTGGAGCATGCCAATTTTTGCGGGCTTGAAGAGGAGAATAAGCTGAACAAGGATTATGGTTGGTTTGAATAAAAGTGGTCAAATGCTTGCATGGGTGCAGAAATGCGTGCATAAGCATGCGTGCAAGCAAGTAGTTTCATGGGTGTTGCAAGCTTTGTGACGAATGTAGTGATGTCCATATGACGTACTCAGACACGCACACAAATCTTCTTGTGTGTCCATTATACAGAAAGCAGCAGGATGCTTACACGCCAATACCAGAAGTGAAGAGGCCACCAAGAAACCGAGAGAGGATAGCTACAGTGTAGTTTGGCGCCAGCCCCAAAGCTAGGATTGACACGCAGGCGGAGATGTTTCCAATCATCAGGAGAGGCTGCATGCACCAATGACCTTGCACACGCTGGTATGAATGCAAGCTTTTCAGGAGGGTGAAGCTTGCATGTTTTGCTGCAGTTGAGGTGGAAACCAGAAATGGTAGCAAAAGCTGGCAGAAGTGATACATACCTTTCTGCCAATGCTGTCGCTGACCGCGCCCCACAGGAAGGACGTCATACACTGGGCTGCAGAAGCTGCAGCAGCCTGCATGCACCCTGTACAAGTTGCAAAGCTGTGCTTGTATTTTGTAGAAGTTGTTTAAGCAGAAGACCCCTAGCGGCAAAGCTGACTGACCAGAAGTCCTGTGTCTCGTCCGACGGACCCTTCTGTGCCTTTGTCTCCCTCAAAGTCTCGCACCATGTACACAGCAAGTGTGTATGGTAAGGTAAGGAAGACAGCAAAAGCCAATTGATTAAACCTGAAGCAAACGAGCAAGGTCGACGTGTTCGTGACAGACGTCGGTGACCGCAAGCAACACTGCACGCAAGGTACTTGAAGAATGTCTGCGCACCACATCGCTGCTATTTGGGTCCTATCGAGGGAGGACCCAACAACGTCCGAGTCATCGTCGAGATCAACAAGTCTTGTTCTTAGTCCCTCGGCCATGACGCTACTGGCTCAACCAGCAGCTTCACCTCCAATGTGCAATCGCACAGTCATGAGGCCTTGCGCAAAACATGACAACCGTCCTTTCGATGCTCGCACCGCATGCCACCACAAGCCGAAGCCGACCGAAGCCCGATCACGTAACAGGAGGACTAGCAAGTAGCAATGCTTTTGCCAATCCTGCCCACCTCTTCTCTTTGGTTGTCCGTTGTTTTGTCATCTAGAAACAACAGAACAATCAAATATTGCTACTACTAGCTTGAAGTCTCTTGCAATTGCTGGCTGAAGCACCGTCATTGTGAGTACCAGCGCTGCTAACAAGCTTGAGCAAGTCCATAACATGCCCTCTGGCAGAACCTGCCAGCTTGCTGACAAGCAGGGGATTCATTGCCGGTCTTTATTTTGCTCCTCCCGCAGTCATGAGATGGCTGGAAATGCAGGTGAAACTGTCTGTATCTGCATATTGCGATACACTAAAGCTGAAGGAATCTTACATGCCAGCAGTACTTGACAGTGCAAACAGACAGTGACAGAGTTGAAAGCTGCAAAAGAGCTTGGCCAGCAAGACATGATAATGTATGCTGCTGAGACCAAAAATGCTTTCTCCAGCATACATTGTTGCATACTACTGCCAGCATGACGGTATGTGATGTGCCTACTAGGGACAGCATTCACTCTCCTGCCGGCAGTAGTACGTGCACACTGCATCAACCAATCTGGAAGCACTTGTACTCTACCAGAATACATCACTTCTGTTCCATTCAATGCAGCACTGCCCATACTCATGCGTTTGCATCCACTACAGAGAGCACATACAAATCTTCATCATGACAGAGCCCTTTGAGCAGCAAAAGCTTGTAGCATGGTCTGAAGGTCACCCTACTTTGGCTGCTTTCCCTTCTCAGCTTGTTGAGCGCCCTGTGAGGGCTGCCTGGTGGCGCCCTGGAAGGAAGCAGCAGTTGATGCATCTGAGCTGTCCTGTATAGCCAGGGAGCCCATTGCAGCATGTAAAGGCACAGATGTAGGGTGCACTGGGGGCAGATCCGTTGACTGACTTTCTTGCTGCTGCTGCTGCTGCTGCTTCTTGGCCTTCTGCTTGTCCTTCTTTGCTTTCTTGGCTGCTGCTTTTGCAGCCGCCTGGGCTTCTTCAGATAACAGCTGCTGACTAGCAAGATGTGCAACATCTCCTGTTGGAGCCAAGCCCTGCGATTGAAAGTTTGAGTGATGGATGGCTCATCTGTATGTGTTGCATTGGGCAGTCAGCTGAAGGCTCACTTTCCTCAGCAAATCAAGTCATGCAGGGCGGTTCACAGACACTGTGGCACTCACACAGCTGGTTGACCTAGATGCAATCCGTGTGCATGGTCAGATAGTCAAAGACAGTTAGCTGCAATCCATGCAAGTACACACACCCATTGATTTGGGAACGCATCCTTTGCCCTCTGCACAAAGTGGGCATCTACGCCATGCCCACAGTTGAGCTCAGTCAAGATCTGGTGCAGGACATGTGGTGCTTTATCCACAGTGCACCAGCTGTGCTGTGAAATTTTGGCCATCTGTGGTTGCCACACCGAATTTTGGCGAGCCCTTTCTATAAAATCCAGTATTGGCTCTGCAACCAGCAGTGATGTTGCCCTCAACAACAGAGTAGTAACAACAACAATAATGATAAGGATGATGATGATAATAATGATGATGATGATAATCATTACGCTTTCTGGCTCATGAGCATGATGAGCTAGGTACATGCAGGGCAAGTCTTGTCTCTCCAGAGCAGTCTGTCCTGAGCATCCTCACAAGATCTAGTAACACAATGCAAGTGTTGTTAGTGTAAGCCAGGCAGCAGAGGGTGATGCTGGTTGCAACTTGAGTTTAGTAGACTTTGCCTGATAGTGCATCACTGGGTCACGAACAGCCAGGCAAGCTGCAGCTGCTGTGTTGTATCTCGTTACTATGCATGGCAGGAACATCAATGCCAACATCAGCCATCCTGGGAGATGCCAAGGCGCTGCCACATGTCTATGCTAGCATCAGCATCACAAGGTCAAGGTGCAAGATGCAAATGTGCAGTTTGCAGCATTGGGAGGCTTGATGAACATAGGCTGGCTGTCTTGGGTTTGCTAACTAATGTCTTTGTGATGTGTGAAAGTCATCCCAAGTTCACGACAAGGGGCACAAAGCAGCGTCACAGCGACATTGAATCTAGCTCTGTCACTGCTGAAGAGCCCAACCCTCAACACTGCAGCACCAACATACATGCCATTCAAAAGGCTGAAGAAGCTGAAGTTCAGAACTTGTTACATGACAAAGACGGATGCTGCAATCCAAGCAGGAGCAACGAGGCCTCAGACCATGCCTCAGACAGACAGCTCTCAGACCATGCGGCTAAGCCTTGGTACAAACACAACATTGTGACAGTCTGCATGACAGCTGGTGGGCTGATCACACTATTCATGAATTATCTAGATGAGCTGACGCCCATATATGCTTCTGCAAAGCCTGCAGCTGGAGGGCTAGGCATGCCTGCTCATGAGTTTGCATGGCCACTGACATTCAGTGGTGTGGTCCTGATGGTCTACTCACTCTTCTTCTACCCACAGGCTCAAAAGCGCTGGGGATATCTGAAATGCTGCAAAATAGGGCTTTTGTTGTCTGTTCCTTCCTCATTGATTTTGCCATTTGCACACACTTTTGTGCAGACTAAATGGGCCATGCAAGCATGTCTGTTTGTGGGGATTGGTCTGTACACCATTTTCAAGCTGATGGCTCTTGCAAGCGCAGCTATCATCATCAACACTGTAGCGCCTATGGAACAGATAGGGTCAGTCAATGGCGCTGCTCAAACTTTGCAAGGATTGGCCAGGAGTGTAGGCCCATTTCTTGCCGGTATAATCTGGGGGTCTTGTGCAGACAGTACAATGCCAGGCAAGCAATATCTGCCTTTTGTAGGCAGCATGGTCGGATTCACTACAACAGCAATTGTGTACATGTATATTAAGCTGCCACATTGATTCTTTGATAGATTGGATCTCAGATACACTTTCCCGGATTGATTGCATGCTTCTTAGGCAAGAATGTATCTTGCCAACTGAAGCCCACATTGAGCAGCAGTCACTTTGCAATCACAAACCCTATAGAACACCAGCCAGCGTCCTGCGTAGCTCAGGTTTGCTGGAATTCTAGCTTGTTTGCCTGCCTAAGCATTTGCTAGGGGCCTTACGACCGTATCAAATTCACACAAAGTGCTGCTTTCCTGGCCTGTGGCCCACTGGTACAACAGACCATGCTTGTCTTCTGAAAGCACAGAACACTGGGTACCATGGGCAGTACCATCCACGTTAACACTGTAAACGTAGCCTCTGAAATGCAAACCATAGCAATGCACCGCGCGGCCCATTAAGTTGTTTGTGGACCTAGTTGCTGCTTGAGAGCATACTTCATGTGCTTTAAAAGGCCTAGCAAAACATATCGGGGACATGTTTTGGTGTCTGGATGAGAGTTGGTTGCAAACTGCAAAATTTGTCTTGGAGCCTTTTTTTTGGACTCCTGACTCAGGGGCCTTCGCCTAGGTGAACATGAATGGCAGATGTGCCCTTGCAACAAAATAACATGCTTTGAGAATTTCACTTGCACTTTCCCATCAGGGGTGAGAGCAGGTGCAAAAGTTTCAAACAGACGGAAATAACATTTCTAACTTTTCTCCGCTGGAAGGATCATGAAAGACTTGGACCCCTTTGAAGTCTGTCAGGGCAAGCGGTGCAAAATGCGCCATCCAGTCTTGTAGAACCTTCTTCGCTTTCTTGTCCAAGACTCTTTCTCTGGGGAACTTTTCTACCAACACCAACCTGAGAAACTTGATCTCAACTCCTTGGATCTTGCCAACAGCCATACAAGGGTCCTGAGCTTCCCAGAAATCCTCTATGGAAACGAGGCCGCTCTCGAGCCACTCAATCAGCCTCTGAGTCTTGCGCTTGTCAAGGGTGGCCCTGATATTCAGACGCACCTTGCCCGGTCTATAGAAGACTTTTTGAACTTTCACGCTCCATCTCAACAGCCTTTTCAAGGCCGCTTTCTTGCAGCTTTCTTGTCTTCCACTGTCTGCAAACGCGTCTCTGAACGCCTTGCACGTAATGGCCAAGCTCACACAGCTTTTTTCAGAGACAGTGTTGGACTCAGCATGTTGGAAAATCTGCTCAAGCACTTGTGCCGGTAATGTCTGCATTGAGTACGCAGCCTCAGGTCAGGAAAGCTGGAGACGTTATGGGCAAGGAGCGGCCCGCAGGGTCGACAAACGGCTGCAAGCTCGCACTGCTCGCGCAGACTGTAACGCTCCAGAATACAGGTGAGGGCGTTTCACATGGCGCCCTTCCTTTGACCTATCCTGCGGACTTCCGCTCGCTTTCTCTGCCTGAGGGGAGACTGGGCTAAGAGTGAACAATATGAAGCCGGTCCGGGACAGGAGCAAAATGCGTATGCACCGGATAACACAGTAGACCGCTGCTATGGCATCGACACCGTCCCCCTTGAGTTTTACATCTAGCCAGCTCAGTCCTATCCAATATCACCTGCGGAAGGATATTGCCACGGACCAGGAGTTAAGGCGCCTCACCAGTTCGCCCGAGTACCAGGCATGGGCCGCAAAGTCATCGCGGAAGACCCGTCCTTTGGGTGTAACTTCAGCACGGGCATCAGCGTGCTTTTTAGGGCTCTTGCTACTCTGCGTTCTGGTAGCATGGAGTGTGCCAGCCGGCAGCTTAAGAGTGGCTGCTTGCCAGGTACACAACACCAGCCGAACCCAGGTTGCATACGGCTAATTCAGTCAGCTCTGCAGGATGTAGTTTCTTGTACAAGACATGTCAGCCATGTCTGCGTCAGACAAACACACGAGAAAACACCCTTGTCACTGTCTCCAAGCAGGATTTCAGTGGCGCTGAAAGAGTTCTGTGCTTGTTGTTTTGTAGAGGCTGGGCCTTGGAAGCTTTGCACTGCCACCTGTGGCAGAGTACTGTCGCCTGCAGGACACCACACCAGCATCCCAGCTGGTACACCAGTATGGTGATGATGATGCCAGGTTGGTCCATGCTTGAATCTCCTGCTGCTGCTGCTGCTGCACGTTCGCACAATCCATCTTGGGTCCAGAACTGCTGCTTCAGCATTGCAGAGATACACCTCTCATGGGTCATAGCGCATCCTGACCGCTAAATTTTGGTTCTGCCATTCTCTACATTCAGATGCGGCCTTGATGCTGAAAACATCTCGTGTAATGAGCAATGTCCCTCAATGCCACAGGCACGCATGTCACTGCAATAGGCACAAGACCATTGCTCTTGCTGTCTGCAGGTCCCTTCACGGCGCCCCAACGTCCAGAGCACAGGCAGACCCACAAGTCACTGATGGCAATGTGTTACTGTCAGAGGACGCCTGGACAGACAACAGCAACATCATGGTGCCCTCATCAGAGGAGTCTGTGGGCCAAGAAGATCTTTTGCTGGCATCTGTTAGCAGTGTGTGGGTTTGCCAAGACTGTCTGTTGTCACCAGCAGTCAGCAATGAAGATTGTACTCTTGGTGCAGGTCAGAGGTAAGGCGCCACAAACACATGCTGTTGAAGGGTGTGACATAACCTTGCAGGACACACAAGTGGAACAGATTACACACAGGCTGGCATATGCAATGCTGTGCCTTGCAGCGGTGCATAAGTTCCCTCAGCCATCTGCTCACTACCTGTAATCTTGTGTATCCCTGCACTCAACCTGGTCATGTGCCCATACTGGTGCAGGGAAGGTGCAGATGCAGTCACAGAGGATCATGAGGTCATCACTGCAGAGCCTCAAGAAAAGAAGACTGTAGCTAGAGAGGCTTCTGCTCAAGAGACTACTGACGGAGGCTTGCTTGTTGACGCCCTCATGACACAAGAAGACTTTGCAGCTGTTGGCGGTGAGGCTTGCATGGCATTTGAAGCAGGGTGTCTTATAATAGTTACAATTAAAATGTGTACTTAGCCAGCAGGCATCAGGTACGTGCGACGCAAGTTAGTTCCCTCCAGACAGGCTTGTTTAGAGCATCACGAGTGTATGTAGTGCATTTGAAGCAGGGTGTCTGTTCTTTGGAAACCCCACCTGCCCACTTTTTTCTGCAAGGGACCCATCTGGGCTGACATGTGTCAACAGCAAGCTTTGTCCTGGTGCAGATGAGGCAAGCAGTACTTTTGAGAACCCTGACATCACACCTACCAGCGTTGACAACCAGTGGCAGCTGTTGGAAGATAACCCTGAGGTCCAGCAAGTCTATCCAGCAGCCGATTCCACAGTATCTCATGACTCATCCTACTCAGTCATGCTCAGGTGAGGCAGCCTTCACTGTCATCACTTGCTGTTGCTGCACTTGGCTTAGCTTGGCTGGCCTTTCTGGATGGCTAGATTTCATTTTGCTTTGTGATGCAGTGGAAGCAGCGTTCCATTTGTCAGCTTGGTTGAGACACCAGACACGGCTTCAGATGTAGTTGCTGGTAACCTGAAGCTCCTGCAACATGTCAAGTGAAGCACCACATGTACGATTGCTGCTGGCCTTGCACGCATCCAAGGACATATCAGCTGCAGCTGCTGATGATTGCCATACCATGCTCGGCCTGCTGTGTTCTACTGATCTTCAAAGATTCATATGGGTGTCAACTAAACAGCATGTGTGCATGCGAGCACATGTTGGATGCATTCCTGCATTATTGAGCTTCAAGGCATTTCGCAGCAGAATAGGGACAATGCTTCTGGTCGTCGTGTTTGTCAAAAATTGTTTTGCTGATCTTCAGGGCGGATTTGGTTGGCAGCTGTTGCTGCTGGTTTTGTACTCATTGTACTCATATGGAAGAAAAGAGCTGCTCTGGCACCTGTTCTACGCCGGATGACTCATCTGCCACAGAAACTGGTTGGAAGCTTCTGGAAGCCTGAGGTATTGACACACTCACCCATTGTTGGTCCTACCACCATTGACTGGGTGCTGGGTTGGTCAAAAAGTAACTGTGACCAAACGAGTGCCCAGAAACACACCACTCTTATAGCGAGCTATCAGACTTGTTGGCTGGCCAAAGCTTGCAATCTTCCTCTTCTTCTTTTTCAAGCCTACATGGTGCAGTTTTGTCACACTCTGTACCTTTGGGTTCTGGTAGGCCTTGCTGAGGTCTTGTCAAACATTGTTCCAGAAGTACTGTTTCCACAGCTTGCAGAAGAGCTTGAGGTTTTGCTGACAACAAGCACAATACTCCATTGAGTTTAGGCTTAAGGGTTTACTTCAGTGTCAGGGCATGCAACCTGCCAAGGCACATGTGTGCTTTATTATGAAATTTGATGCTGAAGCTTCTTCATAACGCCCAAACCTCCTCCCATGTGCTTTCTTCCCAACACCACCATGCCTGCAACCCCCTTTGCCGGGGATTTTGCTTTGCAGGTCACAGTGTTATAGTCCATCCCATGCAGGACAGGTTGATCACAACTTCATGACCCTTGACATACACACCTGTTGCATAACATGCTCCTGTTCAAACATGTACTACTGCAGATACTGTTGCTCACTCAATGCTCAGGGCTCTTGTGCAGCTCTTGACTATTTGCATGCTGCACGTACAGTTGAGCAAGTGGAGTACTAACGGTCTGCTGCTGCAGTTGGGTACCAAAAATCTTGTGTGCCTGTGTGCTAGCACTTGAGTACTTGTATGCTACACTCTGTGCTGCATGCAAACATTCACATGTGCTTTTGTTGTCTTGAACAGGTTGCGCCACAGGCAGCAGCGGCAGACATCAAGCAGCAGCATGCAGCCACATTTGACATTGCTGCTGTGGCCGTCAGCAACCATGTGGAGAGTGCACTGATTGTACCGCAGTACCCAGGAGTAGTCAAGGGTCATGCTGCCTGGTCTCAGGTACTTAGTCACAGCACATCATGAGCGCTGTCCTTGCTGCGGAGTGCTTACAAACTGTATTGCTGCTGTTTGTGTGCTTGACATGTCTTAGGCACACTCACAGCTTGTTGCCTAAAATGTCTCAATCAATGTGCGCAAATTAAGGAGTTCTGAACTCTCAACAACCATGCCGCATCTATACTTCTTTACATCAGGTTTTTGTCTGCACAGGCGAGAAGGTACCTTCAGCACTTGAGGCTTCTAAGGCTTCAGCTGGCCGTTGCAAGAGCGTCTGGGCAAATGGCAGGTCTGGGACAAGCAGGGATGGATGATGACACCACAGATGTGATGCCTGTTGTAGACTTCAGCTATGAGGTCAGCAGGTCACTAGCGGCCTGCGAGGGCTGCCTGCTGGTGGTTGATGCATCTCAAGGAGTTGAGGCCCAAACGCTGGCTAATGTCTACTTGGCCCTTGAAAATGATCTGGAGATCATTGTTGTGCTGAATAAGATAGATTTACCAGGTATGCCTTGCCTTGCACGGCATTTACAGGCCACATAGCATATCAAACCTGCAGCAAAACAGTACACCTGCAAGACAGCATGGGCATGAAATTGTCATGTTGTACAACCACCAGTGGTCCGGTGTGTTCTGTGATTTTGCTCTTAGGTGCTGCATGGCTGCACATCTGATAGACATCATTGTGTGCCCTCCTGCAGCATCCTCAGCTCTGCTTTGTGTTGTGTTTCCTTGCATTTGCTCTGACTAGCAGGCAGCTACTCACGCAGTAAATCATGCATTGTCACAATGTGGATGACATCAACAGGTGCGGATGTTGAGAGGGTAAAGCGAGAAATTGAGGAGGTGATTGGGATAGACTGCAGCCATGCCATTTGCGCTTCTGCTAAGCAGGTACAGCACAAGCAGAAACTTTTGTGTTTGTCATCATCTTCCAGCAAATCGTCCATTCCTTGACAGCTGGTGTGAACTGTCCACATGGACAACAGCTTGTTGGCAAGCTTGCTTTTGGACAGGGTTGTATGCAGCTGTGCAGCAGTGTTGTTTTGTAGGTCTAAACATGTTGCTTTGTTGCTTGCAAAGTGCTTGCAAAGTGCTTTGTCTTAGCTTAACAACACAGCTCAAACACAAGTACTTTGCATTGTTGACCAGAACAGTGACATTGTGCAGCAACAAGCAGCACACAGTGCATTGAACTTGATAGTTGGTGGTGTCTGTCTGTGTGGTAGTCATGCAGCTTCAGTGAAGGATGAAAAGGGTCCTGAATAGTCTGTGCTGCATATTGTAGGGGATAGGCATCGAAGAGACTCTGGAGGAGATAGTGCGCAGGATACCAGCTCCAAATGACACAGCAGAGAAGCCTTTGCGGGCTCTCATATTTGACAGTCACTATGACAGCTACAAGGTACAAACATCGTGGTGCTTGGAGACAGTCATCACAGTCGCTCAACATGCTGAACATTGTCATTACTTGTGATCAAAACAATAAAGTATTCTGTTTGAGTAGAACCTGTCTTGGGGATGTGTGCCTGGCAAAACTGGCTTGTCGTAGCCCTGGGTCACAATGAAATATGCTGCGAGCACCTTTCACGTGACTGAAGGTTCCATGTGAATGAACTGTGATCTGTGAGTAAGCATTGAGTGCTTGTTGATAGCCCAGTTGGTCAACTCCATGAGTGTGTGATGCAGGGTGTTGTCGTGGCGTTCAGAGTGGTGGATGGGTGCCTGCGTAGAGGTGATGTCATCCGGCTCATGAACACCAAGAAGGAGTATCAAGTGGACGAAGTGGGAGTACGCACCCCTGCACCTGTGCCGGTCTGTCCCCAACTCTCCTGCACCCGCTCAACTTTGTCTCAAGTCTTTCTGATCGCTCTTCCATTGCAATGTTCCGCCTCCTTACACACTTTGGTTGTTTGTTGCTTTGAAGCTAGTGCAGCCGAATGCTGCGCCTCGATGTGTGCATGTTGCTTGCTTGCTTGTGGTTGCAGAGCCTCAGTCCCCAAAGGAAGCGGTCTTCTCATCCACAGCCTTTCAGTGCAGTGAGACATTGGCATTGGCCCCTAAACCCCTTCTGAGACTTGCGCTTTAAGCTTAAGACTTGATGTTTCTGTACAGGTGCTGCGGAACTTAAACCGAGACTTCAGTGACACCACCAAGCATCTGCTGGAGAGAGGCGTGTCGACTAAGAGGTCCAACACCCTTCTGTTTCTCTACGCAGAGGATGCAGCATATTTGGATTTAGTGGTTGGTTTCATGCTGACAGAGACTTTTGGCAAGAAAACATCACCGCTGACTAACAGACGACCCTAAACAACCCTAAACCCCTAAGTGTCTTTGTCAGCAAAATCACACAGCAACTGCTGCCCATTTTGTCGGCCTGCGAGCCTAACCGACCTGGTTGTTGGTTGTGTAACAGCAAAGCACGGCACTGGCAGTACCGCCTCGCCTGGGCGTTTCTCGCATAACGCAACCGACGACGATGACGGATTCGGAACTGCAACAGCAGGATCCCACCGCAGCTTTCTTGACCATGGTGATGGACAGGTTACAGAAGGTAGAAAGCGAGAACGACGGCCTGCGACAGCGGGTGATCGAGCTGGAGACACAACAGTCGCTGTTCCGCGAAACTCTGCGTTTTACAACGCACCTGAGGCTCAACGGATGTCCATACCTCAGCGACGGGACTATGTTGAATTGGATTATCGGACAGCCAGTGAAAATTAACCTGTGGGATGATGTCATATGTACATATGAAACATCACCATTGTTGAAAGACTATGGAGACGCATTTGCCATGCAAGGGACATTTGCCGTTGGGTACAGAACAAACGGTGCACACAGTAAGCTGACACACTATTGTTTTTGTGGAACTTTTGGAAAATGCACTTCTGTACAGAAATTGGTGGATGAAATGAGTCTCCAAGTCCCATCGGAACTTCGTGGCAAAACCGTGTCAGGATTCTTGATGCTGAATCCTTGGAAACTGGAGCTCGTCATCTACGATTAGTAAGAGCTGCTTTCTGTTTGGGGAACCTTGCAGCCCCATGACCATACATGTACCATTGCTCAGGCCGCCAATACACGTTCCATTACTGCCAGTATTCCTGTTAAACAATGACTTGTATGACTCATGGGAAGTAGCTGTTGCTGTTTTTTGTGATTGCAAATCACTGTCCACAGATGACAGTCAATGACAGTGACATGACATGGCCTGTATCAAATGTGCATCGTGCAACTTCCAACTGTTACAGCAGTTGTGCCAGGAATGTTCTGCATCAAGCATGAAAAGCTTGTTGCTGAATCCCTTGCTTCTTCCACACCAGCACTAAAGCAAATCCGCTCTGCAATCAGAACATGTACTAAGTCAGGGCAGACGTCATCATAGCTTAAGCCTGCCAATATTTTAATAAGCAACATACAGTTAGCACCTCTGCGACCAGCAAACACAAAGAAACAAGAGCATGACACATGTAGCCATAAAGCTGTAGTGTCAACAGGTGTGCATCAAAGGAGCACAGGAGCAAAGTGGTGAAGTTGCATGCTCACCAGGGTCATGACAATGACTGAAATGCCACATGGCAGGCAAATCAAGGGGTCTCTAAAGAATCTGCTGGCAAGGAGCAGCCCCAACAGGCTAGACTGCAACACAAACACAACCTCGAACTTCAATGAATACGGTTGTTTGTGCAAGATTGCACGTGTCCGTGTGGTGAAGGACAGCATTTGCGTGGCCTGTAAACCACACAGCAACAGGCCAGGTGCAACAGCATGTGTACAAACAGTCCAAGTTTGCATGCTGTAGTATCTACAGAAGGTCATCTGTAAAGCACTGGAAAAGAGGATAGATGCGTGAATGCAATCAAGATACCTGCATGCCAGTTTCCAGGCTGATGCAGCGTGCTATTGGCACACCATCTGAGCCAGGTGAAGCGGTGCGAGCCATCAAGTACCCTACTGCAAAAGCAACAGAATGAAACACCATCACCTGCAAGGCATGCTTGCCTCAAGAACAAATTTGCCATGGAGCGTGATGTGCACAGTGTGTAGTCAGCTAGAAGCCAGGCAGGGCAGCAATGCAGACTGTTGCTCTGAAGACCCTGTGCAGTGGTGCTTTGATATTGCTGAACATCTGCACGTCTGGTCAAGAAAAGATGCAGTTTCCCAGCAATGTGTTGACCATGGACTTCACAATCTAGAGCTTGATAAAAAGCATGGCATCATATGCAGTGTGATGTATGACACCAGCTGCCAGCAGTGCTGCCATAATGGGGTCAGTACTACAGGGGCCTGACGCAGGTGTAGCGTGAAGCAGGTGCTGCAGCATTGATATTCTTTCTGCTTCAAGGCACAGCAAGCCAGCAGAAGCATGTACCGGAAGCAGTACAGTGGCGCCCATGGAAGAGCGAGCTGCAGCTGCATTGGAGGCGAGGGAGGCTCCCACGCAGGCACAGGTGTCCAGCAGTGACACAGGAGCCAGCAAGGGTCGCAGCCTCTTCACAAAGCTGGGCAGGAAGGTGCTGCATACCAGTCCTGCAAATCATGTATTGAGCCAGGTATGCATGAGTCGATGCCAAGCATTAGAGACTCATTCACGCCGCACATGAAGTGGGCTCTATACAAATGCAGGTCCACCTGTTGTCCACCATCAACTGTTTGTCTGATTCTGTTGGTCATGTCATTGGGAATGGATGTGCCCATGTGTCAGGCAGACTTTTGAGCACACAGGCTTGCTTTCAAGTCAGTGCGTTCACACAGAACGTTAGCTGCATCAACTCTATTGGTCTAGAACCCCCCTTGCAGAGCAGAACCAGACCACCCTGGCTTTGACACATACATGCATCTTTCAACAACACATCCACAAGAGCTACCTTGATTGCTGTACATGCCACAGCACATTGGTATGTATTCTCTACAAGACGCAGCAAGCTATATTCTCTGAATGAGATTACTTGCTTACACAGTGGAGTGCCTACCTATGCCAACAGGGAGGATGACAATCTGCATGATGGAGGCAGCCATGCCTTGCACATCCACCGGGATGCGCTGACCCAGCAGCAGCAGCACCAGCAAGGGTGTCACAACCACTCCTGCTGCTGTGGACAATGCTGTCAGTACAATGCTCAAAGCAGCCTGTTCTGGATGTACCAGAAAGGTTGCATAGTTGGATAGCTGGGCCCCTGACACACAGGACACCTGTCATGAAGCAAGCAGGACCTGGTCACTGGTCTGCCTGCTTACAAATGGTATGATTGGAGGAAGGCCTGCCATGGTCAAGTTGTACCAGCTGTCATGCAAGTAATATTTCAGCCTGCAGCGCATGTGGCAGATTGCTTGCACAAAGAGTCATAGCTATGACAATCTGCCAGGTCTCAGGCATTGCTGGTTGGATGATAGCTTGAGTTTCAGCTGGCAAGCATAGTGCTCAGTAATGGATGTCATACCAGGACTAGGCCAGTGGCAACTTCTGGTGGTAAATTCAAAGCTGGCACCAGTGTGGATGCCAGTATGATCCCCAGCAGTGGCTTCACTATCCATTGACCCACAACCCCAAGCAACAGCAGCTACAGACACACAGCATCACTGTTCGCCAGTCATGTTTGTCATGAATTGGCGTCAAGCAGTCTGAATGTGCAAGCGTACGACGCAATGAATGCTGGTTGCAATTGTCACATGATGATACCAAAATCTCTTTCTGCAGGTGAAAAGCTGAAGCACCATTGCCGGGCCAAACCAGGTTTGTTGCAAGCAATATGCGTAAACAACTTTAGACACTCTGTCAGCAAAAAAATGTTACCTTTGGGGTTTTAAACACTTTGGCAAAAGCTTTCAGCTGCAGGTTAACACCCACAGCAAACATGAGAAAGCCGAGGCCAGGAGCATAAAAGCTTGGAGTGAACCAAGCAAAGGAGACCGGATGTAACCTACACAGCACTATGGTAGAAATGGGTGATGGAGTGAGGGTTACGTTAGACAGCAGGCCCATTTCTCAGAAGTGCCCCTGGCAAACTCATTTTTGGCAGCCAGAAACTCAGGCAAACTTTGACCCCAACAGACAGCCTGGTCAACAGTGTCAGCTTCAAAGCTCTTGGAATCTTTCCTGGAAATGCAATACAGGATGCTGTCATTGAAACGCTATCTGGAACCAAGTACAAGGTACAGTAGCACTTGCTGTGTTTTCGCACAGCTGTGAGTGCTGCAATCTCAAGAGTGCCACCAGTTGTACATTTGTACGTTGCACATCAGTCACATATACATTGGGTACTCATCCCTGCTCTGCGCACGCCTATCAGTGTGTATATTGTCTTGTTCCATATGCAGCTCATACTTCAGCCCGCCAAGATCTTTGGGATTCAACTTGGGCCATCCAAAAGCATAGAGCGTGTCTTTGATGTGCTGTATCTGGATGAGAAGGTGCGTGTGGTGGAGTTCCTGCCAGACCAGTCCCCCAACAGCAATAGTTCAGAACCAGTCCTGTTTGTCCTGAGACGCCTCAGTAATGTGCAGCACCCCCAGTCAAGCACACAGGTAACCCAGACCTCCAAGCCAAGTGCCTTTCATGCTTGCTCTCCCAAGCAATCTTGCAGTGTGCTTTGCTTAGATTCCTTGCAACAAGGAACCTGTTTTTGAGCTGCGCACTGTATTGTGACGTGACTGTAGTCAACATGGGACTTGAAGCTTGACATTGCATTACAGGCTGGCATCAGATCCTGCGTTTACTAATACTGATCAATGTACAATCATGGTCATGACTATCATGGTCATGAGCACGACAGCTGCAGGAAACAAGCATGCATCAACAGATTGAGACCATCTCTTTCAACACTGTGGGGAATGCTGAAACATTGCTAAGGTTTTGAAGCATTTGCGTCGTGGCACAGATAAAAACTCGGACGTGGCTGTGGACCATATCAACTGCCATACTTGAGTGAATGCTGCCCTGTGAAAAAGGACATTTGCAGTCCTCTAAATGTTCTCCTGTGCTATTTCTTGCATGTGGCTGCTGTCGAATGTCTGCCACTCAGCATGGCATTGTGTGCAGAAACAGGCAAGCAATCAATTGCAGAATGCGTGGGAAGCGCTTCAGCAGACTCTGAGGGTGGGCGACCTTAGCAGCAAGCAAAATGGTGCTGGCTTAGCTACTCAAGCTGAGCGAAAGTTCAAACGAGAAAACAGATGAGACTTGCACCATTTTTGTGCAAATGTTGGCCTCAAGAGTGCCTATCAGCAGCCCAAAGAATGACATGCTGGCATTGGTTGAGTGTGGTGATGCTTAACAAGCGTGTGCTGACAGGTCCAGTTGACCACTTGCATGTCACTGGCTAGTCAGGATTTTTGATACTGATACTCAACGTTGAGCTGCAAGATAAGGCAAGTTGTCAATGATGACATGCAGGCATCAAGTAATGCTGAAGCAACCTAAGCAAAACCTTCTGATTAGCTACTCAACCTTACTCGCGCTAGAGACAATGTTGACTACATATACTTTGCCTTTTCTTGATGAACAGTCTGTCAGCAGCAATTACAGATTGCAACTTCGGCAATTTTCTGCCTAGGTCCAGGCCGGCTGCTGCCCACCCTGCATGCCTCTGTTTTATGACAGTTCAGCACACATGTGAGCTAGGCTTGTGACTTGCCTTTTGTGAAGCGCATGTGTGAATTTGTGGGCAGCTGTAACATGACACTTCACTTTGGCAGCTGTTCTAGCTCAAGTCATATGCAGATTGCCATGCTGATGTCAATCCATATATTGTCAGCAAAAGGTTGATGCATGCTGCAGTCAGCAATGGGTCATGCTGTCTGCTCTATGACTATCTAATCTTGGTGATTGTATAGGTGCATAATGCAGCTATCGCTTCAACAGCATACTCTGGGACTCCCAAGTCCTGACAATATTGTGAAGATAGCGCGCTGCTCCAGTCAGCATGCCTTGCAGCTCAACATGGGTCTGAGGCAACAGTGCTCACCCAGTATCTCTCATGTGACCGTGCCCATCCAACAGCCCCAAATGCATTGTTAGCACTTGCAAGTAAGCACTTGCAGGTATATATGATGAAGTATGATGAATTCTACTTCATACTGCATATGCTTACTACATGTGCTCATTGACTGCGACCCATTCCATCTGTGAAACGAGTCCGCAAATCATCCAGGGGTGCCAGGTCACTCAGGAATTTCTCCCAGGGGGGTGATCCTAAGCCAGATGAACGTACAGTGCCATCTAGCTGTATTTGTACAAACACATGGTCTCCTTTGACATTTGCTGTCTTCTTTTGTTGCTCCAGCCATTCAAGCCACTCTGCTGTCTCATAGGCCTCCAGTTGCCATTTCTTGTCTTCGTTTGACACTTGCTTAACCTGCTGAACAGGTTTTGGAGCCCCAAAGCCCTTGCTGTCTGCTGCTTTTGAGGATCTGCAAGAACCACATTGCTGCATCCACACTGGTGAGCTAGCGATAGCATCCAGAATGCCCGGGCTGTGAATAGCAGCCAGCATACTATGACAGAAAGTGGCCAATCAGATGCAAGCTAATGTGCCTGACAACAGGCAATCTCTCTGCAGAATAATGCAGGCAACAGCTATCTGCATATCCAGCAGCGTGTGTAGCTTGTAAATTACTTACTTGAATTCTTGCTTGAGAGACTTGAGAGTCTGTGTGAAGTCAGCAGCGTCAGATTCTAGTGGGATCACAGACACGCCCCGCAAGCGCAGCTCTGAGATGAATGGCTTTGCAGCCTGCAGAGTTCTTGAGATTTGCCCTTTGCTGCCAGTTATAAGGACAGGCCGGGTAGAACCCCTGAACTTTGCCACTGGAACAACTCGGTCGGACCTGACTCTCACCTTCAGCACTGCCGGCAAGTCAGGGTTTGCAGGGGTCCTACCATTTCAACATCTTGTGATGCCCCATGCAGCACTCAATGCAGTTACTGCAAGACTGATCACACTGCAACCATCATGCTGATCACAATAACACTTTCCATGCTGCAGTCAGGCCACAACTAGAGTTGGAGCATCTCCAGATGCCTACTTCTCTCATGCGCCATGATGGTGATGCAAGAGAGATTCAGGCTGAACCTCTTTTGTGATAGCAAGCCATCTGAGCCAAAGGCTACACGTGTGCTGGCAGACTTGACAAATTGTACTGATAGCACACAGGGCAGTGTGTACCTGCAGCCGGGCCAATGCCTCCTCCCTTTCTACACTTGATCTGTCGCGCTGGCGAGCCTTCAGGTCACGCTGGAAGAGCCAGCTGGTCCCCGCTATGCCCACACCATTGATCACAACATTCAGCAGAACGCCATTCAACTCAGGCGCATCCTTGCCACCTAGAGCATGACACACAGCAATCACGACGATGTTTGCGAATGGTAAAATGGCCACACATGGTGGCATGTCATCAAGCCATGGTATAGGCAGCAGATGCATGCTGAGATTGCAACCTGACAGTTGCTGTGCAAGCTGTTTGGAATGCATGTGCTGAACACAGCAAGGGCGCTCTGCACATGAGGCAGACTGTGGCACAGCCGTTGGACTGCTCGACCTTGCAAGACGCCCTTCAAGGCGTACAACGTAATGCCAAGACTGACAACAGCTGCTGCGCCGGCACCAAGTGTCAGGAACATTCGAATTAGTCTGAAAGGAGCCTTGGCTTCGCTGCGCAGCTCCACAAGGCTTGCTTTTGATACTGCGCCTTTGATGTTCTCAGTGGCATCAAGCCACTCACGCCGCTCTCTCAGTTGCCTGAGGTCTGGGTCCTGCAGTTGATCTGGGTGTTTATGCGCTTTAAGAACCAAAGTTGTGTATACACAAGGATGCAGATGGGCATTCAGTCACCTTCAAGGCCACTGCGTATTTGAGCCCATAGTTGTTGCATGCATCTGAGACAGCATCTGCTGCAGCCTGCCACTTTTTCTCTTTGACAAGACAGCAGGCCATGTTGTACAGTGCTGCCCGCGCCTCATCTTTACTCGGGTCCATGCTAAGTCCTTTGCGGAACAGACTCAGCGCTTCCGTGGTGTCGCCGTTTGCAAAAGCCTCAAGCCCTTGTTCAACGGCCACCTTAGCGGAAGCTGGTGCTTGTTGTGCAGTTGAAGCTCTGGGTTGGCTTGCTGCTCGTTTGCAGCGTCGTCGAGACTGCCCGCCAAAGGCTTTCGGGCATTTATTCAGCTGTCTTAGAAGCAATGAAGAACTGACTGGCGGTTTTGGCGTGACTGAAGCCTGTGTCGCACGATGCATGCACGTCACGAACGGCACAGAACCCATGACTTGCTGGGTGTTGCAGATTGACCTCACAAGAAGTTTATTGGGTTTGTATGGGTCAGACACGAATTCTCAGTTGGGTCCGCGCGATCAGTCGCAACCTGCATGAGCATAATGAAGGGAGATAGCTCGTGACTAATAGGGAAGTTGCAAGAGGACCTGCAGGGTCGCCAATTTTAGATGGTCTGCTCAACAGAGGTACATGCAGTACAATATCAAACATCAAACTTGCCTCGAAATAAGTGATGACTGGCTTGATTGGCTTGGTTGTTGGTTCGCACTTTGGCTTAGCGTATTTGGCGTCCGAGCTCACTCTGGCTGCGCTCCCAAAAAATGATCTGGCAAAAGGCGCGAACTCTAGCTCCGGTATGCTGATTCACAAGGGCCACTGCCTCTGCTGTAACGCACCAGCTCCGTTGAGTCGAAGTCTGTGCTGGACTGAGTTTATTATGTTTGGTGTTCAGGACAAAATTTGCTTCTTGACATACCTGTGCCTATTCTGTACGAAATTACAAAGCGTCTGCAGGTCCGCAGCCAGTGCAACCTTTTCCTAGCAAGTTCGTACCTCTACAGCAAATGGCGTCTGCAAATTCTAAAGGAAGATCACGATTGGCCCTTTTTGAGCAGCTGCCTAGACTTTTTGGCACAAACATCTTCTGGTTGCATCTCTGACAGGACGAAATGTCATGTGACAGCTCAGTGTGATGCCGACTTGACCAAGGTTTATGTGTGTTGTCCTCTGCCTGAAGGGCAGTTTTGGTACAAAAGCTGGTCAAGACCAGCCTCCAGTCATCACAGGACTTTTTTGCTTATACATGATTTGATGTCCAGCCCAACCCAGGAATTTCTGTTCCACAAGATTGCTGGTGGCCGTGGCTTGTTGAGCGCTAGCATGGTATGGCGAGTCAGGCCACGTGCTAACCAGTATGAACTGCAAAGTGCGGGGCAGCAGCTTTTTGACCGCTTGAAGCAGACCAGAGGGTTTCTCAAACTGGTGTTTAATGACACCTGGGACATTAATGATTGTGACTCCTATGAAATGCCGTCATGTCTGCTGATGACACACTGTGATGGAGATTGGACAATTGATGGTGTTCCGTGCATTCTTTCACCTCCAAATCTAGACTTTGACATTATGCCAAGGAGCATCGTGTCTGTTGAGGCAAAGCTCTACAGCAAGGGTGTTGCAAAGACAGTATGGGATGAGGATGTGGCGGAGGCACAACAGCATGCAGAGTTTGATCCAAGCTATGAAGCAAAGACAGCTTTTGCATATAAGGGTAATGTAGAATTTACTGACTCAGATGAAAGTTCAGAGCCTGAGTGGACAGTCTCAGAGTCTAGCTTTGCAAATGACACTTCGGAAGATGATGACCCGCAACAGTGATGCTCAAGCAAGGGATGACCATTGTAAAACAATTTTTGAGTAGCTGTTGGCTCACAGGTATCTTTGTTTCTTTGTTGTGAGTTGCATAAGACATGTCACTCGAATTGTTAGGGACATGGAAGATATCAGCTTAGGTATCAAACAATCTGACAAATTCAGCCGACACAGCCCTGGAACAGAACAGTCAAACAATCCACACTGCTTTTCAGATGAGACGACAAAAGCAAGGTGTGTGCACACTTGGTGCATTCTATCTTTGTGAATGTTATGACCACTCTAAAGTACTGAGGCATGGTCGTAAGGAAAGGTGCCACATGGTGCAGTGCTGCCCAATTCTGCACATGTTGACACAATGGTCAGATCTGCCTAAGATGTCTATCCTGAGCATGTGCATGTCACTGATCAGACAACAACATGTTGCAAGGTACTTGTACTTGTCCCTGCAGCAAGCACAAAACTGTTCAGACATCCAACCTCGGCTAGTCTCCAGCATGTAACGTTGCCAAGCTTAACAATCAACCACACAACCCAGACTGGCCCACACTACTGCTCATCAGAGAAATGCAGGTAGCACACCTTGAGCCTGAACGCCTCTGCTTTTGGGCGAGTGTGGAGTCGCGTGCTGGCTATGCTCCAGTGTGCCGGCTTTGATACAGCTGATTGCAGACATTGCATACGCCCCATCACCCCCTCCTACACATTTGGCACACATGCAACTTGCCACATAGGTGAAGCTGCCGCCCAAACAAAAGTCAGCGCAACATGTCGTCATGACAAGCCATTGGACTTAAGCGCTTTTAAATACACAGAAGCTGAAGACAGCCTGAGAGTCAGACTATTGCTCTAATTTAGTCTGATTGATGCAGTTGCATGTTACAGGACAGCGTAAGACAGTTTTGTTTCTGAGTCATGCCATCATGCCTTTGAACAGCTGCTGGATCACTTTTTAAAACAGAAATGCAGGAGGGCAACAAGCTTTACATTTCACAGCCTCATGCAATATGACGCAACAAATGAAAGCTTCTGGTGGGATGCAGTGGGACCTAAGTAGACTAGTGCAATCACATCAGAGAAACAGGACTCACTTTGGCAGTTGGAAGGTGCATAACCCCAGGTCGTAATCTGTACACACCAGCGGCACCGTAGCAAACATCCTCAGCTTGGCTGCACTGCTGTCTGCCTTTCAATCTGTCACGGTGCCTTTCCTGCCTTTCACTCTTCCTATGTCGCCCACTAGCCTGCCTTTCACTGCTGTGCTCTTCATCAGGCTCTAGCCTGCCTGCCTGCTGCCTGCTGATTGCATCTCCGCTACACATGCTGCAGTTCACCCCATCAGGCTGTTGTTGGTCAGCTGCTACTTCACCAGATTGCTGCCTATTTTCCAATGCTTCACCCAGCCCACCCTTGCTTGACTCAGCTGTGCAGTCCTCACATGGCATTTCTTGAGCAGGCTGAGCAGGCTGCAGCAGGCTTTCAGGGGCTACAAGGCTTTCCTGAATGTCAGGCTTTATGTGGCCCAGCATGCCACAGCCTGCTGCCATTGCCGCGCTACTGGCACAGCTCCTCATTTTTGCCCCAGTGCCACCATCACCTGCCAAGGTTCTGACTTGTCCAAGACCACCTGCTGTTAGCTGAGCTGCAGCACTGCTTCTGCTTTGTGCAGTAGCAGTCTCAGCATGACTCCTGTAAGCCTCCATGTTACCAGGACTACAGATGTCACTCTGTGCAGCTGTGTGCACCTGCTGGCGTACAGATGTGTGTAGCGCAGACCGTGGTCTGCTGAAGTGCATGCTGCTCATCAGGTCTGGCTTCACATGTGGATGCTGCACGGTGTGGCGGTGATGGTGATGCTCTGACCAGTCAGCAGCTGGCAAGGCCACACACTGGGCAGTCACATCTGCAGGGCTGCTTGCTGTGCCTGCCATGTTGATGACAGCTGCACTAGCTGGCCGTTTGCGTGCTGTCCGTCTGCAGCGACAATGTATAATCTCTGAAAGCTTTTCACACAATATATATATAACATGCTGATTGGATCTGGTGCTGTATGGTTCATCTGTATGCTATGTAGCAACTCTAACTGTAACTGTGAAGGACATCGTGTACGCCAGCATGCTGTGCACCATGCTCACATGAATGGCTATGCCATGCATATTGACCAAAACCAGGTTCTGCAACCATTTGCAGCAGCTGAGCATTGCATGGTTTGCGACAGAGCATTCTGCAGAGAGTTCTGTTTGCGAGTGCACCTCCCATCTTTGCATGGGAGTTAAACAATCACACTTTGACACAGGCATCACAGTCAAGGCTTCACAATTAAGCTGTCAGTGCTCAAAGCCTGCCAACCTCAGAAACATCGCTCTCATGCAGCATGCAGCAAACACTTGCCCACCTTTTGCCAGAGCTGGTTGTGGCGGACGTCCCCTGGTTCACAAGGGGCATGGAATGCAGGTGAGGCACCAGAGAAGCTGCTTTCTGGTGTTGCTGCCAGCGCGTTTCACGCAGGGCAGAGTACTGCATGGCCAGGCCAAGGGACTTGGAGCCCAGCATGTGCAGCTCCTGGGGCTTCAACCACAGCAGATCGCACTCACACTCTGCCACAGCTGTGAACTTGTGCTTGCTGGCAACCACCTCCCCAATGAACTCTGCTGGGCCCAGGATTGCCACCTGCTGAAACTTGCCTGTCACCCCTGGCAGCCGCCCTGTTGCAGAGACACACACACACCCACAGGCATCACTCACCTGCCTTGTAATGCTACCTCATCTTGCCCTTGAGTGCAAGACAAGGGAGGAGGTGCACTGGAAGCTTGTCAAAGCCTCTGACCTGCTTACATTCTTCTCAGCACCATGTGCATACACCATCAAGGTGCAGCCATGTTACCCCAAGGAAAACGGCATCCACCATGAATACTAGGCAATGTGTACATTAAGGATGGCAAGGCACTAAATGACACAGGATGCATCATACCATGCATGATCCTCACCACAAGAGCCCATGCCCCCTTTCACGGGGTAGGACCTGAAGCCTCAGCAGAGACGTACATTATGCCGGCAACCATCGGAATATGCCGTGTACAATAGGCCTATCATGACTAAAATTTGATGCACCATCCTCACCTGCTACCTGACCATCCCTGCCGTTGAGCCCCCACCAGGACATAGTCGCACCCCCACCCCCACCCCATCGTGCGGCTTGCATGTCAGCAGCCTCATCAGGCATTGACTCACCCTCCCCATCTGCTTCAGGTACAGCAGCACTTGCTGCGGCTCGGGCCAGCATGCTGACCTGGCCTGTGACTATGAAGAACATGCCAGCGCAGGGCTGAGCCTCTAGAATGATGATGTGGCCTCGCTGCACTGTGCACTTCTCCAGCACAAAGTGCAGCTGGGTGAGCTGACGGGAGTTGCTGCCCTCGAAGATGGGCACTTGCCGCAGGAAGGCCAACTTCTCAGCTGTTGCTGTCAGCTGCAGGTGGGCCAAGGTCAGATTGCTGCATTGCGCATTGGGAGTGGCGACAGGCGGATGGCACACATGTCGTGTGAACTCCTCACAGCCAAACAGCTGTCTGCTTTGGCGGGATCATGCTTACATGGACGACACTCAAAGCTAGACTGATGGCCACCAGACTTGAAACTTGGGGACCATGCAGACCATGCGTGAAGATAATGCTCATCTCAGCGCAGCAGTTTGGCATGGTATCATGTCAAGTACAGAAGATAACCTGGCCTGTAGAAACACTAGCCGCGACTAGACACTAGCAGCAACAAAGCCCTGGGGTACATTACAGACGTGGTTGCAGCTCACCTGCATCTCATACAGTGTCTTTCTGTACAGCTGCTTGTCAATCCTGATGAGGGAGGCGGGCTCTGCAGCAATGATGGTAGCATTCCTCCGGGCCAGCTTAGAGTCAGCCAAAGACAGCTCACCAAAGCTGCCACCGGTTGGCAGATTTCGGTCCAGAGGACCATACTGTTGCTCCAGCAGGACCACTTGGTCATCAGTCAGCTTGGGTGACTCACCATCTATGGCACCTGCCATGGCAGCTGCTATGGCTCGCCCTTTGCTCATGACTGATCCTTCACCTGTCCAGGTAAATATCAGTGTCAATGATGTGATGTGTTGGACATGTTCAGCAACACGTGAGAGTTTGCAGCAGCAGTCGCAGCTTAGATTCTTCACTGCCATTGCAAGCAGTTGTAAGCTAGCTTCTGGCACACCTCAACAAGTAAGCTGCTGATCACATGCACCACAGCGTCAGCATGCCGGCGTCAGTGCAGGCAATGCAAAGAATCATACAGCACCTTGGGCTGATGACAGGTTGATACAGAGAGTAATGTACCATTACCAAATATTTTTCTGGGATGGCCATCATGGCTTTCTGTGCTGCGCCTGGAGCTGGCAGTCACAGTGCTAACAACAGACATGTCACTTCTGGTGCTAGCTGTGCTGGACAGGCGCTCCAGGTGGCTTGTGCCTGGCCTCAGCAGGTGCTTGGCTGTCAGTCCTGCTGCCGCGGGCTGCTTCTTCTTCTGCACCTTGGGCTGCAGGGAAGCTTTCTGTAGAGCCCCGGCTTGAGCTGTCTCGTCGAAGTCTGGGTCCACATGCACGTTGCAGCTGCCCCTCAAGATGATGTACATGCAGTCACCATCATCACCTGCCACCAGTCAGCAATGTTCATAACCTGCAGAGTGTAGTTTTGTGTGAAGTGCTTTGAGTGTGCTTGGGCAAGCATGCCTCTGCTAAATGCGTGGGCAAGATTGTATACTTGGTGAAATATCCACAGCAGGAACTTTCAGTATGCATGCTTTCTACAACAAAACATCTTGTTGAACTCGATGATTTTATTTATGAGTGCGATGAAGGACATACATGCACAGTGCATGCATGAATACACAATTTTGAAAGCATCGTTGCTGTTAACATGGCTCATGAATGGGCGTCGGCATCTGGCTGCAATTGATGTCAGCCAAAAGCAAAAGCAAAAGTGGCTGTGCTTGCACAGATAGCACACAAGCAGACATGCACGCAACCACAAATATCTTGCTGGCCGGAAAGAGCCCAGGCACAGACAGACACAGCACATGAGCTTTGCAGCCTTGACAGTTTGTCTTGCTTGCAAACAACAACAGTGCTTGCAGGCAACAGTGCATAGACAGCAGTGCTGCAGCAGCAGAGTGTGCCTTGCTTGCCGCCACAAAACCTGCAGACACTGCATACACTTGGGACAATACAAAAAGTATACCTTGCCTGCAGATAAGCGTGCCTACAGCCAGCTCAGCATAGGTGACCTCCTTGGCCAGCTGCACCAGCTTGGGCTGTGGCACCTCCTGAAAGCGCTGCAAGGAGGTGAGGTATGATGCCAGCTTCAGCACATCTGCTTCAGACCGCCCTGGTGGTGGTTTCACAAGCAAGCGGCTCAAGTATTCAGCTTGGTACAGCAGGTGGCCCTTCAGGGTGCGCATCAGGCTCTCGAAAATGCTTCGGTGCATGATGATGACCTGCAGGGTGGCAGTGAGTTAGGCCAGTACATCCGGGGCAGCCCGGTATAACACTTGGCTTTTCACAGAATTGACGCCGAAAGGCGTAGTCTTCTCTTTTCTTTTCTTTTCTTTTCTTAAGCTAGTGCATGGCAGCAAAGAGGCTTGTAGCTTGTCACAAAGACTACACGCTACTGCTGCATATGCACGGTGTCTGCAGATATGCGTTGGCGTCTGACTGAGCTGTTGCTGAATTGCATTTGCAACAGCTCTGGCGAAACTTCCGTTTACTGATGGTGGTCTCTTCAACAACTGCAATGAAAGGCAGCATCTAGACCCTTCAGATGAGTCAAAATGATCCAAATTGCAATCTTGGTTCACACTTGATGACAAAAAAAGCATGGTGGGGTGAAGTGGTTGGATGACAGATGTGTGGGGCAGAGGAGCGGCAGCAACCTCACAGTCAGTGGTGGCTTGCACAGTGGCTGTCCTGAGACCACCCTGCTTCAGCAAGGCCATCTCTCCCAGAGCATCTCCAGGTCCTAAGGAGGCCACCAACCTGCACATCAGGCATGCTAATTCACCTGACAGATGATGATGATGATGATGATGATGATGATGACGATCTACATTTTCAGCCAACCAACTAAGTTGTACAGATGTGCCAGGGTTGTCAGTACCCTGGTCAAGAACATTAATACTGAGCATTTACCATGTCCAAATATGACAGAACATGCGCTCTAAGCTCTTAGTGCATGGTACTGCTGCAGCAGCATAAGCCTGCATATCAGGCATGCTGTTTGCATGACAGGAAATGCATCCTGTGCTTGCTATGGATAGTAATGCATCATTTGCATTTCGCGGCATTGTCTGCGAGTAAAATGCCATGCACGTACTGCAGCATTGAGCGCTGCACATCTTACGGGCATCACGCCGGTACACATGTCTCAATCCACATTCAAGCATGACTTATGACAGTTTGCTGTTGTGCGTTTGCTGTGGCCCCAATTACATTGTGCAAGCTGTGCACTGGTGCAATGCAACAGCATGCATGCATTCAGCATACTTGTTGGCCCCAGCTGGTGCCCATCATGCAGAGCACATGCAAAGGGTACAGGCTTCCAGCCAGCTGAAGCTTGTTTCATGTATGAAACAGTCTGCTGATTACCTGCCTATCCCCTTGCCACTCAGCCTTGACCGTTGCCCTCCTGGCTGCTGTGCACTAGCCGCACTTGGTGTCTGCCCAGGCGTGCTCTGATCAGGCACCCCTGTCTTATCTGGTTGCTCAAGAGCTGCATCTGTTCCCACAGGTGCTGTGGTGGGGCTTGCGGCAAGTGAGTCCTGCCGAAACCTGCTCAGCCTTGAAGGGCCGCTCTTGCGACCAGCATCAGCCTTTGCCAGCATGGCATCTCCAGCTTGTGCAGATATGGCAGTGGTGTGTGGATCAGGGACCGTGACATTTGCTGATGCATTTGCAGCAGGTTGTGCGACTATGGTGTCCTCTTTGACTGGAACCTGCACCTCCTCTGCAGCATTGCAAACACTTTGATGGCATGAGTATGGCGGCTGATCTTGAATTTCCAGCAGCAGCTGCTATAACAGAGCAAAATGTCAGGCATGCAACTTATGTTGCTGACCTTGCTTCATTTGCAGTGATGGGTTTCTTGACAACTGTGCTGTGCTAAGCTGTTTGACAAGGCTGCCTTGAGTCTGTATAGCACTGTCACTGCTGCTTGCCTCTGCAAGGGCTCTCGATGCTGCATTGCCTGACACAAGCTTTGCCAGCATTCGAGTGTGCTGAATGGCATGCACCACATTCTTGAAGCTTGTGGTGTTGGCAATGTGGATGTTGGCTTGACCAGATAGGATGATGTACATGTGGTCTCCCTTGTCGCCCTGTTTCATTAATATTGTTCCAGCCTTGATGTGATCGTACAACAGGAACCTTGCCACCTGCAGCATGACGTGTGTTTTGCACATCTCAATCACAGCCCATGATGGATTGTGCGTACAGATCAGCACTGAAAGGCTTACATCATGAACAACTTCTGGCTGAAGCTGTTGAAAGAATGGCTGCTTCTGCTGTAAAAACTTGGCTAGACGCTGAAGCTGTGCACCTGTCCTATCCACCACCCTGCAAGTCTAAATAGGATATGTCATGCCTGCAGATTGTTGGAGTGACACCACAACCTCAAACTGCGCAGCATCAAAATCTGCAAATACAAACTTTACCTTTTCCTCAGGATGTCCTTGACTTCTTGAAGAGTTACTTCATTGGGGCGTGTCAAAGAAAACCACAGGCCATAAAACTCTAGAAAATCAATAGCGCCACTGCCATCCACATCCGCCTACGCACGGGTGTCATGAACGTTTTCCTCGTTTTGCCAGTTACATCCGAGAAACTTGGTTGTATGCTTGAGCCAGCACTGCAGGAGATACCTCCTTAAATCTACGCTCTATCTGAGCATCCGTGACGTGATTAACGTTTAGTGACCTGCAACAGTAGTCAAAGGCTTCAGGAACATGATGCATCTTCCACTTGACACTTTCAGATAATGAAGAGCTGGCTGGCACCTGAGGCAGCGAATCAGTTCCTGCAAGTCTACAAAGCCAGATCCATCCTCGTCGAAAGTATTGAACGCCTCCTGCAAAGCAGGACTCTGAGGCGAGCTCATAGAAAATCCTGTTCCAGACCACGCAAACTCCCTGACGTGCAGGAACGCTCCCGACACTGTGCAGGAGAAGGTTGCTTTCCGCTGAGCGTTACCCCGGCGAACAGGTGTGCGTAACGCCAGTAATTACAGTTACGGCCAAGAAAATACGCCAGGAGTCAACGGAGAACCAAAGTTTGAGCTCCCTGGCAGAGGTGTCGAGCAAAGGTGTCGAGCAAACCTGCATACGCGATTGCGTTTCGATGAAGCGCTGACATTGGCAGCTCGATTGTGCTGTCCAAACAGTTTGTGTTGCGTCAGCGGTCGCTTTTGGCCGGCGTAACCCTCTGAGCTTGCACTCTGACCTTGAAGATCGTCGTTGTGTCAGTGAAGCGGCGTGATGGTCGTGTCATGCTCGATGCTGCACCAGCCATCTGTGGCAAGACCTTTGCAGAGCCACGCGAGGTATATACTGCAGACATGAACGAACGTTCCTCGCTGCTGATGGCCAGAGATCCAGCCAACCATTTTCCGTACTTTACCTATGCAGGCCGGTGAAGATTCAAGGACCCTGTGCGTTACCAAGAATAACGCAACGATTTCGGCGGATCGTGCATAGTCGCCGGCCATTGCAGCGGGTGTCCCTTTCAGGTAGATATGACCTAGGTCACTGCCCTGAGTTGCTGCAGATTCGTCATTCTAACTGCTAGTCATCAGCAGTTAGCGTACTTATTTACAGGCAGAGCGGTGCTTGTCAGAGGCAGTAGAGGAACTCTACAAGTATACAGTGCAGCTGCTGAGGCTGTCAAAGTGTATGAGAAGGAGTACAGACTGGGCCAAAGACACAAGCTGAAGGTGCGCCTATCATTGGACATGCTCCCCACGTCTGTTTGCATCTATGGTGCACATGTTCTCCGCAGGCATGGCTGACAGGATCAGATGGCATTCATGCAGCATGTAGAAATGGTCAGTGCTAGTTACCTGCTTGCAGATTCTGGTCGATCAGGATGACAGTGGTAGTCAGCACATATTGGTGCAAACTGACCATCCTGGCAAGCTTCTGCTGCATTGGGGTGTGGAAGGCGGAGCCAACTATAAGGGCGGCTGGCGTCTTCCTGGCGATGCTGCAAGGCCAGAGGGCACTGTGCAGTACAAAGCACGTGCCTTGCAGACGCCATTCAAGTAAGCGTCGTCCTGACAATCTGCGGCACCTTCAGCAGTGAAGTTGCTCCTACGTTTTATTCCATGGGCTATCAAAATGCCTGGGTCAGAGATCACTGCTGTGGTTTGCAGCATATTGTCCACCTGGGTTGTCTGTGGTCAGAGTGGTTTTGGTTCTTGTAGGGGTGGCAGCAGCGGCAAGCAGCAGCTTGACCTGATGCTTTCAGGGGATGAGGCATCAGACTACATCAACTTTGTGGTGAAGGACACATCCAGTGGTACCTGGTATGATCAGGGAGGCACCAACTACCACATCCCTCTCACAGGCTCAGTGGCCATGATGTCAATAGATGAGCAAATCCCAGATGCAGAGCTGCCAGATCTGCCTGGCGAGCTGTGCGGCATCTGGTCCTACATCAAGTGGGAGCAAGCAGGCTGCCCTAACAGGAATGAGCAGGAGTCTCAGGCTGCGTACCGTGACGCCATAGAGGTCAACTCCTGTTTTGTAGTTGCTCAACATGCCTTGCTGTCATCTGCTCTGAGTTCTTATAAGTTGCATCTCAAATACTTGATGTTGTTTGTATTCAGTCACTCTAAGACATGCTGCCTGTGGCACGCGCCCTGGGCAAACAGCCACCCTATGTATTGGCATACACACTCAGACATTGGCCAAGCACAGATATGCACATAGCTTTGAGGGTCAGTACATCAGCGCCTGCTGTCATTCTGAATTTGCTGCCTGCTCTCATGGCGGCAAGGGCAGCAATATGAGTGTGTGACACTGATCCTTGGGTGTAGGAGCTGAAAGACTTCCAGAGGGACGGGCACAGCCTTGAGGATCTGTGGAAGGTAGCCAAGGGTGACATCAAGCATCAGGACTTTGCTGGGAGCAGCCTTCCTAGGAAGGGCAAGCAAGAGTCTCACCAGGCACCTGCTGCCCCTTCCATCCCTGAAGACTTGGTGAGATGCCAGCATTGCTTGTTGGACAAACAGCTGATAAAAACAGCTTGCAGACATAGTATCTGTCCAGCAAGCTGCAATGCATGTGTAAAAGCCCAGCAGACACATTTGCCCTGTCAGCACATCAAAAATGAAACGCACATGAAACAGCGAAGTTCATTGTTTCCAACAATGCTGCTGCTCCAATCAAGTTGCACGCATACACACTCCAGTGCAATGGTGCCTGTGTACGTCTGCTATGCAGCAGCTGCTTGTTAGATGGTCACCTGAACAGTCTGTTGTGGCTCCAGGTTGGTCTTCAAGCATACCTGATGTGGGAACAGGCTGGAAAACCAGATGGAGCCAACTTCTCTGATGATGCTCGGCGCCAGCTGGAGCAGCAGCTGCAGTCTGGCAAGTCAGTGCAGGACATCGAGCGTGCTCTCAAGGGGCCCTCTGATCAAAAGGCCCCAGAAGGGCATCAGCCTGATCACAAGGTACACACACCAAAGAGGAATTGTGATGTGCAGCAGTGGCTGAAAGAATGACAACAGCTTGTGTAATCTGATAATGTCATTCAATGATGCAGATTGCATCTGTGCTGTTCACAATGAGGTTGATCAGAGTGTCTCACAGCAGCAATATCCCTTGCTGTGTGACCCCGAGCCTGACAATGACTGCAAAGTGACTGAGCAGAGCAGCTATCACAGCTCAGCCGTGCACTTACCTTTGGCACTGCAGGCGGCACAGCAGAATGGGCACAAGCCCAACCAGCAGAATGGGCATAAGCCAGACCAGCAGAACGGTCACCAGCCTGAGGCAAGGGCTGAGCCAGCAAAGCAGGATGTGCATGTGGGCGACTCCATGGGTATGTCTGCCCGCAACCCCCTGGATCTGATCAAGAGTGACGCTCCTCTGCTGTCAGAGGCCAAGAGCAGCAAACAGCCCCGTGCCCTGGCCCCTCTAGTGGAGGCTGCTGGCAGGGATGAGACCTGCGTCTGGTACAGGGTATGAACCTGCTGCTGCTGCTCTGTTCTCACAGCTGTTGCTGGGCGTAGTGTGTGCAGAGTGATCATCGGTGTGGTGCTTGTCCTTAAGTGCCCCATGTTAAGTCATCCTCAGTCAAGACTGCTGGTCACATGACTGGCAAAGACTCATGCATAACAGTCACATGTGGGAGCTACTCAGCAAAAATTCCTATCAGGCTTTATCTTCAGGAGCAGCTTTCTTGGCTACGGACCAGCTGTGTCAAGCAAATCAAGCAAATACCTCACAAGAATGTTGTGCACAAAGACAATCTGTGTCAGCCAGTCCACTTTTAGCTTGGCTTCCGAACTTGGTAGAGCTAGTTTAAATTGGAGCTATTTTAGATTGGATTAGTAGCACCCTCCCTCATCACAACGTCGCTACTGTATTCTATTGCGCTCTGTCAGACTCCTTGAACATTTCGTGCTCAGTGTATATTGATTTTCTGGTCATCATACATTGACTCCTCTGATGAGTCCCAAAGACAAGACATGCAAAATGATTGATCGGTCGATGAGATAGGCGACTGTGAACAACAGTAGTCAGACCCAGTGCATGCATTGACAAGTAGCTGCAGCAAGAGTGTCACGTATGTCTGGCCAATGGCAGTCATGAAGTTGAGTTGTGTCTGCTGCGTACATGCAGAGCTTTGGCTTGGGCAACAAGACAGAGCTGTTGGTGGCTGTAAGGCAGCCAGAAGGGCAGAAGGGCCCCACCAACATCACCCTCATCACAGACCAGCCTGCAGGCATGGTGCTGCACTGGGGGGTGAAGAAGCAGGGCAAGGGCGAGTGGTTGGCGCCCCCCAAAGACATCATCCCCAAGGGCTCAGAGCAGGCCTCTGACATAGCATATGACACACCTTTCGAGGCTTCAGACAGCATTGAGGTCCAGGGGGACAAGCTGCAGCTGCAGAAGGCTGTGATTGAGATCCCGGCTGGCCATGACCTGACTGGTCTCACTTTTGTGTGCAAGTCCAAGGATGGCACCATGTGGTGGAAGGACGGTACGTGCCATGCTTTCTTGGTCATGCAAGCTTGACATTCTTTTCAAAAGAGCTGTGTAAAGCATGCAGATAGGCTCCATGACTGCTGAAAGGCAGTCAATGAGCTCGTCTGCAAGGAACACCTGCCAACCTTGTCCCAACAGCACGCCTTGTAACACTGTGGGGAGCATCTTGATTTGCTTCCTAATCTACTTTCGCTTTTGCCTGCAACTTGATGGCCACTATCCTAGAGCGTGCAGACTTCATTATGGCATTTGTCAAGCTCATTGCGAGCTGCAGACAGTTGCTCCCTCAGCATTGTAAGCTACCATGTCCGCAGCAATCATGTATTCATGCCCATATGTCATGGTGCACAATCCGACAGGGTGTCATCTGCAGGTGGTGGAAACTTTAGGTGCCCAATCCCAGGGCCTGCTTCAGCTGCACCCCAGGATGATGCCTTGGCTGAGTTTGAGGATGACCTCAGCAGGACCATTGTTGACTGTGAAGTCAACAGCAGCGCCTGGACTTTGATGCACAGATACAACAAGGCCACAGAGCTCATTGACTCTGTGCTGAATGTGAGTGGATCTGCTGTGGCCTGCCTTCCCACCCCTTGGCATGCATGCATGAACTTTACCAAAACAGTCTACAGCCTGGTCATCTTGTTTCTTGATGAGTGTAGCAGATACAGTGCCCTTAGTGCCCACAATCTGTTGCATTTTCTTGATCATGCACATGACTGGTACAGTGTCCATTTCAGCCTAAAGCTTGGTTGCTCACAAACAAGCTCTGCCCTGTCTGTACTGCACAAAATGAGTCTTGATGCTCAAGGGAGCAAGCTCCATGACAATGCGCGTCATGTCAAGCAAGGTCTTACCTTGTGCCACCATGCACTCTTGCGACACGCATGCAGGGAAGCCCAGAGGATGTGGAGGGTGCCATGGCCTCCATCTTTGTGTGGCTGCGCTACAGCTCAGCTCGCCACCTGACCTGGCAGCGCAACTACAACACCCAGCCCCGCATCCTGGGAGAGGCGCAAGCCAAACTCACCCACAAGATTGCTGAGGTTTCACCCTTGCTGCTGTTGGCTGTTGCTTTTCACAGTTTTCACCGTCAGCTCAAATGCCTGGGCGTCTTTCAGCTGCCACCTGCTGGTGATGTGGCTGTATTGCATGCTACCTGCATGGCTCAGACATGTGTTTTTGTAAACGCAATACTGCTATCAGCCTCTCACCAGTGATACGTCTCACCAAGCAAATGTGTACTCTGAAGTCGTTGAGGATGGTGTTACTGTTACTACGTGTGTGGCTGATGGAGGCACACGCTCATCATCCATATAAGCTGCTGCTAGCCCTACCCCAAGGCCAGTAGCATGTAGCTAATCTGTGCATCCGCGAGAAACAAGTTGGGTCACACAGGCTCATGGACGGACAGGCGGCACCGCTCAGGAGTGGGTGCGCAACATGCTGGGGTGTGTGGGCCGTGGTGGCAATGCCCAGGCCATCAGGGATGAAATCCTGAACATCATGCACCGCAACCACATTGGCGAGAAGCGTGGCACTTGGATGGAGGTGCCTACCTTCTCTCTTTCTGCCGCGCAGTACTTTGCTTGTGGACAACATACTGCTGCTGTGCTTTGCTTTTGGACAATGTACTGCTGCTGTGCTTTGCTGTTTGGCAACATACTGCTGCTGTTCTATGTCTCGCTTGCTTTCAGAAAGGCATGAATACGGGCAGTCACAGCAGCAGCTGCATACTCACATACTTATGCACTGGCTGCGTCCGCAACCTGCTTGTGTGCAAACAAGTCTGCAGTATTGGTCTGCAGACTACAGGCACCCAACAAAGGGAAGCTGTCCACTTCATTGTGGGTGCTGCCATGATGGGTAGGTGCCATGCCTTGTTGTGTGCACTGCAGGACTGGCATCAGAAGCTGCACAACAACACAACTCCTGATGACATTGTCATCTGCGAGGCCTTCATAGCTTTCCTGGAGGGCAATGGGGACAATGGTGCTTACTGGCGTCACCTCACAGACAATGGCATCACCAGAGAGCGCCTGGAAAGCTTTGACAGGGCAATCAAGGTATTTTGGCTTGCCCATGCAGTGCGACCCTTTGCTGTGCGAGGTCCCTGCTCATCGTTTGCTGCTGTTTCTGGTCAGACTGGCAGGATTATTGAGGCACACTATCTGCAGGTCCACATTGTGCATGACTTCAATGCCTGTGGTTTACAAGCTTGTGGGTTGCACAACACTTGACTGAGAAGGAAATCATTGTGTGATCAACAGCTAGTCCATGTCTCTGCTACATGCATCACAGCTGCCTGAAAAGGTCATGATGTCACACTATGCTCTGCTGCTTCAGTAGTCTCCTGATTGCTGCTGCAGCCGCTTCATTGCTTCGTTGCTGTGCAAATAATTGACTGCAGTTGCTTACGCCTGCCACCCATCACCACCAAAACGTAAGTGTATCTCTGACTTTACACATTGGCACAGGTTGAGCCTGAGCACTACCCTGACAAGAAGGACGCTCTGATTGGGGAGTTCAGGAACTACTTGAAGATCTTGAGGGCGGTACATTCAGGTGCAGACCTGCAGGCCTCTGCTGAGGCTGCTGGAGGCAACCTGCCTGGCAACGCCAAGGGCTACCTGGGCTATGTGCTGAGCCACCAGTTTGACAGTCAGATCCTGCCTCTCATTGAGAACGCTGTGGAAGCTCGTACAGAGCTGCAGCAAGCCAGCAAGGGCAACAGGTGACCTGCAATACTTACTGATAGCTGTGGCCACTGCCTATGCTGCTCAGAGGCTGTTGTCCCAGAACAGGCAGACAGCTCAGTGTTATGCAGCAGATGAATCTGATCTATGGTGCAATCTGTTGTCCTGCACAACAGTGGTTGCCTGCTCTCCTGTATTCTATGTATGTCATACACAAGGGCATGTTTGCACACAGTCTAGTCTTACGCTATTGCACATCAACAACAGCACCAATCAAGGTTGACAACCAGGCAGGACAAGAGCTACAGCGCATTGAGCACGACTAGTTGATGGTGGCACAGGGAGCTGCTGTATCTGGACCTGGCCTTGGAGAACACAGTGCGAGCAGCAGCAGAGCGGGGCAGTGGGGCCAGTGGCACAGGGGCTGCTGCCCTCATGGCTCCCCTGCTGCAGAACCTGGTGCTGAGTGCTGGGGACAATGAGGAGCTGGCCTACTGCCTGAAGGCCTGGCAGGCCCTGCCAGACACCGTCAAGACTGGACGCTACCCTGCTAAGGATGATGCTCTCAAGGTGTGTGTTAGGCCAGACAAACTTTGGCTTGAGATTAGGACACAACATCACAGCATGCTTCTAGCTACATCTCTTTGACTTGCCATCTGCCTGGTCTCTGAGTTTGGGCATGCTGCAAGCTACCTCAGGCATCAGCATGAGCATTGGCTTGAGCTTTGTCAGCTGCAATGCTGCACGCTTTGAAGCCTTATTGCACCAGAATTCTGCAAATCTTGCACAACCAGTGCAGTTCTCACCACGAACTATAAGCCTATGGCTCTCAGTTCACCAAGAACAGATGCACTGTGTGGCACCACACAGTGCAAGTGGCTGACTCACTGCCACAATGATGCAGGCGACAGCTGTGATTGAGCGTATCCGAAGGGCCATCTCAGAGACCAGCGACAGCGTGAACGCTCGCCTGCAGCCCATCTCCAGCGCCTTTGGCAAAGCCTTCAAGGTGGATGACTGGGCTGTGGAGCTCTTTGCCGAGGAGGTGGTCAGGGGTGGCCCTGCCTTTGCAGTCAGCCTCATTCTCAGTGCCATGGAGCCTGGTTTCAGAGCTGCTGCTGAGCTGGGCGCCTGGCAGCTGATCAGCCCTATCAACGCGACTGGCAAGGTGTTGGTGGTTGCCAACCTGCATGAAGTGCAGGACAAGGTACACACATGCTGCATCCTTCTGTACTATGATCCAGCTGGTCTGCGATGCTGTCTGGCATCCAAGCCACAGTAGTCTGAAGGCTTGTGCAGATGTATTGCAGGACCTTGAATGTCGCCAAGTGAGGGATGCAATTGCCTCTGGGTATGATAGCACACTGCACAAAACAGCACTAACACGCATGTGACCAGCTGCAAACAAACTGTGCCAATGATGACAAAGTAGGCACGCATGCCAGTAGCTCACATAATGTCAGAACAGGCAACACAGCCTTGAACCAGCAGCCTTAGCTTTGCATATTGAAAATGCCCAGCAGTCATGAGCCACCAGTCCTGGTAGCTGCTAAGCAAAGTCTTTCAGGCGCAACATGGCATGAGATACGACAGTTCAGGATGTCAAGCTCGGACTTGAGCCCTGCAGCAATCTTGCCTTGTACAGATGGTGGCAGGTGCACACATGCTCTGTGGTGCAGGTGTATGATGAGCCAACTGTGCTGGTGGCAAAGCGTGTGACAGGAGAGGAGGAGGTGCCAGAGGGGGCTGTGGCTGTGCTCACCCCTGACGCCCCTGATGTCCTGTCCCATGTCAGCGTACGCGCCCGTAACATGAAGGTCCTCTTTGCCATCTGCCACGAGGAGGGCACCTTGAAAGAAGTAGAGGACAAGGAAGGCACCACCATCTCCCTGCAGGTGCTTCATCCTCATCTTGTGTGATCCAAGGCTGAGTGCTCATGATGTCATTGAACGGCTGCGTGTGCCCATGCAGTCTGCAGTTTGTGTGTCAATGGCCATGCCTGGTTTGCCAGAAGCTTGTGATATGCATCAAGGCTACTGGCTGAGTCAGAGTTGCCTTGTCATAATGAAAAGGACCATGTTGTTGCAGTTGTTGCAGGTGTCTGTGTGCGCTCAAACCCCACTGTGCCAGAACATTTTGCTACAAGGTTTGCCCTGAATTGACCACAGCGTGAGTGCTAATGTCTGTGAATGAGCTCATGCCATGATGGCGACCTCAAAGGCCGCACAGCAGCAAATGTGACAAAGGGACAGCAGAAAATCGACAGTGAGACATGTTTGACAATGCTAGCACGCTGTTTTGCAGACGACTGCCGCCGGGGGGGTGAGCTGGGAGGTGGTGGAGGAGCAGACCGCTGCTGCCCCCAAGGAGAAGAAGAAGAAGAAGCAGATGACTGTCAAGGTGCCCAAGTGGTGTGGCAAATGGGTGGTGGGGATGGATGACTTCAAGGAGGGGGTTGTCGGGGCCAAGTCCAAGAACATTGCAGGTACCGTCACCGTTCATTGTGCAAACTAGCGTATGTGCATTGCCTTCATGCTTCAAGGGCCTCTACTGCTGTGCACGCGTGGCAATATGGTTGTTCGCTGAAGGACACAAGTCATGCCTCATTAACACGAGTGATCAGCTGAGCCTTCCTGCACTGATGATATCCTGCATGTGTATTCACATTGATACTTTTGTGACCATTGCTGCACAGGTTTGAGGGGCAAGCTGCCCAAGGCCATCAACTTGCCTGCCTCCATCACAGTGCCCTTTGGCTCCTTTGAGGAGGTGTTGAGCCAGGCCGCCAACAAGAAGATCAAGAAGCAGCTGGATGCTGCCATTAAGGACATTCCTGTGGAGAAGGCTGAAGAGGCCCTCTCAAAATGCAGGGAGCTTGTCATGCAGGTGGGCCTGCAGTCCTGGCTGCCAGCACCACCTGCTTGAGGAGCAGCGTTTAGAGCATGCTATGCAATCATGCATTGCACTCTGCATGCAGCTCATAAGCTCCGTCTTAGAGTGTCAAAATCTGTATCTTTAACATGATAGCTATGCTTTGTTCTTCTCTTGGTCCTGCAATGCCTGCACACAGGCACATCCGGGCTTCAGCCTAGCTGTAAGCTGCTGTTCTCATGCCATGCTAGCATGCAGTTCACCAACAAACGCAGTGCTTGCAGTGATGTTTGGATTCTGTGCCAGTAATGTTGGCTGAAAGCTTTGTTGGAATGTGCAGGTGGAGGTACCTGAGCAGCTGGTGAAGGACTTGACCAGCCATATGGAGAGTGCCGGCATCCCTGTTCCTGACTCGGAGGAGCGATGGGCCATGGCTCTGAATGCCCTCAAGGTGCTGCTCTGCTGTTTTGCATCACCATAGTTGCATATCTGCATGGTTCGTTCCTCTTCTTTTGTGCCAGCATATGTGTGGGATGTTCAAACCCATTCTATTGTTACCTGCATTGGGCGCTGGCTGCTCTAATTCATGCCTGTTGGCCAGTGTCTCACTGGTGGTGGCAGACTGCTATTTCAATCACACATAAGAGCCATGCCATGCAGACAGATCATCGTCTGTGTCAAGTCTCATCTATTCCTTCATGCCTCGTCACCATACGGCCATTGACTTGTGACTCCTGCTTCCATGGAGTCCTAGCTGGCTCCAGTCACAAGCTGTGTGTGGTTGACCTGCCGCACCGCTCTGCAGGGTGTGTGGGCATCCAAGTACAACGAGCGTGCCTTCCTGTCCATGAAGAAGGTGGGCCTCAACTTCCTGGACCTTCGCATGGCTGTCCTGGTGCAGCGGGTGGTGCCGGCTGCCTATGCCTTTGTCATCCACACAGAGAACCCCACCAACGGCGCCAAGGACGAAATCTTTGCTGAGCTGGTGAAGGGGCTGGGAGAGTCCATCGTGTCTGGCATGGTGCCTGGATCATCCCTCTCCTTCTATGCTAAGAAGGACAGCTTGGATAAGCCTGAGGTAGGCTTTGATGGTCAGACAGTGTGTGATGCCAACCTTGCTTCAGTGCGTACCATTGTCAACTGCTGCCAGGCTGCCTGAGGGATTGACAGTGCGTGAGCCAGATCTAATGCTGATGATTCAGTTGTGCAGCTTGAGTATGCACTGCAAGCTGTGGTGCATCAAGACCTGATGTCATCCAGATGTGCATGCCCACTGAAGCTGCGCAGATCGCCAGTGGGCACATGTACAAGTTCACTGACATGCCAAATATGCAAATGTCACAGCTCATCATGTGGCATGTGCGTTGACTTGCATGCATGTGTGTTGCAGATCATCATGTTCCCATCCAAGAGCGATGGCATGTTTGTGGCGGAGTCCCTGATCTTCCGCAGTGACAGCAATGGGGAGGACCTGGAGGGGTATGCCGGGGCTGGCCTGTATGACTCCATCACCATGGACCAGACAAACCTCAAGAAGGTTGACTACAATGGTGACAGGTGTGCAGAATCTACTGAGGGTCTATAGCCCAGCAGCCTTACAGTGGAAATGCATTTGTGTGAAAGATTGGGTGGGGAAAGGGGGTGTTAGATGTGAATGCTTCTTACAGCATCCAAACACTTGTTGAAATTGCAATAGCAAGTAGATTGATCACGTACTGTACCTTGTAGCTTGTAACAGCAGCAATTCAAGAAACAAGAGGTATGGCCGCACAGCAGCAGCTGTTGCCAGGGCACTGAAAGGGTCTAGGCCTTTGTACCATTTCCTAATACGCCAAATCTGCAGAGCCCCATCTTGCCCAAGTAGGCCCTGACATGCATGAGGATGTTGTGCAGGTTGATGACAGATTCAGCATTCTGCCTAGACCTGATGTCACGAGTCTGCAAGGCAGGCTTTGCCATTGAGGAAGCACTGGGCTCTGCTCAAGATGTTGAAGGAGCCATAGAAGAGAATGGCGAAATCACTGTTGTGCAGACGCGGCCACAGATGTGATTGGGGATGTACAGTAGCAATGATTACAAAACGCATGACCCATCTGATATATGATCCCTAGTATGAATGGATTTTGGCTGGCAAGTAAAGAACTGATTTCTGTTGTTGTTGTTTAGACATATACTGTTTTGAAAAATCAAGCAGGTAGCATGCCAGTAGCATGCTGTGCAGCTAGGCCATGCCGTTTGATCCAAGCAGGCATGTTGACAGCAGTTCACCATTAAGCACTGCTGTCGAAGCAGCTGCCTTATCTGCGTGGTGTGCACGTGTGTCATGATGAGGACGTCTGGGCACTACACTTTCAAGCAGAAAAGTCCGTATGGCAAAGCCTTGCTCTATTGGTGATCTTGCATGATGGAGGATTCATGTGTATGTCCAGGCCCACTGCCTTGCGTCTTGCTTATTGTTGTGTCAAAGGTCACGTCAGGCTTTGCAGCAAGTGCAAACCACCATTGCCACCTGCCAAAGCTTCAGGCTCAGGCAAATGTTGTGACACACTCCGCCTTACTAAAGGGATAGTCGCTTCACATCGGAACTACAAGCACATTGGACTTAGTCAACTCTTGGACGCTGATGGAAGTCAATGCAACAAGCACAGCCTCATCCGATCTTTGTGCGTAAAGGCCATTGTCGTCTTACATCTTTGACAGCACCTCGAGGTTGATTGAGTCAATTCAATCGTGCCATTTTAAACGACGACAATGGGAGGTGGCACTGATCCCATCGCGCTGCCAGCAGGCCCCGGGGCCGGCAAAATCCCCGTACCCGCCACCCTAGGCCCAAGCTTGAACTTAAAGCCTGTTGCAGGAATCCCTTTGAAAGGTGTGAGATTGATTGAGATGGCTTGGGTACAAGGCAGCAAGCCCCAGCGTTGTGCGCTGTGTGACATATGCATGCATGCTGTATTTACCATGTACATCGATGTCGCAAACTGGATACGAACTAAATCAGATACTTGATACCCCGTATCAATGTCTTAACCATTTCGTTTGTCAACGAAACAGATGAGAAAGAGATTCCTCAGCCTGGCCAAGTTATTATTGGTTATGAGGTGTATGAGCCCAAGGCAAGCTGTTACAGTTAATTTCAGAGTTTGAACTAAAGTGCGCATCCACACAGTGCAATTCAAGCACTGTACGCCTTATGCCAATGCAGCTCAGTGGTGATTGTTCTTGCATGCATCTTGCAGGCTGGATGCTGTGAAACTGATAGCTTGACAACATCAGGGAAGATTGCAGTCTTAGCCTTCTGCCTATGTTGCTGGTCGCTGGCTTGGATCCCATGCGTATTGCCAAGCTGCCATGAGGTAAGCAAGCCCTGATCAGTGATGCCACCTCAGGTTCAACCTGTTCTGCTGGCAATCAGATTGTTCATCTTGCATGTTGATTGGACTGATGCATATGCATCCAACATGTTTTGGCTTCTAATCTGGGTGCCTGCTGCAATATGCATGCCAAACGCGTGTTAATCCCAGCATTAAGGCCAGTTCACCAATCAGCTTGAAAAATGACCAGACACACTTGTTACAGTGGTTGTTTGGCGCAGCATCTCTGATCCATTGGTGCTGTGCAGAGGTACCAGAGACCAGTATATGGTGATCCTGAACTTGTCATTCAGCCTGCTGGCCCAGCTGGCGCCGCCTGACATGTGTGCACATTGCTGGCAGAGCACCTTGTACAACATGGATGTGTTAAATCAGGCATCTGTATTAGCCCTGGCACTGAGACAACTGACCTTGCTACAGTATTTTACCACTGCAAACCATCCTGGTTTGTCATCAAGAAATTCAAGTCATTGCTGTGTGTCAATGTATGTAAGCCCAAACAGCAGTGAGCTACAGCTACTGATACAATAGATTTGCACACAAGGCCATGTGTGTTGCACACAAATGCCTGAGTTGTTGCTGTTGAACAGCTGAATTGTTTAGTCTGATGTTGCAGTGTATTGTTGTGACACAAGTGGAGTGTTTGATGGTAAGCTGGTCATGTTTCTGCAATGTAAACACTTTTGAAAAGGACCAAATTGCACTTGACAGTCAAATGATGGCTTGTTTGTGTGGCACACACAGGCACGCACTGCTGGCAGCAGTCACTGCTTCCTGTTTGTCTGGTTGTCACCGGTACTGTACAGTGGAATCCTCATGTCAAGTGTAAAGAGCCTCTCAGGGAAGGGTTCCAACCCTAGACACATACCCAAACACCGCCACTACACGACTCATTGCCTGGTCATGGGCTACGAGATGGCCACTTGCTGATGATCCAGATGCTTGTCATTGCAGCTCAGCCGTCCTAGGGTTTGAGGCCCAGAGTATGCAGGAGAGGTGCTGGCATTTGCCTGGGGCTGGATGTTACACTTGCCAGTGTACCTTGTGCTAGTTGGCATTCAAATGTGAGCGCGCCCCATCAGTGTACCTCAGCAAGCAGCAATACAATCAAGCTGTCACATTTGTTCTGTACTACATGCTCGCTCAGGTCAAGCACCAGCATGCTTACTGTGTCCATTTCTGCAGAGTGCTGACTGACTCACTGCTGACAGTAAAAAAGTTGCTAACTTCACCCAAAACAGGGCCAGATTTGTGCATTTGCATGGAGACTTACCACAAATGTCTGCAAACTGCATGATCACCTAGTCTGTACGAGTACCTGACCATACATAGGTGTGCTCGCTCTCAGTGTCCTAACTCCCTGGTGGTGATGTCCCAAGCCTGTCGCTCTTCTGCAGGGCATTGCAATGTTTTTCAAGGTAGTCACAGCCTAGCGCTAGCAGCACTTCTCAGTCTTGCTTCACTAGATTTGTGTTGTTTGATGATTGATAGAACTAACTGCTTTCTGCAGGTGACTGTATAGGCACATGTTGCCAATTGCTTCAAGAAGTTTAAAAGCTATGTATGGAATGTCAAAAGTGTGAAGAATGCCTTGAGTGTAATGCAACAATGTTGCAATTGGACAGCACATGTGCAATGCACCTTGAATTTGAAGTACAAATGTCATGGTCCAACACAGCAACTGTTGCAGTCTTTCATCTGAGCCGCTTGCTGACATAGCAAAACCAGGTGTCATGAACATCAGTCAGTCAGTGCTCATCAAGGAACATATGTTATATACATAACATGCTGCAGCTTCTGCCAAGATACATGGGACATCAAGGGCAATATGCATTGTTAAGCAAATTCCTGGTTTAAACTCAATGTATTGATGTACTGTGTCAAAAGATGATCACACTGTAGAGTTGGATTGTCTGTGGCGGGATCTGTGGCACTTCAAAATGTCTGCAACACTCCACATCAAATGTCAAACTCAAAGAGATCAATGCCATGTGCACAATAGCTCAGATTCATCAAATTTAGTCTAGGCCAACGTGTTAACAGCCAAGCAGGAGGAGTGATGACATTGCTGCCTTGCTGAAGAGGAAGGTGCTGCCCATTGGCAAGTCTCAAAACAGGTCCTGATCCTAGGTCATTGACTGACAAGTCAATGTCTGTCAGCAGAGGCCACCTGCCTTGAATCAGAATATCCAGCGCTTGAGCTCGAATTGCATTGCCACTCAGGCCTAAGCTAGTCAACAAAGGCCATCGTGCCCTGACTAAATGTGAAACACCAAGTGTGTCCACTTGACATATTGTCAATTTCAAATGTTGCAATTGCAGCCACTGGCTGTCAGCAAGGTGTTCAAGGGAATTTTCTGTAAGACAATTAGCAGTCAGATCTAGATGACACAACTTCGGCCACTGTCCTTGACACAACCGCTGCATGCAGACATGGTTGAGATTGCATCGAGCCATGTTCAAATATTGCAGATTGTGCCACCTGCATTGTGAAAGATATTCAAATGCTTGCAGCCTTGCCTGTGACTCATCATCTCCAGGCATGCAATCAGCACCCCTGTGGCAACATCCCTGAAGATCTAGCTTTTCCAGTAGCGGCCAATTAGCACCCCTCAACGCTCCAACTGCTGATGTAGGAATGCTGTTACTGCTGAGATCCAAACTAGTCAGAAGGGGCCAGTAACCAACTACCAGCTGTTGCAAGCCAGCTCCATCTACCTGATTTCTGCTCAGGTTAAGGCTTTCCAGCTGTGGCCACCGGCACATAGTCAACATCGGTATACATGCCCCGATGGAGTTCAATGAGAGATTAATTGCCTCCAAGGTCGGCAGATCACAACTGACAACACATGCCATGGCATGACTTGAGATCCTGTTCTGGCTGAGATTCAAGTCCCTAAGGGCTGACCATCTTCCTTGGCTGAACTGCACGAGTTCTGCTTCATCAAGATCATTGCATGACAAGTCCAAACATTGCAACAGAGCCCAGTCGCCACGCGAAAGCACAGCTAGCGATCGCGCATCCAGCCCAGCATTGACAAGTCTGAGTGTTTGGAGATGGGACCATCCAGCTTTGACTAACAGCTTCATGTCCGCCAACGGATCATGCCCGTCAAGGTCTTCCTTCGTCTCCAACCTTGTCGCGAAAGCATGCACCAAAGTCCGGAGCTGCGTGCAGCTTGCTTGCAGCGTACGAAGATCTCTTGGGGGTAAAGCGAGAAGGATCTGTGGTACTTCCTGTAGCGTACTGACGAGAGACCTCGAAAGCCCCATGAAAGACGTCTAACAATTGATAAGTTGATTATGTTCCTGCACCAATTTCAGAGGTCAGTGGGACAGCCCAGCTTGAAAAGGTGCCTCGACGTTGCAACTTGCGCTTGCTCGTGCAGATCCTACTGCTTGTGAGCGTCTCCATACCTGAACGGCAGCCTCACGCTTTTGCCAACCAATCGAGATTATATCCAGGTAATCACTCAAGTCGGCGCTTGCACATTTACTACGTCGACACGCTCGATGAGAGCGCAGCTCAAAAGCGCAGCACAGGCGTTACACGAGCGTTACATGCTTGGGGATCCAATTGGCCAAGGGTGTCTTACAGGGTTTCGAATTAGCACCTATCTGCTGGAGACAGCAGCACCTCGCAAAGTGCAGCGACAGCGAGGTGCTTTACATTTACACAGCTACATCACCACCAGGAACATTGTCAAGGTCACCGCACATATACGTCTGGATGGAAGACGCCGTCCTTGCCCCGATCCAGTCAGCCAAGTCTGCAGACTATGAGGGAGGGTCTGGTTTCAACGCAGCAGTGAAACCTTCAGAAAGGACAACCAACGAAACCCCAGAAACCAAATCTGGCGGTGCATCGCATGGCATGGAAGACCCAGCCCTGACCCCTGTGCAGGCAGAGCCTAAAAAGTGTACGCATTTTTCCAGCTGCAACCGACTTTCGCCTGCATGACCTGAGTCCCTTCGTGTAATTTGTTCCATTGCTGCGTTTGCAGGAAATCGTTATTGGCCTGCAACTGCAGATGGCCTGCAACTGCAGACACAAACGAACCAGTTTCCCTTGAATGATCCAAAAGCAAGAAAAGCAAGGATGCTTGGAGGTGTTAGGTAGTCAGTCGTTGAGCAGGCGATGTTACTGGGTTTGCTGACGCTGCAGTGGTTCATACATGAATCTAACACAATACCTGAACCGATTGCACTGATTGTTGGCAACCTCAAGCCACTCTAAATCAAAAGCAACTTGTAGATCTCACTGGTACAACACATACAGCCATGCATTCAGCTGCCATGCACACGGTGTGTGGACGCAGGTACAACTACAGAGGATTTGCACATGATCATGTATGTAACTGTATCACACTTTCACATGTCAGCTGTGTCGAGCACAAATAGCCCAGCCACTGTTAAGCTTGCCCTCTCAACTGCATATGCACTCCGTTGCATGACAGGAGAGATAGGCAGTATGGTCATCTGCATTGCCACATTGCCAAACAGTGCAAGCCAGATGGCAGATATCCTCCATGGCTGACATTCCTGATCTCGAGGAGAGCTCTGTGCTGATCAGCCTCATGATGAACAGTGCAGACAAGCGATTAAGACAATGATTCCTTGGGGATGATTCAGATTTACTAGGTTACACTGGATGCAGCGGGTGGGCTGTGATGCTGGTGACCTTTGGCCAAAGAATATGCCATGCCCATTGCCATTGGGGTTTATGCTGGGCAATGGGATTAGTGCAGTCAATGCGATACCAATCTGGTATGCATGTCAAAGGCGGCATCTTGCAATATGTTCCGTCTGAACGCTGACAACTTCCCGACTTGGCGTTGGGTCAGAAGTGTGACAGGCCGAAAAAGACAAAGCCAGTGCCTTCTTACTTGAAAGCTTTCCCGTTCTGTCTCCCCCACCTCCCCGGGGTGATCTCCCCGGGGCCGACCTCAGATTCTAGGGTCAGAGGAATCGATGTTTCAACACGAGCACCAGGTCAACCGTCGTGTCCGCGATAAGTTCATGCTTCGCGCATACCAATCAACAAAACTCCCATCTCTGCACTTTGAACGTACACGCAAGTTCTGAAGCTGTGGCATCTGGTACACCGTCAGTACTATTGCATTGTACACCTGAACACTGGTAAGGCACGTACGCACCCTGAGCAACTAACATTCCTGACACAGAGCACAGGCGTCCTACGCGTGCTCACACCCTCGAAAAACAGCTGCCAAGACGTGCTGGCAGGCAAGTTCAATCCTGCTTTTCCTGCGGTAGCCTACTGACATACACGTTCAAGCTACATGTGCGCGAGCGGCTGACCTGGGCGTCATTCGCAAGCCCGCAATCAAAACATCAAAGCTGACTTTCGACAGTGTGATGTGCAGTTTCAGGCAGCAAAAGGCCGCCCGAGGTACACAAAATGCAGGTTTTCCGGGCTGTTCTGTTGCTTCTCGGCAGTGTGTTGACCGCAGCTCAGACACCGACCTTCGGCACTCAGTACACAGGCGATGTGAGGTTTCATCTGAATGCACCTGCTGATGCGCACGGTCTCTGCGGACCCTGACTTCGTTTGCTGCAGGGCACTTATTATGGCGACCAGTCAGGTGCTGGACACTGCAGTTTCCAGTTTTCGAACTCGTTCACATTGGCATGGACGACTGGTGTATACACCGGTGTAGCTGTCAATGAGCCTCAGTATGGCACTTCTGCGCCTTGTGGCATGTGCATAGCCTTTTGGGGAACAGGCCCAGGTGATCTTTGCACACAACTCCCATCTTGTTGCATGCCCGTGCTTATCCCCTATTACACACGGAAGGCAATTGTGCAGGTTGTGATCATGGCTGCTGAAATTAAACCTTGTTGTGATGATGCATCAGGGTCTGGAGCCAATCCTATCTCTACTGCCGTTCAATATGCCATTGCAACAGACGAGTGTCCAGAGTGCCTGTCAGGCGCTTTAGACCTGGCTCAGGATGGTGATGGTCGCTGGACCATTGACTGGTACCCAGTGCAATGCGATGTTGGAGCTTCATTCTTTGAGTACTCCTTCCAAGGCAGCAATGCTGAGTATGTCAAGATGTCCATCACCAATACCAGGTAAGGCCTCCTTTGTATAGGTCTCCCTACCATCTTCCCTGACTTGTTGCCCAACTGGCTGAAAGGCCAAGGGAAGCTTGGGCCCATTTCAGGACTACCTCAAGCTTTCTTATACTGTATTGCTTTTAGGCATCCTCTTCTCTTATCTTTCCTTTACTCCAGTGCTGTTCTGGCTGATTATAATACATCCTGTCATCTTGAGAATGCTGTTTGGTGCCTCTGTGTCAGCGTCAACTATCTATGCCTCGTTGAGAGCTTTTGCCAGCCTTTCTGCTTTGTTTCTTGCACTTGGCCATGATAACCCATTAGTTGTGATGTCCTACTCAGTGACTATGCCGTTGTATGACAATGCTTGATATGCTCTTCCAATTTGTTTTTGTCAACACAGTTCCTTTGCAAATGCATCAGCAACTGTCACATGCAGGGTGCCAGCAGCTGCTGTAAGTATCGAGGTGGATGGTGTCTACCAAGCCATGACCAAGACAGTGGACAACTACTGGCTGGCTGACAGCAGCACCTACACCTTCCCTGCATCAGTGCAGGTCACATCTGTGCTGGGTGACACTGTCACTGATGCTGTCAATGTGGCTTCTCCTTCTGGCGCTGTTGTGGGAGCTGCGCAGTTTCCTCTCAGCTCTTCTTACGGTGTTGTTGGAGGTACCCCAAGTCATGTTACCTGCTACTGCCTGCATTTGTGCGTCATCTGCTGTTTTATACACAGTGTTTGCCTGCCCCGACAGGATGCATAGCACTTGCATCCTGAGTATTGCCACTTGCTCTTGCATGTCATCTATCTGTGTGGCAGCCATTTGCTAAGAGTGTAGCACATAGTACACATTGCTGGTCGACATGTTGCAGTGGCATGTGTGCCGGTCTGTTCAGCAGATCGTGTGCGTGCAGGCGCCTCAGCAACGACCAGTCCAGCAACAACCAGTCCAGCAACATCACCAGAAGCTAGTCCAGAAGCTGTCACATCTCCAACACCCACTGCAGCAGCCACAATATCACCCACTGCAGCAGCCACAACAGCACCTACAGCAGAACCGAGCCCGACACCAACACCCACTGCTGAGTCTGTATCGCCCATTCCCACGCTCACTGCAGAGTCTGCATCACCCACTGCTGAGTCTGTATCGCCCACCACCACGTCCACTCCTGACAGTCCATCACCAGCAAGCTCTAATGCATCTAGCCCTGCTGCGCCCTATGCATCAGCAACCACCAACTACAGTGTGAATGCTAGCGTGCCAGCACCCCCCATCCCTCCCAGTGCAGAAATCATCCCTTCCCCAGCCACCGTCGCTACAGGCACACAACAGGCCAGCACTGTTGTTGCCAATGTGTCATCACCTGCTGTGCACGCTACTGCACCCACAGTTGCAGTGACTTCACAAATAAATGGGGAGGCTTCGGTATCTGGTACAGTCAGCTCACCTTCAGTCAATTCCAGCTCATCTGCAGTGACTGCTACCAGCACCCCAGACGGTGACACAGGCTTAGTCAGTACCCCAGCAAACTGCACCCTGTCTGTGGCAGCCCTGCAGCAGTGTGGGGGCCGAGGAGGGGTCTGTGCCAATCAAGCCGCCAACAGCAGCCAGTGCAAAGATGCAGAGTGGGACAACGCATGCTGCACATCAGGCTACTACTGCAAGAGGTCTCAACAGTGGAGCTGGACTTGCCAAAGAACAGAGACCAACACAACAGAGACAGTCGGCGGGGTTGTTGCTGACTATCATCAGTGTGGTGGCCTGGGCAATTGTGCTGAGAGCCTGTGTGCTGACACTGAGTGGGCTGGATACAGCTGCTATTCAGGTTTTGCATGCCTGCGCTGGGATGCCTTCTACTGGCAGTGCAGAGACATTCCATTTGCGCAAGCGGCATGATGAAGGTCATATTGCTGGAAACATGTCGTCCTGGTGCAGAGCAATCAGCAGTGCAGCTGCTTGAATTGTCAGCTCTGAGCTTGCAATTTTGTACCTTGCTGAAGTTTGCAGCCATGTACATATAGGATCTTGGAGTATCCTACTTTTCAAGACAATCAATGACTCGTTTTCTGGTCTGATCAAGCTCTCATGTGTGCACGTGCATGATGCATACGTGCACAGGAATTTGTGGTTGTGTCCGAATCTGCTATGCTCTTGGCCAGACCCCATGTTTTGTGCTTGCACAAGCTTTATAAGACTTAGGCTATAATTTTTGTCCATGTGCCATTTATGCAAGGCTACTACCCTTATTATAATTGCTTCACAGTGCTCAGCATTCCTTTAGAGCTTCTCTGTATGTTGTAATGACTGTTGCGCTTGGTCACAGTTGCACGTGTGTGCACAGTCCACTATAAACTCTGTTGCCATGCAAAAACTTGCAAGGGATCATGGCACCCTTCATGCAGCCAGCTGATCATGGCTAAATAAAAGAAATGCATGTCAGCGCATGCGCAGGCCACACATTGTGTTGCTGCGGTATACCGGTACCCCCGTGGGAAGAGACTCTGAGGACCCCTTGTAATATATGCGTATGCATAAGATGCAGTAATTGCATGTGGGCTCATTCGATGCCACAGCCTTGGCATATGCAGAAAAGGGCTTTGACCCTCATTTTCTGCTCAATCTGGTAGGTACACAACAAAGCTGGTTGTTCTATGCTGAGCTGCTGTAGGGTCAATATTGTTACCAACTAAGGAGTAGCTGTAGCTTCAGCTAATTTGGCGCATCTGTTCACAGCCTGGTCAGGCGTCTGTATTGATGGCAATTGCAGATACAAAAGCCTCTTTGGGGACCTCTACTTTCCCAAACATCTGCACCAAAGGTCCAAGTTCTGAGAGTTTTGGTGGAAATGTGCACTGACGCATGCAATATGGCCTCTGCCACACATTTGCTAAGCAGCATGACACTGATGTCAAATGCCTCTCAAATTGCCAGCATTGGATGCTGCAAGGCATGCAGCATGTCAGCAGGACACAGACACATGGATGTGTCTGATGCATCAGGAACCAGTCTATCTCAATGAGGACTCTGTACTGCATGTCAATCGTGCCCATGTAATGCGGGACAGAGGACATAAGCAAAGACTGTACCTTCATGCGCTTTTTACCAGCAGCCTGCTTCTTCAGCAGCTTCTTTTTGCGGCTGATGTCACCTCCATAGCATTTGGCAAGCACATCCTTGCGCATTGCTGCATGGACAATCAAGCAAACTTAAGTGCACAAGATGCCTGGTGCAAATGCCTGCCAATTGACAGGGGCTGGTAGCACGCTCACAAGAAGCCGGTCAAGTTGCGTGTGTGGATAAGTGCATCCCATGGCAAGCCTTTTCACTTTGTTTGCTCTTATAGTTTACTCAGGTGCATGCTTTTCCTATTGAGTTGGCGACAATAGTGAAATTTCGAGATCAAAACAGCAGGGCAGACTGAGCAAGCCGATCAGTAAGCCTTCCAGCAAGCCAATCAAGAGCTAGTCAGCAAGCTAGTCAGCAAGCCAATCAGCAAGGCAATGCCACATGTGCATCTTCAGTGCAAACTATGGCAATGCTTGGATGAGGTGGAGTGCAAGCAGTACCTGGAATAGCTTCAGATGCCACAATTCTGGCTCCGATGGCAGCTTGGATGGGCACCTTGAACTGCTGGCGAGGGATGAGCTCCTTCAAGCGAGCTGCCAGGGCTTTGCCCACCTTGTAGGCTGCCTCCCTGTGCACTATTGTAGCTAAAGGGTCCACTGCCTGCATTGCACAGCACCCAGCTGCTGCTACATGGTAGTCAAGGTCAAACTGCCTCAATGTCATACCCTTGGGTGCTGGTCTACAACAATGCTGGAGTTTCAGTATTTGGGAATCAACCTTTGAGTGTGACCACACTGCGTCAGGTACACTGATCATAACAGCAGGCATGCGAGCTGGTACAGGCATAGTTTGGCTGACTAGCCAACTTTGTGGTCCACAGGGCAGACAGTGAGCAGGACAGCTGTGAAAAGTTGCCTGATCAGGCTACCTTGACACATGCTGCAATGTCACTTGTTCAATGGCAAAGACAAGGTGCAAGACGTGTGATGGTGGGAATGAAGGAGGAGTGCAGGGTCTGACCTCTGCATTGATCTTGATGTCCAAGCGTACAAGGTCGCTCTGTCGGTAGCCGATGAGCTTGTACTCCATGCTGGCGTACCCTCGACTGCGGCTCTTCAGCTCATCAAAGAAGTCTGTCACCACCTGCGCCAATGCTTCAAGTGTGCGTGTTATTGCAGCATAAGCATTCAGGACTTGGGCATCAAGCAAGGCTGGCAGGTGCATAGTGTGTGCACAACACATGTGGTACTATCAGAGCAAAAGCATTCAGGACTTGGGTATCAAGCAAGCATGGCAGGTGCATAGTTTGTGCACAACACATGTAGTATCATGCCAGCAGGTGAGGGCTGCTGAATAGATCTGACCTGGCTCCAGCAACACCACACGTCTGCCAGGATCCCAAAACAACATTGTTGCAGTTGCATAGGCATACAAACACACAGACAGACACTCCTGCAGGCGTGGTCTGAACAAGTACACGATAGAGGCAGAACTGTTCTATGGAGCATGTGCGTAGGGTCTAGGGGGTCAGGAGGGGGGGAGGGAGGGCTGAAGGGGGGCTGACCAGGGCAAGAGGGAGCTCATAGATGAGGGTGGTGCGGGTCTCTGTCAGGAACTGCATGTCAATGAAGTCTCCTCGCCGCGCCTGGCACAGCTCCATCAGCGTCCCCACAGAGTCCTTGGGAGTGATGATCTCCATCCTGCATTCGCACACACCCTCGTACATCTGTACCAGCATTCCTACACAGTGTGTGCATGCTTATATGCTTCTACTGCAATGGACAACGCAAGCGTCTGCCATGCAGCTCAACGCATAATAGCTTTCATCTCAGTTGGATCAGCTAATCTGCAGCATTGTCAAGCAAAGTTCACCGCCGGCATCTGCTGTGACATATTGAGTATTTGTTGCCGGCTTTCACACAGACTTGGCAATATGGTGTCACCTAACATAGGGCTCACTGATGTACTCCCGCTTGGCAGCATCAGGCAGGTTGCAGGGGTTGTCCACCGTGACCTCCTCTCCATCTGTCATCATGCATCTGTACACCACAGTGGGCGCGGTGATGATCAGGTCCAGGTCATACTCACGCTCCAGCCGTTCCTGTACAATCTCCATGTGCAACAGACCTAGGAAGCCACAGCGGAAGCCGAAGCCCATTGCACTGGACACCTACACCACCAGAAGTCACCAGCTTGACAATCATGGCACTTCATTACACAAGGAGGGGGCAAACTTTATCAGAATGTCCATTTTGGAAACTGCGCGCTTGATTACACACTTGTTATTGCCGTGAGACATCTGCTTTGTGATCACTACCACTTCATGCATAGCACACATTTCTTTGCAGCAGGCAAAGTCTTCTGATCAGTTCCCAGACTGAGCTTGGTGAGTACTTTACTAAGCAGCTAAAGCAGCATTTGGCGCATGTACGGGGTCCACCGTGCAGAGGAGCTGGTCCCACTGTTCTGCGTACAGTTGTGTGCATGTTGCGTGAGCTGGAACATTGCAAGTCCTGAATGCATGCTGCTGACCTCTGGTTCAAATTGCAAGGCAGCGTCATTGAGCTGAAGGCGGCCCAGGGCTTCTCTGAGTGGCTCAAACTGCTCTGCATCTGTGGGGAACAGCCCACAGTACACTGCAGGCATGACTTGAACGTACCCTGCAACCACAATGGTCTGCCTTACATATAAACTGGCAAATCCCAAGCAAACATTGAGCCAAGTTATCAACGCAACACACTGGGGAACCTGTTGGTTGCACAGCTCTACATTGTATATACATATACATTGTATACATGCATATACTGCAGCAGTGACCTGTATGTCTGCTGTGGTAGCATTACATGCCGGTTGTTTGCTAACAACATTGTCTGAAAGCATGCAATGGGTGATATGGAGCTGCCTGGTGCAGCATCACCTGCCAGAGCCTCAGCTGCTTGTTGCTTTTTGAGGGTGATGGTGTCTCCGACGCGAGCATCTGCGACAGCTTTGATGGAGGCTGCCAAATAACCCACCTCCCCTGCTATCAGCTCATCCACCTGCACCCCCACACAATGCTTTGTTGCCAAGTTGATTTTACACTGTACAGATCAACCATAAAGATGTCTGATGACAGATGTGTCCTACCACATCTTTTACACAGGCTGGCATTGGACGACAGCTAATGATCTGTGCTGCTGAGACCAACAGTGCAAGGGGTGAGGGGGGTGGGGGGACACACAAGGAGTTGCTCTCTGCCAGCCGGTGTTGAATGATATGCTAAGGTTTGCAGCTACTACAGATTGACAAAAGTACCCATCCCTGCTTGGCAGGGTCTACCTGCTGCTATATCCAGCATCAGACCCTGCCTGCAAGAACAGGCTTCATGTATGAGCGCTGGCCTCTGCGACCGAAGAGGCAGAAGGGTAGTTTGCTGGGGGTTCTGGGGTTGCTGTCGCTGGGGGGGTAGAGGGGTTGAAGCTTGCTGCGTGTTCTCTGAGTGCATTTGCCAGCAAGAACTCCACCATGCCCTCCAGTGCCAGTGTAATATATGACGGTGCAGAACGGCAATTTTGGGTCAATGCCTGGGTCAATGCATTCGAGCTGAGGCAAACACGCGGGAATTTGCATCGCATTGGCATACTTCTTCGGAGTTCACTGTTCACTAGTCTCCTTGAACAGAATAGAAAACGCCGTTCATAGATGTCAGCTTAGTGTCATACGGTCTAATAGACAGGCAACATGTCCGATCAAGCAGGTAAGCGATGAGCACATGCACTGTCGTGTTCAAAGTGAAGGTTTCCTGTTCAGCTGGATCATGTTGCCCGAACGCTCGCTGCAGGACCTTCGTCCCCCACGCTCTCCTTACCAGCAGCTCCTGCTGACAGTGGTCAGTATGGTGCTGCGCCTGCACAGCAGGCGGCCAGCTCTCTGCCAGCATCATCCCTGCCAGGTAGCACAGCAAGTCCCCACATGAGTTACGGGGCTCTGGCTCCCCCGGTCAGTGGCAGCCGGCGACCATATCGCAGTGACATAAGTCAGGGATATACTCCTCAGCGAGGTCGACGGTTGAGTTTGCCAGGCAATTCTGGCTTCACGGTAAGCAGTGACCAGCTTGTATGGGAGGACTGATCACTGCATATTTGAGGCGACCTTGGGTGATGCCAGGGTGCTGACTCTGAGGCAATGTCAGATGATGGCGGAACAGAGCACAACAACACGTTTGTGTGGGGCACAAATTTGGTGATTGCAGACATACAGAACAGAATAAGGCAGTTCATGCGCAGCTTCACACAAGGCAGCAGTGAGGCTTTGTATACGACACTGATCAAACAGGTGAGTCATGTGACCAACCCTTCAGGCACTTCAGGGAGCCAAGATGTTCTTAGATTTGGCTGCAACAGCGCAAACAACCTCCATCCTGCAATGCATGGCTATTGCTGGGCTTGCTGATGTGCAGGCAGTGGATGATGAAGAGGTTTTTCTCAACATTGACCTGATGCACATGTATGAGTATGACAGAGAGTTGTACGGCCAGCTGATTGCGTACCCTGGAGAGGTCATTCCTCTTCTTGACAATGAGGCTAGATACATTGCTGCTGATTTACTTGGGGAGGAGCTGCCAGAGGACAAGATGCTCACAGTAAGTGATCTTTCTGCAAAACAAGGCATGCTATTACTAAAAAAGCAGGCTGCTGGTGTGCCATACTGACATAGCCTGTACATGCAACGCCGTAAGATTATAAGAGCTGTGTGTACACACAGGTGCGGCCCTTCAACCTCAAGGAGCACAAGGTCATCAGGGATCTGAACCCAGAGGATATGAACAAACTGATATCTGTCAGTGGCATGGTCACAAGGTCCAGCAGTATCATCCCTGATCCAAGGTAGACAGCATGCACACTGCTCTTTCAGTGCGTTTGAGCATTAAACTGTGACTGACTTTGACACATATCACTGTACAGGACTTGACATGGCTCCAAGATGATGACAGTGCACAACCTGCAGTACTGTCGCTGACGTATGCTGTGCATGCAGGTCTGGACTCTTCAGGTGTGCAGCTTGTGGCGAGGAAGTGCTTAACTACCTGCAGGCTGGAGCCATTGAGGAGCCAGGCAAATGTCCAAATGCCATGTGTGGCAAGACTATGACCATGCAGTTGATGCACAACTTGAGTGAATACAACAACAAGCAGCTCATCAAGATGCAGGTATGCCTTGATGCTACTCCCAGCCTCCATCCATCAAGATACAGGCTGGTCACTTCATCAACGCCTGCACAACACTTGCAGCTGAGAGACATGTGTTCAAGCAGGCCTTACATCAGTCACCAATCAGCTGCTTCTGGCATTGCGAATCTGAAATTGCACTTGGACGCTTGCTATGAATCACAATATTGTGCAGGAGAATCCCAACGCCATTCCTGAGGGAGAGACGCCTCACTCAGTGACCCTGTTTGCGCATGACCACCTTGTGGATATGGCCAAGCCTGGAGACCGTATCACCCTCACTGGCATCTACAAAGTGGAGGGCATGCGAGTCAACCCCCGCATACGCATGCTGAAGAGCGTCTACAAGACTTTCATTGACGCCATCCACATCAGCAGAGATGAGAGGTCCAAGATGTTCACAGTGAAGCCTGACGACTCCATGGCAGATGGACTCAGCCAGGAGAAGACTCAGCAGGAGTCTGAAGAGCCTGCATTCCAGGTGAGTATGTTTTTACTTTGTGACATCAATGCGCAGATTCACAGCCTCCTGCATGGCTAGCATGAGCCTACAATCCCTCCACCGAGGCTTGTCGAGATGACCCAAGCAGCTGAGATCTAAGTCCACACATTTCTGTAGGTCACCAGCATGCCATGCACGCCCATGCTTTAGGTTGCTGTCATGTATTGTCAGGTCATGCGCTGACTACGCTGGCACTTTATGCTGTAACGTCCAACCTGGGATGTGTCTTGCATGCGTTTCAAGCACACTCTCTGACTTGCCTTTGCCATGATGTGTCTGCAGTTGGGAACTGAGTCCAAGGAGCAGTTGGAGACAAAAGAGGCAGAGCTGCAGGTATGGCCAATTTGCGTAAAGCATGCTTGCTGGCTGCTGCAAGCTAGCTGAGCACATACCTTGCTAAAGCATTGCTTGGCAAGCACGTCAACCCTCCCTCAGTAACTGCAGATTGTGCAGCATGAGGGACAGCACAAACTCTGCAGAGGCACTGATTCACTTGCTGAAAATGCTGCCAATGTTATAGTAGGCACTTTTCATGCGGGGCTCATGGCCATCAACTTAAGTCAACTTATACGGGTGTGCAGGAACTGGGCGCAGACCCAGACATCTATGAGAAGCTGACAGCCAGCATAGCACCCAGCATCTGGCAGCTGGATGATGTCAAGAAAGGCATCCTCTGTCAGCTTTTTGGTGGCACTACCAAGGTATTCACCTGCAGATTAGACAGCTCAAATAGATGAGCGTCCTGGATGTCTGCATCTTGCTGGTGCAAGCTATACGGCGACTGTTCAAAGACGATACCAAGAGTGACTGACCCAATTGCTTGTGCAGGAGTGGTCAGGTGGGCGTGTGAGGGGTGAACTGAATGTGCTGCTTGTGGGTGACCCAGGTGTTAGCAAGTCTCAACTACTGAGCTATGTTCACAAGCTGGCACCTAGAGGCATCTACACCAGCGGGAGAGGGAGCAGTGCTGTAGGACTGACGGCCTATGTGTCCAAGGTAATCATGTACATCTGGCTGTTATCAACAAACACTCCTCATAGTGTGGTCGCCTTCCAAGCTGCCTCCTGTGCCCAACCACCAATGTCTCTTCAGGACTACCTGCCTGGAAATGTGCATGCCAAGCTGAGTGAAATTGTGGAAAACAAGGCGCATTTGTGAGGCCTCCAAGCATCAGCTGATTGTGTGTGTGTTGACATTGGCTGCAGGATCCAGAGACAAGGGAGATGGTGCTGGAAAGCGGAGCCTTGGTTCTGAGCGATCAAGGAATCTGCTGCATTGATGAGTTTGACAAGATGTCTGACAATGCTCGCAGCATGGTGAGCACAGACATTCATGGCGCTCCTGCAGCATGCCCAGTGCGCATTGCTGTGTGGTGCATTGCAAATGCAACAACCTAACCGGCTGACCAGACCACCAACTGCTGGTCAGACTCACTTGTATTGTAGCTGGAAATGCACACTGATATTAGTATCATGGTACCTGAGCTTTGTGTCAAGACCTGACTCACAATGGTGTTACTTGTGCAGCTGCATGAGGTGATGGAGCAGCAGACAGTGTCGGTGGCCAAGGCGGGCATCATTGCTACCCTGAATGCCAGGACTAGTGTCCTAGCATGCGCTAATCCAGTGGGCAGCCGCTACAACCCACGCATCAGCGTCATTGACAACATCCAGTTGCCCCCTAGCCTGATGTCCAGGTTTGACCTCATCTACCTGGTGCTGGACAAGATCAATGACTCCACAGACAGGAAGCTGGCACGGCATCTGATAGCCCTGTTCTATGACAACCCTCCAGAAAATGCTCAGGTGGGCTTTTGTATGCAACAAACATGATCACCATCTGTTCAAAAGCAATAAGGAGGTCTTGCTTTGCAGATTGTCTACATGTCCAGCTTTGCATCCTATCAGGAAGCATCTTGCTTGGCCACATATCGTGAAACTGTCTGGCATATAGATTTAAAAGCCAAAGAGGTGGTTGTGTGGCCATGACAATCTTGCTAAATTTCTGCACACCAAACAGACACTGCTTGAATACTGTGGCAGCAGAAAGGACCGGAATGCCTGTTGCTGAGCAGTTGAGTGGCTGATACATGTAGGCAGCCCGGTATACTACTGGGCTTCTCAATAAATTGACGCCGAAAGGCGTAGTCTTTTCTTTTCTTGTAGGCTGTGATTCCTCTGGAGAAGCTGCGGGACTTCATAGCCTTTGCTCGTGCACGATGCCAGCCAGAGTTGACAGATGAGGCGGGCCAGGACCTGGTGAATGCCTACCAGACCATGCGCCACCAGGGCATTGGCAGGAACTGCATCACAGCCACCCCTCGACAGCTGGAATCCATGATCCGTTTGTCTGAGGCCCTGGCTCGCATGAGGCTGTCTCCAATTGTGGAGCGTCATGATGTGGCCGAGGCTGTCCGCCTGATGAAGGTAGGTCCTGCCTAGAATGCACATCAGCTACCAGATACATACACAGACACTTTGTAACACACAAGCCTTCTTAATGGATGTACAGTACCAGCATACCTGATAGCACATGCAGGTCTGAATTCTACATTGAGACACCATCAGCAATAGCATGTGCATGAGGCTGGCAGTTCTATGCAAACGTTTGCATGTGACATGCAACATAGCAAAGATGATGTCAGCTTTAACCATACTTTTGGTTGTGTGCAGGTTGCCATGCAGCAGTCAGCCACAGATCCCACAACAGGGACAATAGATATGGACTGCATCAACATCGGTGTCAGCTCTTCTGACAGGCGAGCAAGAGACCAGCTGTCAAATGAAGTGCTGGCGCTGCTCAAATGTAAGCTTATTTTAATATCAAACCAACATTGTGGTGCATTCAGTACAGCGTTAGAAATTATTTCCCAGAGGGTGTTTGCAATGCTTGACTTGTCCAAAAGTGGCAAAAACGAGTCACAAAACAATGTCTCATCTGCAAAATGCTGCCAGTAAAGTAATTTGTGTCTGCAGCTGCAAGGTCCCCTCTGACCATTATGGAGCTGGTCAACCAGATGAATGCCCAGGCTAGTGTACCAGTCAGTCAGTTGGACGTCAATGAAGCTCTAAAGGGGATAGCCCATGAGTATGTACGACTACCAGGCGGCAAACTTCAAGCAACCAATGCTTGACCACGGGGATTTTCAGAGCCAGAACTACCTTGCATGCTTGTTCATTGTCTGCTAAACTGCATTGCACTAATGCTACCTGATTCATTCGTTCAATGTCTTGCTAAGTCAAATTCGCACAAACTGTCTCTAATCCCCAGAATGCTTCTTGCCATATGGATTGCTACTGCTGAAAGCATGACCAGGCTTTTGTCGTTTGTAGTCACCACCAGACTGTCCAGTCTGCTTTCGTGTATGTGATGCTTTGCTTTCCAAATTGAGAGTCACCTGAACAGCAATCACAGTGTAACTGTCTTGCAGCAGTGCATGACAGCTGGTCTTGCTCAACCAGTCCACACAGCGCAAAATTTGCATGCTGCCACATCACGTACAATGGGCAGAGCCAAAGCAATGCCAGATTTAGAAGTGGCACTCACCCTTGGGGGCCTGGTAAAGCCAAACGATTTTCCCACAGCAGCCAGGTCCAGAGCGTGAACATTGAAAATGGCCTTGAGCTGATGTGAGTTGTATGACAGCAAGTAAGACCTGTACGCATCCTTGGCACTCTGATGCAGATAGTAATTCTTCTCAACCAGCTTCTCAAGTTGTGACTGCACATTGGCCAGCTTGCTAGTAGGGAACTCATATTCATTCAGTGGAACCTTGGCAGCCTGCAGAAGCCAGCATTTTCAGAAGTTTACTGCAAAACAATGGCAGGACATCAGGTATCAATGGCCACCCTAGGATATTGGCATGCAAGATTATGTTTGTGTCTTTGGCAAAGGAGCTTGCAATGCAGCAAACAGTCCTACTGGTGCATGTTGTATGAGCTGCTGTTAGCATGCAACGTATACAAGAAACAACACTGGAGGATCCAAAGCAGCTGTACAAAACTGATAAACCTCAGATATGCAGACGAAACTGCACACCTTCAAATATGACAAAAAGCCAAGCTCCTCAGGCAGCAACAGCAGCAATGCTCTGCCCTTGCCGCTTTTGCCTCTTGCAGTCCTGCCCACTCTGTGAATGTACTCCTTTGGATCATCAGGAGGGTCATACTGGATGATCCAATCAACAGCAGGGATGTCCAAGCCCCTTGCTGCTACATCTGTGCAGAGCAGAATGCCCTTCTCTGCTTGGCAGAAGTCAAAGTAGGCTGTAGTGCGCCGCTGCTGCTTCTGCTTGCCATGAATGTCTGTCACGGGGATGTCAATGTAGTTCAGCAGCTCTGCATGGTACTTCACACTGTTGCAGGAAGAAAAGAACACCATGACCTGCAGCAGAGAGCAGCGAGCCTTAGCTTACAAGTCCACGAGATCAAAGGGACTGCTAAAGCAATCACCAAAGGCACCGTCATGAGTACATAGCCCAAAATTCTGGCATGCTACACAGTGCACAAGCAGCAGATTTGCAAAGGCGTGACTCACTTCAGGCGTGTACTGTGTCAACAGCACAGAGGGTCAGCAGGACATTGCTTTGCATGTAGATGTGATAGCTGCTGACCTTCTTGTTCAGATTCTTCTTCAGGAAGGTGAACAGCAACAGGAAGCGCTGAGTGGAGGGCACTACGCAGTAGCCCTGCTCAAGCCCCTCCCTTGTTGATGTAGTACCCTGGTCATCGATGCCCACATACAGAGGCGTGCGCTTGAATGACAGCCTTGCCAGATCTTCCACTTTTGTCGTCTGTGTTGCAGAAAACAGCATGGTTTGCCTGTCCTTGGGCAAAAGTTTGATGATCTGTCGCATTTCCTCTTCAAAGCCGATCTCCAAGATGCGGTCTGCCTCATCAATGACTAAGCAGGCTAAGTTGCGGTAGACAAAGCCGGTGGTATTTTGGAGGTGATCTAGCAGACGTCCTGGCGTGGAGACCAGCAGGCTGACTCCCTTCACCAGCTTGTCAGCCTCTGTGCGTCTGTTAGCCCCACCCATGACCAGCCCTGCAGGATCATTGCCACACAATTGTGAACATCACCCTTGCAGGAAAGCATCACCTGACAGCCAAGCCCTACGACAGATCTATCAGACACGGTCAGCGCACAGACATGACAACATGCAGCATGCGGCCATACATGCATCTGCTGATAGCAAGCTGTAAGTGTAAGAGTAGCATTTGGACATGATTGGCATCAACACTGAAAGCAACGTTGCAATGGCAGGCATGAGTTTTGTTCAGGTGCATTTGGGCATAGCTTGCATCCACACTGAAACCAACGTTGCAGTGGCAGGCATGAATTTTGTTCAGGTGCTTGCTGGCAGGTGAAGCTGACCATGTGTTTGACTGTGGTGCTTCATAAGGTCCCTGGCCACAGAGTAGATCTGCATGGCAAGCTCGCGAGTGGGGGATATGACAATGGCGCCGGTGCCATTGCGTGGCATGAACTTGGCTCGATGCAGCAGCTCCAGCGAGGGAATCAGGAAAGCCAATGTTTTGCCAGATCCTGTGTCAAGATTGACAGCAGTCATTCCACTTGGTTGCACACTTGTAGATTGGCTGCAGTGAAATATTCATGACACTGCATGGTGTAGAGAAGCTGCACGCATTGTCAAGGCTATGAAGGCTGCCAGCAGTCATGATCAGCAGCTTGGAATGCATGTTGTCAGCATTGCATACGAGCGCATTGCAGCACGCACACTCTGCTTGGACTGCTGCTGTCACATGCTGCCCTTTTCTGAATGCAAATGTGGTATCTCAACATACAGCCATGATCTAGTAACAGCCTTCTATTGTAAGCATTGTGTGCACCTAGCATGCTAGCTGCAAGGCATGCATACAAGTTCTACCTGTCTTTGCTGCACCTAGCACATCTCTGCCAGTCAACAGCTGTGGAATTGTGCGAGCTTGGACCTCAGTCATTTGCTGATAGCCCATATCAGCAATGGCCTGTGTTGCATCAAGCACACTTCAGCTTTGTTCATGAGCAGCTGAACGTCTTTTTCATGCAATATGCACCTTGCAAGGTCATAAGAAGTTGCATGCAGCCAGTGAAGCCCATTGCACAGCAGGGTTCATCAGTGCCAGTCACGTGCATGCGTCATGTACACCGAGCCAATACCTTGGTAGTCTGGTCTGAAAGCTCTAGAGTGTCAAAGCCAACACTACTCATGATGCCACTAACCACGGCCTCATGCTTCTCCATCTCAATGGCTCCGTTTGCACTTTTCTTCTGCATCAAGTACATTGACACTCTGTAAGTCAAAGGTGATAAAATGGTTCTGCTGTTGCATTATGAGCTTGAGTGGTGTTAGCCAGCTAATGTGTTCATATGCGGCTTGAAACTGACCTTCTTCTTTGGCTGCTGCTGGCTTGTATCTTGCGCATCTGATTCTTGCTGGAGGACTGAGGCTGCTGCGTCTGTCTCCGCATTGTTAACAGCAGTCTCATGTTGTGCAGCAGCCTGCAAATCAGAATAGCACTGCTTGTGCACATGCCAAAGATGACTGGTATACATCAGCTTTTGGTCAATCAGTCTTGCAGTGCGCATTGTACATATGTATGTCACTGTCACATACAGATTATCATGACAGTGTTCAAAGCCAGCTGTCCCACTGAAAAGACCTATGTCACTGTTTGGTCACACAGCACACAACGCGTGATAGCATGCATCAGATATTGGTATGCATTGATATTGGCAAAGCCATACCCTGCATCGGATGTGCAGCCTGCATGCGACTTCACAAGCATACCTGACTGGTAGCAAGCTCTGGCTCACCAGGTGCATCTGTTGCTGCTGCAGCAGAGCTTGCAGCCCCTGCACTGACATTGCAAAGGTGATTCAGTGATACGCATTGAAACACTTGGTAAAGTGGGAGGAGTCCAGCCACTACATACCGCGCTTTCTCTTGCCTCGCTTCAAGTTCTTCTTAATGAGGTCGACCATGGTCCGCTTATCACGGGTCTTCCCTTTGTACTGCCTGAGCCAACCAGCGCTGGATTGATTACAGAAAGTGAATTTTACTCCGCTGCGTGTGGAACTTTGCGAGAACCCATCTCGAACCACAGTCACAGTGTCGGAGTTTCCTGGCTGCCATTAGGGTTTGGAAACCTAAGATGCGGAACCTGCAAGTGCAGCTGACATGCTCTCCAGCGTTGATGTCAGACCTTCGTTCCCGTGGAGGGCAACCGTTGAAGGCACAGAATAGCAGTGATCCCTTTTTATTCATGTTCGCATCGTAGCGCAGAATCGAAAGAGCACAAGCCAGACCCAGGTCCAGACCTGGTTTGCAATGGGTCAAACCTGCATCAAACCGAATTCAGACCCGGGTCTGACCCGGGTCAGACCTGGACCAGATTCAAACCTTCCATGACAGCTAGCTTGAACGAAGATCTGAAGAAGCAATTGTACCATGACTTGACACAGGGTCGAGAAGACATAAGGGACTTGACAAACGACCCCAACAGACAGCCGCAGCAAGACATGGTAGAGTTTCTCAAAGAGGCAGAAGATGCCACCAGGAGCTTTTATGCTACACAGGCAGGTGCATGTTGATTCACTTGTCAGATCAATCACAGACAAGGTGGATATGGGATATGTTGCAAGAGAAACAAGCCCATACTGACCCTTGATCAGCAGCAGAATATCTCATATTTAAAAATGAATATTCAATATATTTTCTTTTCACAAAAAAGCTTGGTTGAAAACCCTCAACATGCAACAACGGAATGGTCTCAACTAGAAACATGACAACTTGCTGAATATTGACTAATTGAATATCTAGCAAGATGTTTTTCACATACAATGCTGGCAGGTGCATGATGATGCACTAGTGTACTGCTCAAATCAAGTGGAACCACTGCGGATATTGGATATGCCCCAAGAGAAACAAAGCCAGACTGGCCCTTGATGAGGCACAACATCTATGCTTCCAATTACATCATACTATAATACTTACATCAAGTCAGGATCGCTTGGTCTATCAGGCGATGCCTTCCACCTTCTGCTGCAGCTGCCAGATGAGTCAGCTCTGAGTGCGGTGCTGCACAGCGTGGTGCTGTTTGCACGCATGAAGCCGCATCAGAAGGGGCAGGTCATGGACCTGCTGGGTACGAAGGGGCTGCACCTGCTGCATGCCGGCGCTCCCAGACACATACGGGGTGTGCTGCCAATGTCACAGTGCTTTGTCACTCAGCAAACACAGATGAATGGCTGCAGTTCACAGCCTATGTGACACATTATTTGCAGTGCTTTCCAGCATTTTCCCATGGTGTGAACAAGCTGCTAATACAACAAGCTGCTAGTGCGATGATGCTGCCACTGCTGGTACTGATGCTCCTGCTTCTGCTGCAAGTGTGTAGCAACTGCTTGTGCCGACTCTGCGCATTGACACCGAGGGTTGCTCAAAGCAGTGTTTTGAAACTTCTTACCTGCTTTCAGCAGCCACATCCTGACTGAAGACAATTGCCTTACAGGGGCTGCAGCAGACTGTGGTATTCTGTGGTGATGGGATCAATGACCTGTCAGCCCTGTCTCCTTAACCAAAGCTAGTAGCCACAATCAAACACTAGCAGTGACCCTCTAGACTTGTGTACAAACATGCAGCATGCCGTACAGGCTTTATTGATTCGAGCTAAAGAGCCTGGGTTTTACTAACACTTTCTTGTCGGGCCTCAATCCTGACAGTCTAAACTGTAAACAGTGAAAGTATGCTGACTTGTATGCATCACCTCAACAAGTAGGCGAAGTACAATCCAAAAGGTTGTGAAGAAGCTGTACCCATCTATTTTCAGCAGCAATGCATTCAGCAACATTTAGACCTAGGGAACACATAGTTGGAAGCTAAAGCCAGATCCGTGGACTGTCCTTGGAAGGCATTGGTCCAGAAGTTATCAGAAAGGAGCATCAATCAAATGGGGGAATTGCCGATATGGACAGTCCATGGATCTGAGCAGGATCACAATACAGTGTCTAGTATGGGCTGTACCAAGCATGCCTGACAGCTCCAATGCGGCTGTGCCGCTGGGGGCCAACTAACTCCAAGGCTTGTGTGTCGAGTCAGATGATGCAATGCTTGCTGAGCTAAAATCTGCATAAAATTTCACCATCAACTGATGATGTTCTGAGCATACTCACTTGTGCTTGCATTGGTGTTATGCACATCTGAGCGCTGTACTGGAACCTGGGCACATATGTTGTGGTTCCTGTGCACATCAGCCACAAGGTCTGCATCATCAGATGAAGCAGCGATTGATGATCTGGGATGCGCAGCATATCCATTCTCAAGTGATGTTGTTTTATGACCATGTTGTCTCCGTCAGCAGCCACCATACGCAGCAATTGTCAGCACATCAAGCACACAGTTGTGCTTGCATTGATTTTCTGCACATCTGAGCGCTGTACTTGGACTGGGCACGTATGCTGATTCACTGTGCACAGCAGTCACAAGATCTCCGTGTCAAGTCCCGTGAAGCAGCAATTGATGAGCTGGGATCTGCCGCATCATCAACTAAAGATGTAGTGCAATTCTGAGTGCAATCAATGTGCATTCTTGCTTCAATGGACTCAATTGCACCTGAATTGATGCAGCATATTTCAGTTCTTGTGCCTCAGGCCATGTTTTGCCAAAAATGCTATGCAGATAATCCAGCTAGATACTTACGGTGTTGGCCTGATAGACCAACACCCACAGACTTCTTTCTGGGCGCACATACTTCGAATGTGACAAGCAATAGCAGTTGTATCCTATCATTTTCTGTACCATTGAACTACTTTTGGAACTGTTAATGTCAGCTCAGTCCAGTCCAAGTCCAGAAGTCCAAAGGGCAGCCACTCTGGCAATTTCTTTTTTCCAGGTACAGTACCCTTCGCTGTTGTGCTGCATATGCAAGTTACAGCACAGAAAACAAGGCTTGCTGATTGCACAGGCTCCCCGGCTGTCAGGGGGGAGCTTGTCCAAGCAGATTTCCTTTGATCTTTCGCTTGTAGCCCGCTGTTTGTCTGGAAAAAGTGGATACAACGAGCAATAGCTGGCCTGTTTTGCCACAGCTTTTGACTGTTGGTTGCCATCGTTGACTATGTCTTTTACGTGCTGCATGACTTCAAGTTCATGCCTTGCTTTCAGCTTTTCCAAAGCAGGAGAGATACAGCACTTGCCAATAGGCTATATATGATGTTTTATGAACACCTGTCTCAGTCAGCAACCACCATACGCAGCAAGGTTCACCCAGTTGTGCTTGCACTGATGTCTGCACATGTGTTTTCTGCACTCTGTTTCAGGCCACATCCTTCACAAGGCTTGTGTGTCGAGTCAGATGATGCAATGCTTGCTGAGCTAAAATCTGCATAAAATTTCACCATCAACTGATGATGTTCTGAGCATACTCACTTGTGCTTGCATTGGTGTTATGCACATCTGAGCGCTGTACTGGAACCTGGGCACATATGTTGTGGTTCCTGTGCACATCAGCCACAAGGTCTGCATCATCAGATGAAGCAGCGATTGATGATCTGGGATGCGCAGCATATCCATTCTCAAGTGATGTTGTTTTATGACCATGTTGTCTCCGTCAGCAGCCACCATACGCAGCAATTGTCAGCACATCAAGCACACAGTTGTGCTTGCATTGATTTTCTGCACATCTGAGCGCTGTACTTGGACTGGGCACGTATGCTGATTCACTGTGCACAGCAGTCACAAGATCTCCGTGTCAAGTCCCGTGAAGCAGCAATTGATGAGCTGGGATCTGCCGCATCATCAACTAAAGATGTAGTGCAATTCTGAGTGCAATCAATGTGCATTCTTGCTTCAATGGACTCAATTGCACCTGAATTGATGCAGCATATTTCAGTTCTTGTGCCTCAGGCCATGTTTTGCCAAAAATGCTATGCAGATAATCCAGCTAGATACTTACGGTGTTGGCCTGATAGACCAACACCCACAGACTTCTTTCTGGGCGCACATACTTCGAATGTGACAAGCAATAGCAGTTGTATCCTATCATTTTCTGTACCATTGAACTACTTTTGGAACTGTTAATGTCAGCTCAGCTGCAACTTGTCAGACCAGCTGCAACATGTCAACTCAGCTGTAAAGTGCCAGCTGGTTTGCAATCTCAACATGTTGAGCTGAGATGACAAGTTTCATCTGAGCTGACAGGGTGCAGCTGAGCTGACGTATCGCAGCTGAGCTGACAGAGTGAGCTAACATATTGCTGCCAAGCTGGCAGATCATAACTGAGCAGACAGATTGCAGCTGAGATGGGCTGTGGTCTGTCTGTCTCCTCAATGTAATCTGTGACCTCGGCTGCAGCCTGTCAGCTCAATTGTGTTTTATCAGCTTGACAGTCATTTGTTAGTGAGGCTGCAATATGTCAGCTTGGTTATTAGATTGCACCTGAGCTAACATATCTGTCAGCTCAGCTGCCACTTGTTCACTTTGCTGTGAGCTTACTTCAACTTGTCAGCTTGACTGTCAGCCAAGCTGCACTCTGTGGCT
>JAABUP010000371.1_pt1 | contig 100610 bp, 99 predicted proteins | sample 5559201 | NCBI WGS metagenome assembly JAABUP01 (sample SAMN10711887, study PRJNA513373) | rock metagenome | isolation source: Antarctica rocks | place: Antarctica | reverse complement strand
CCGGCAAAAGCGCAAGTACATCGAGACGGTGTTCAGCCAGATCGCTTCGGCACTGGGGCGCACGGTTCATGCCGTCACGCCGCGCGGCTTCGAGTTAAAGGTCTTCCTGACCGTACTGGCCTTCACCTTCACGGCAGGACGCTAGAAACACAACTTAGGTTAACAGTAACAACATACAGTATCTTCCAGCAGGGCGCGGACGGTATCTACTACTTTAAGGGCAATACGACGACCAACCCTGGTTATGCGCCCTTGCCTGCGGGTGCGCCTACACGCTACTAGGTACACGAACAGCAGAAGCCAAAGCTTGAGGCGGAGTTGCTTATGATCAGGGCGATCCTGTCGAGGAACGTTCATATAGGTGCTCCGCCCTGTTTTGTTTACTACCGATAGCCGACGCTATGAACCAATTCAGCAAAACCAGGTATCGTGTTGATACCAACAATAGCCTCTGCTGGCCTTCATAGCCAGCGAAGGCTCCTGGTATACGAACAGGGCACGATGAAACCCACTCAACATGGACAATAACAAGCCTACAGAGGATACAGAAGATGGTCGAGTTTGGCCTCCACCTCCATCCCGGCTTCCTGCCGTGTCAGCTCAACCGAAGCCGCTAATCGCGCGCATAACGATCTGGATGGTAGTGCTTATAGACACGGGAGTGGGTCTGGTTGTAAGTAGCTTTAGTTACTTGCAGAGAGAACTAAGCCATCAGCCAGTAAGTTGGCGGGATGTAGTAACTCATGGGTTAGCGCCCGCATTGACCCTATTTATCGTGCATCTCTGGGTACGGCGCAAGTTAGCATAGTGGCGGCAGATGACAATCCTGCAGTCACTCTGACATTCTACTGCGTAGCGGTGCGGGCCGGTGAGGGGGAAGCGGGCGGGGGTACGGGGTCGCAGGCGACGGGGCGGAAGCCGGTGGTGTCGATCTCCACGTCGGCCAGGCGAGTCTCGCCGCGCAGGTAGAGCGTCTCGCCGGGGGTGGGACGGCCCAGGCCGGCGTAGGACAGCGGCACGGACATTTCCAGCAGGCTGCCGCGCCAGGCGTAGGTGCCGCCGGGGACGTTAGGAAGGGACAGGCGCTGGCCGGGGATGGCGGGCGTGACGGTGAGGGTTCGGGCGGCGGGCTGGGCCGGGCCGGGCAGAACAGGGCGCAGGGTCAGAGTGTAGGCGACCTCGGAGGACAGGGAGCGGGCGGTGTCCATGCGGACATACAGGCTGCGGCTGTCGCGGCAGGCGAACAGGCGCACGGCGTCGGCCCCGGACTGGAAGGCGCGCACCACGCTGTCGCCCTGGGGGTCCTCGGCGATGGGGCGTAGGCCGGCCCAGTCGCCCACCTCGGCGTCCACGCGCATCCGGCCGTCGGGGACGCGGGCCAGGGTCGGGGCGTCGCCCGCGGCATCGTCCAGCGTCCCGAACAGCTCGTTGCGGCGCGCGAACGACAGCAGGAAGCGGCTGGTGATCTCGACCTGGGAGTGGTAGCGTTCGATGGCGGCGTACTTGCGCTCCGTGTCATAGTGGGAGAGCGGCAGGGCCGCCCAGTGCGTGTCGAGAGCCGCCATCGGGCCGGGCGGCAGCAGGGGCGCGTCCTCATGCAGACCCTGCGGCGTGGGCCAGTCGCCCCGGTGGACGAGGTAGAAGTGCAGCCGGGCGGTCTGCGCCCATGCGACGCCCCTCTGCCGGAGCTGGGCTAGGGCGGTGCGGACGAACGCGGAAGCGGCGGCGTGGTCGGGATGGTCGTCGTTCGGGTGGGTGACGTAGATGTCGGTGGGGCGCTCGGCCTCCATCTGATGTGTGACGTCGGCGAGCAGCGCCGCCCCGCTGTACGGGGCGTGGGCCGTCGGCGAAGCCCCATAAGGTGAATGGTCGGCCCCTGTGAAGCCGGATTGGGTGGGCGAGGTGGAGGCCCAGTGATCGGTCCACATCGGCATCAGCCCCCGGTCGGGGTAGCCGAGGAAGGTGACGTGATCGGCGGGGATGCCCAGCACGGCCAGGGCTGTCCGGGCTTCGTGCTGGCGCAGGACACCGTAGCGGACGAAATCTTGGGGCGTGATGACGACCTGGTGGAACTCGCGCTGGGCGCTGACCCGGAAGCCGTCGCCGTTGGTCAGCAGGACGACGCGGACGTCGTCGCCGCGCAGCCGCGCCTGGCGCATCATGCCCGCCGCGCCCAACGTCTCGTCGTCCGGGTGCGGCGCGAAGACCAGGATTCGCTGGCCCGGCTGGGGGGCCGGCTGGGCCGCGAGCCGCATCTCGGCCTCGTTCGCGGCGTAAATCTTGTAGGCGGCGGACAGGCAGAACAGGCCCACGGCCACCAGGGGCAGGGCGACGAGCAGCAGCAGGGCACGCCGCCACGGGCGCGGGCGCGGCGCGCGGCGGGCGCGGCGCAGAAAGGGGAGCATGGGTGCAAGGCTACTTTCCGCGCAGCAGGGGGCGCACATCGGCGTAGGCGGCGGCGATGCGCGGCTCCCAGTGCAGCACCCAGGAGAGCGGGTCGCGCATCAGCCGCCGCGCCAGCGCTTCGAGGTCGGGCCATTCGGTCAGCGCGCGGGCGGCGCGGTCCAGCCCGGCGGATTCGAGGATGACGATGGCCCGTTCAACATCCGTGGGCCGCTCGCGCCGCAGCAGCCAGCAGGCATCCAGAGTCGCATACTTGAAAGACTTCAGGTTCCACCACACCTGCCGCGCCCAGTCGTCGCCGATAGCCCACTCGCGCCGCTTGAGCTGCTGGCGCAGCGTCCGCAGCGTGTCGGTGAACCCGTGCGTGATCGAATCTACCGCGTCCTCGCGCGTCGGCGTGGGCAGGATCAGATCGCCTTCCAGGGGGCGGGCGAAGGCGAACTGGAACCGGTAAAAGCCCGGCAATGCCTTGAACTCTTCCGCCGCCAGGACGAAGAACTGGACCGAGGGGTAGACGGCGCGGCAGTCGCGGGTGGCGTGGGTGACGCAGTTCTCGACCGCGTCCACGACCAGCAGAAAATCCAGGTCGTGGGCCTCGGCGGGCCGGTCCGCGCCCGACCCATAGAGGGCCAAGAGGCGCAGGTTGCCGCCGAGCCTTTTGGCGGCGATCTGCGCGAGCTGCGGGATGACGTCAGGGTTAGGCATGGCGGGTTGTGTCTGCCCGCGGCGGCGGGGCGGGTACGGCAAAAGGCGGGTACGCGATAGAGATGGCGGAACGGGTGGGATTCGAACCCACGAATGGAGAGGTCCCCATTACACGATTTCCAATCGTGCTCCTTCGACCAACTCGGACACCGTTCCTTGCAGCCTTTCCTGCGCCGTCCCCGCCGCCGCGTGTTCGTATTGTATCACGCGGAGGGGCGGCGTGTCAAGTTCGGCGGCGCTGGGTCACGGACACAGGCCACGCCCGGCACTTCCAGTGCCGGGTTCTTCACTTGACAACCCGCCAGCCGTTTTGCTATGCTGTTGCCAACGCACCGTCCCCAAAGGAACCCGTACCCATGCCACCCGCCAACGAAGCCCCAAGCAGCGCAGCCCCAAGCAACGCAGCCGAAGAGCATACAGTCAACGCGCGCTTCGCCGCCGTCGCCGCTCAGTACCCCGACCGTCCCGCGCTGACGTTCAAGCCCGGCGGGAGCAAAGAGTGGGAGACGCTGACCTACCGCCAGCTCGCGGACCGGGTGCGCCGGGTCGCGCTGGGCCTCCGCGCGCTGGGGGTCGGGCGCGGCGACCGGGTGGCCCTGCTGTCCGAGAACCGGCCCGAGTGGGTCATCGCGGACACGGCGACATTGGCGGCGGGGGCCGTGTCCGTCCCGATCTACCCCACCCTGCCCGCAGGACAGGTCGCTCATATTTTAGCCGATAGTGGTGCCAAAGCCGTGGTCGTGGAGAACGCCAAGCAGCGGGCGAAGATCGAAGAGGCGCGGGCGTCCGCGCCGGGGCTAGAGCTAGTGATCGTGATGGACGGCGAGGTGGGCGAGGGCATCTATACGCTGGACTCGGTCATGGCGGCGGGGGATGCGGCGACGCCCACCGAAAGCTACGAGGCACGGCGCGACTCGGTCACGCCCGACGATCTGATGGCGCTGGTGTACACGTCGGGGACGACCGGCAGCCCCAAGGGGGCGATGCTGACGCACGGCAACATGACGGCGGCGGTGGACGCAGCCCTGGGCAAGTTCCCAGCGTTCACACCGCCCGACGACGTGTTCCTCTCGTTCCTGCCGCTGTCGCACGTCTTCGAGCGCGTCACGTCATTCCTGTCCCTGCTGAATGGGTCGCAGACCTGCTACAACGACAGCATCTTCAAGCTGCTCGACAATCTGGGCGCGCTGCACCCGACCATATGGCAGTGCGTCCCGCGCGTCTTCGAGAGCGTCCACGAGCGCATCTCGGACGGCATCGCCAAGATGCCCGCCCGGCAGCGGACGCTGACCGAGTGGGCACTGGGCGTCGGCGGCGCGGTGGCCGAGCGTCGGGGCGCGGGACGCGGGCCGGGGCCGCTGCTGGCCTTACAGCATTTGGCCGCCGACAAGTTGATTTTGTCCAAGATTCGCGCGCGCTTCGGGGGCCGCTTGAAGTTCTTCGTCAGCGGCGGTGCCCCGCTGAACCCCAAGACGGCGACGTTTTTCCTCGCCATCGGCGTTCCCATTTTGGAAGGCTGGGGGCTGACCGAGACGACAGCGGCAGCCTGCGCGAACCCGCAGGCCCGCGTCAAGGTCTCCACCGTCGGCCCCGCCATGCCCGGCGTCTCGGTCCGAACGGCGGATGACGGTGAGCTTCTGGTCTCCGGCCCGACGGTCATGCGCGGCTACTGGAACAATCCCGAGGCGACTGCAGAGGTCATCGACGCCGAGGGCTGGTTCCATACGGGCGACATCGGACATCTGGATGCCGACGGGTACGTCCAGATCACCGACCGCAAGAAAGACATTCTGGTGCTGGCGAACGGCAAGAACGTCGCCCCCCAGCCCATCGAGACCGACCTGCGCCGCAGCCCGCTGATCGGCGAGGTCGTGCTGCTCGGCGACAAGGTGGGCACCGTCGGCGCGCTGGTCGTCCCGAACTTCGACGCGCTGAAGGCCTGGGCGAAGGAGCAGAACAAAGACGCCAAAGACGCGGAAGCCCTGGCTGCCGACCCCGCCGCCCGCAAGTGGATGAAGTCCGAGATCGACCGGCTGACCAAGCACCTGGCCGACTACGAAAGGATCAAGCGCCTGGCGCTGGTCGGTCACGCCTTCTCTCAAGAAGGCGGCGAGCTGACGCCGACCCTCAAGGTCAAGCGCAAGGTCGTCGCCGAGAAGTACGGGCACCTGCTGGAAAAGGATTAGGGAAGCCCCCTGTTCAAGGCTGTAGAGGCTCATCCCCGGCCCTCCTCCTTCCGCAAGAAGGTGGCACGAAGCGCCGGGTGAGGTGACTCCTGAGCAGGAAGATGGGGGCGGACCGGCGAATAGGCCGCGCAGCACTCGCTCATACGCTCCAAGGGAGACCGACCCATGACACTCACCCGCACCGTGCCCCCGCGCCTGGCGCTCTGTGGCTTCGCGCTGCTCGTGCCGCTTGCCCTAACCGGGTGCCACAAAGAACCATCGTCGGCAAGTGGCAGGGCACCACGACCAGCAAAGGGCAAGCCGCCAAGATGACCTTCGACTTCACCCAGGACGGCAAGGAGGCCATCTCGATGGAAACGACGGGCGGCCCGATCTCCATGACGGTCGGCATGGGCGGCACCTATACCGTGAACGGTAAGACCCTGACCCAGAGCATCACGTCGGGCACTTTCATGGGCATGACCATGAACCTGCCCGCGGACAAGTCCAAGCCGCAGACCGGGACCTTCACGCTGGACGGCGACCACCTGACGCTGACCACGCCGACCGACAAGCAGCCGCTGACGCTGACGCGGGTAAAAGAGGCGTCTTAGCGGCCCGGCTCAATCTTCTGCCGTCGATAAGCCACGCTCAGGCCCTTGCCGACGCCGACGACTACGTGATCGAATTCGCGCCCCGCCTCGACGGCATCCAGGTAGGGGGCGATCTCCTGTGGGTGGGAGTGGACATTGTCGGCTAGTATCAGTGCGTCCGGCGTCAGCAGTGGCAGCAGCAGGCGCAGATACAGCAGGTAGCTCTCGCGGTCGGCGTCCAGGAACACGAAATCGAACGGCAGCGTCAGGCCCGGCAGGAGGGCGGCGGCTTCGCCTTCGAGCAGTGTGACCAACTTCGTCAGTTCTGCCCTTCTGAGGTTTGCCTGGGCCAGTATCCGCCTGGCGGCCCGGCGCTCGATGCTGACCAGGCTGCCGCCGGTCTGCCGGGCGGCCCAGGCCAGCCAGATCGTGCTGTAGCCGTTAGACGTGCCTACCTCCAGCAGCCGCGTTCGCCGTCCACTCCTTGCCATGATGGCGAGCAGCCGCGCCGTGTCCGGCTCCAGGTTCAGCATCTTATCTTGACGCGCCGCCGCGCCGGCGTCGTTCTCGCGCCCCCATTCCTCCATCGCCGCCAGCACGACTTGAACCTCTTTTCCCACGTCACAATTCTCCCTGAGCGCGGCGCGAAGGCAGGGTGCGGCTGATGCCCAGGCCGATCAGCGTGCCCAGGGCGGCACCGCAGAGCACCTGGTAGGGAAAGTGCGCGTGGCCCTCGATGCGCGACCAGCCGACGGCCACGGCAACGGCGTACCACAGCGGTGCCCAACGCGGATAAACCTGGGTGATCAGCCAGGCGATGGCGAACACGAACGACGTGTGGCCGCTGGGGAAGCCGGTCGGGTCGCCGTCCGGGCGCGGCAGGCGCGTCGCGCGTTTCAATCCCTCGACGCAGGCCCCCGTCGCCAGAGCGACGGCGGGCGGCCACCACAGGAAATGCTTCTCGCCCCGCCGCCATCCGCGCCACAGCAGCAGCACGGCCCCCAGGCCGATAAAGGACTGGTAAAGGGTGTGGCTGCCGAAGTCACCCACAAGCTGGGCGGCCCGGACGTGCCACAGCGGGTGGGTGACGGCGAACACCAGGACAAGGCCGGCGAAGGCGGGCCAGACGAGAGCGGGCCAAGGCAGGCGGCGTGAAGGACGAGTCAGAAGACGAGCCAGAAGACGAGTCATAAATGGCTACAGATCGGGCACCTGCCAGTCGATCTGGGGCCGACCGAAGGACCGCAGGGCGGCGTTGATCTGCGAGAACGGGCGGCTGCCGAAGAAGCCATTGTGGGCGGACAGCGGCGAGGGGTGCGCGGACTGGATGACGACGTGGCGGGCCGTGTCGATGAGCGGCAGCTTCTTCTGAGCGTAGCCGCCCCACAGGACAAACACGGCGGGCGCGGGGCGGGCACTGACGCGGCGCAGGACGCTGTCGGTGAACGTCTCCCAGCCCTTGCCCTTGTGGGAGTTGGCCTCGTGGGCGCGCACGGTCAGCACGGCGTTGAGCATCAGCACACCTTGATTGGCCCATGACGCGAGATAGCCGTTGTTCGAGATGCGACACCCCAGGTCATCGCGCAGTTCTTTGTGGATGTTGACCAGCGAGGGCGGCGTGGGGATGCCGGGCCGGACGCTGAAGCACAGCCCGTGCGCCTGGCCCGGCCCGTGATACGGGTCCTGCCCCAGGAGGAAGACGCTCACGTCGTCGAAGGGCGCGGCCTCGAACGCCGCGTAGACGTCGTCTTGGGGCGGGTAGACGGTGTGCGCCTCGCGCTCCGCGGCTACGAACGTCTGCAAGCGGGGCCAATAAGCCTGCCCGAACTCGCTGCCCAGCGCATCCAGCCAGGACGGCGGCAGCGGCGGGGGCGCGACCGGGTCGGCACCATCAAGGCCGTCAAACAGTGAAGACTGCGACATCAGTGTGTAGGCTCCGACGTGTTATGCACTACTTGCCCATGCCGCGCAGGTTCTGGAGGCAGCGGTCCACGCACTCCAGCGGCGGGTAGGCATAAGTTTCCTGCTCGACGATGTACCACTGCGTCCCGCCGACGCCCTCGCACAGCCGGAAGATCTCGGGCCACGGCACGAACCCGTCGCCCACCAGGGCGTTGGGGTCGTCGGGGTGGAACTCTTTAAGGTGCACCGTCAGCGCGCGGCCCGGATAGCGCTCCAAAAACGGGGCCGGGTCCGCACCGCCGACCATCATGTTGCCCGTATCCACCTGCATGACGATCTCGCGGCGCGTGTTACCGAAGAAGACGTCCCAAGGCAGCGCGTCTTCTAAGGGCTGGAACTCCTCGGAGTGGTTGTGGTAGCCGACCAGCATCCCAGACGGGGCGGCGCGCTCGGACGCCTCGTTGAAGAGGCCGGCGGTGTCAGCCCAGGCGTCCAGGGAGTGCGTCCGCTCGGCGTCCAAGCCGGGCACGATCAAATAGCGGTTGCCCAGCGCCTGGTTGAACTCAATGGTGCGCGGCAGGGCGTCGCCCAGGATGGTATCCAGCGCGGTGTGCGTCCCGCAGCACCGGAGGCCGTTGTCGTCGAGCATGGCGCGCAGCTCGGTCGCCGTGCGTCCGTAGTAGCCGGCGAACTCGACCCCCGCGTAGCCCATGCGGGCGATCTGGGCGAGGACGCCGGGCAGGTCGCGCTCGCAGTCCTCCCGGACCGAGTAAAGCTGGAGGCCAATCGGCAGATTAGGCATTGCTGTTTCCTTCGTTACTGATCTTCCGGCGGATGCTCGTCGTTCGCCGGCGGTACGCCCGTTCGGCGTCTTACCGGCCATCCGCAAGCGGTCTTCACTCCACTCGAAGTGGCAGTTCCAGTGAAAGAGGCGCGGGCAGTGTACCCGCCCTCCGGGGCTTCTTCCACTAAAAAGGTCGGCTCGCTCATTGCCGACTCCCTCTCACTCCTCGGCGTACTTCTCTTTCAGCCCGGCGACGACGGTGGGATCGGCAAGCGTGGACGTGTCGCCCAGGGCGCGGCCTTCGGCGATGTCGCGCAGGAGGCGGCGCATGATCTTGCCCGAGCGGGTCTTGGGCAGTTCGGCGCTGAACAGGATGTCGTCGGGGCGGCAGATCGCGCCGATCTTCTTGGCGACGTGGTCCTTGAGCTGGCCGGCCAGCTCCGACGTGGCGGCGACGCCTTCTTTGACGGTCACAAAGGCGGCGATGGCCTGGCCCTTGATCTCGTGCGTCCGCCCGATCACGGCGGCCTCGGCGACGGCCTTGTGGTCCACCAGAGCCGACTCGATCTCCATCGTTGAGATGTTGTGGCCTGCGACCAGCATGACGTCGTCCACGCGGCCCAGCAGCCAGTAGTCGCCCTCCTCGTCGCGGCGCGCGCCGTCGCCGGGGAAGTAGTAGCCCTTATCTGCGAACTTGCTCCAGTAGACGCTCTGGAAGCGCGCGTCGTCGCCCCACAGCGTCCGCAGCATGGACGGCCAGGGCTTGGTGATGACCAAGATGCCGTTGACGTCGGTGCCGCGCGGCAGCGTCTCGCCCACCTCGTCCACGACCTCGGCGCTGATGCCGGGGAAGGGGCGCGAGGCGCTCGCGGGCTTGGTAGCGCTTAGGCCCGGCAGGGGGGTGATCATAATCGCCCCGGTCTCAGTCTGCCACCATGTGTCCACGATGGGGCAGCGCCCACCGCCGATGTGCTCGCTGTACCACAGCCAGGCCTCGGGGTTGATAGGCTCGCCCACCGACCCGAGCAGACGCAGGCTTGTGAGATCGTGCCTAGCGGGCCACTCGGTTCCCCACTTCATAAACGCCCGGATCGCCGTCGGGGCCGTGTACAAAATCGAGACGCCGTACTTCTCGACCAGCCCCCAGAAGCGGTCGCGCTGCGGCCAGTCCGGGGCACCTTCGTACAGGAACACGGTCGCGCCGTTCGCCAGCGGCCCGTAGACGGCATAGGAGTGGCCCGTCACCCAGCCGACGTCGGCGGTACACCAGTAGACGTCGTCGTCTTTGATGTCGAAAATATAGTTCGTCGTGGTCGTCACGCCCGTCATGTAGCCGCCCGTCGTGTGCAAAATACCCTTGGGCTTGCCTGTCGAGCCGGACGTGTACAATATGTACAGCGGGTCCTCGGCATCCATCGGCTGCGGCTTGTGCTTGATGGAGGCCTCATCCATCAGCCGGTGCCACCACAAGTCGCGGCCCTGTTTCATGGGCACGTGCTTGGCGTCGTCGGTGCGGTTGACGACGATGACCTTCTCAACGGTTGTTTCGCCCTCGACGGCACGGTCGGCGGCGTCCTTGAGCGGGACTTTGTTGCCGCGGCGCCAGCCGCCATCGGCCGTGATCAGCATCTTGCTGCCGCTGTCGGCGATGCGCTCGCGGAGCGACTCAGCGGAAAAGCCGGCGAAGACGACGTTATGCACCGCCCCGATCCGCGCGCAGGCCAGCATGGTGATCACGGCCTCGGGCACCAGGGGCAGATACACCGTAACCCGGTCGCCCTTCCCGATCCCCTGCCCTTCCAGGACGCTGGCGAGCTTGCAGACCTCGCGGTGCAGGTCCCAGTAGGTCAGGACGCGCGTGTCGCCCGGCTCGCCCTCCCAGACCAGGGCGGCCTTGTTGCGCCGCCCGTTCGCAAGGTGCCGGTCCAGACAGTTCGCGGCGGCGTTCAGCTTGCCGCCTAAAAACCACCGCGCGTGGGGCGGGTTCCACTCGCAGACCGTGTGCCAGGGCGTCGTCCAGTCCAGCAGCGCGCCCGCCCGATCCGCCCACCACGCCTCGGGGTCCGCAGCGGCTCGGTCGTAGACGCCGGGATCGCTGACATTCGCCTGGGCCGTAAACGCGGGCGAGGGCGGGAATGTCTTTTCGTCTGTCTTTTGTTCTTCTGCCACGGTGCAATGTCTCCTGTTACACGAATAGCTCGGGAAAAAGACGCTCCACGGCGAGCGAAAAGCCGGGCAGGACATCTTCACCCGACAGCGTATCGCCGTTGCCGAGCAGGAGCGGCGCGATGCCGACGCGATGCACGGTCAAGACTTTTGCAGAGGGGTTGATCTCCCAGACCAGTCGGACGCCGGCATTCAGCCACCGCTCCACCTTGTCCGCCACTTCCCGCTTCGTGTCATTCGGCGAGCGTGTTTCCAGAACGATGTCGGGGACAACGGGGATGTAGCCCGTTGCGGGCAGGCTCGGCAGCCGGTCTTTCGAGATAAAGGCGAAATCCGGTGCCAGCACCGTGTCCGGGTTTCGGCTGATGAGAAACCCTGTCTCGGCGGCAAACGTCTCGCCCAGATCATTGTCAAGAGCGACGATGCCGGCAAGTATCGTGAGGCGTGACGTGCTGCTTCCGTGCATTCCTCCCGGCGGAGCCATTTCGCGGAGTTCTCCTTGAACGAGTTCGTAATGATGGCCCGGATCGGACAGGCGTTCCAAGTCCCGCGCGGTATAGAGTCTGGGCGGTGCTAGGGTTGCGGCGGTCATGGTGGTTTACTCCATGCGGCGGATCTACTTCCAGTCCGCGATGTGGACGATGTTCGGGAAGGCGGCTTTGACCGCATTAACCAGCTTCTCGTCCGCCGTCACGAAGCGGCAGCCCTCACGCCGGCTGAGGGCGAGGTAAAGCGAGTCGTAGACGCTGCGCCGGTGTGTCACCGCGAGTCGGTACGCTTCTTCCAGCAACGGCTCAATCGGCGTGATCTCCAATGGCGTTGCCCGGAACGCGGTCATGGCGGCTTCCGCGTCTTCTGGGGACAGCCCGCGGTGGGTTTCGTTCTTCCAGAGGACGTTGCCGATCTCCGCGTAGATCAGGCTAGGGGCGGCAAGGCGAACGAAGCCTTGCTTGTATTGCTCGCGCAGGAGCCGCGCCTCCGCCATCCAGATTTCATCCAGAAACCACTTGATAACCGTGCTGCTGTCGGCGACGATGACATCCATATTCATGGTCAACGCTCTCCCTGCGTTATGATTAGCGCTCCCGGTCCTCCCGGATGAGGTCCGTACTGTCTGGCATCGTGCCGTACTTGGCCGAAAAGCGCTTTTGGAGATGCTCAATCTGGAAGACGGCTTCCCGGCGCTGCAAATCCTCCGGGCTGAGGGGGGGGACGTGCTTGGCTTCCAGAAGCTGCTCTATCGTCCGGTAGCCGCTCTGCTGCGCCTCGCGCTCCAGGTGGCTGTAAAGGTTTTCGGAGATGGTCAGGGTCTTCATCGGTGTCACTCCATCGGGTACTTGAGGCCCCACTGGCGGCGCAGGTCGTCGGTCGTCCGCATGATGGACAGCGTCTCATCGAGGGGCAGGATGGCGCTCTCGGTCTTGCCCGCGCGCAGGCACGCGCCCACTTCCGCCGCCTCGTAGTTCATGCCCGGACCCTCGTAGGGGACCACGATCTTCTCGGTCTTCCCGCCGGCGCTGACCGTCATCTCCGAGGGCTTCCACCACGGGGCGTGGAGGGTGATCGAGCCGCCTGTGCCCAGGATAGTCGCCTCGTGGGGGGTGTTGATGCGGATGCCCGTGGTCAGCGCGGCGATCTGGCCGCCCGCGTAGAGCAGGGACAGGGCGGCCATCTCGTCCACCCCGGTTTCGCCCATCTGGGCGACGCCCGCGACCTTTGTCGGCGTCCCGAACAGCATGGACGCCAAGGACAACGTGTAGACGCCCACATCCAGCAGGCCGCCGCCGGCGAGGGCGGGGTCGAACAGGCGGCCCTGAGGGTTGACGTCGGTGCGGAAGCCGAAGTCGGCCTGGAGCATCCGCGCCTCGCCGATTGTCCCGCCGGCAACAAGTTTGCGGACGTGGGCCATCGCGGGGAAGAAGCGCGACCACATGGCCTCCATGCAGAAGACGTCGTTGGCCCTGGCCCGGTCGATCACTTCGCCGGCCTCGCGGGCGTTGACGGTGAAGGGTTTCTCGCATAACACGGCCTTGCCGGCGTCAAGACACAGCAGGGCGGCGTCGCGGTGTGCGGGGTGCGGCGTGGCGATGTAGACCGCGTGGACATCCGGGTCGGCGGCCAGAGCCGCGTAGCTCGCGTGACGACGGGGGATGTCGAACTTGTCGGCGAAGGCGTCGGCCTTCTCCTGGGAGCGCGAGCCTACGGCGACTAGTTTGGCATCAGGGACGGACTGGAGGCCAGCGGCGAACTGGTGGGCGATGCTTCCGGGGCCGAGAATGCCCCAGTTGATGGTTTCAGATATGATAGGGGTCAAAGATACAACCTCGCGGCGGTGACGTTTGGCACATCTTTCGCCACCGCCAGGCTTCTTTCCTGCGTCGCGCGTGTCTCAGATGTGGTGATACAGCCGCTCCACCGCCCCGAACATATCATGGTCCTGGTCGGGCCGCAGGAAGTGCTCCTTGCAGAAATCTGCCTCCCACGCCGCGATGTCCTCTTGGCCCTCACCCTGCTCCTCGAACGCTTCCAGCAGCGTTTCTTCGGGGACGCGGGCGGTGCCCTCCTGCTTGGTAACTTTCAGTATCTCGCGCTCCAGGTCTTCCAAACTCACGACCTGTCCCTCCCCTTCAGCCAGTGATGATTGCCAGCAGGGCAATATACGACAATGCCTGCCCGCTTTCCTCCCATCAGCTAGGACCTTTGTAACCGGCGTCCGTCGGGAACTGGCCGGTGCGGAGCATATACTGCGCCTGGCGGTGCAGGACGCCCAGGGAAGTGTCGGTCCGCGTGTCGGCGATAAGCCGCCTGAGTGTGCGCCTCATGCCTGTCGTGTCCCCAGCCATCTGGTACAGCTTCGCCAGCAGGAACGTATCATCCCGCTCCCTCAAATACCTTTCCCTCGGGGAAGTGGCCCGCATCCGCGGCAGGGCCGCGATCTTTCGCTCCTGCCAGTAGATGGCGCGGCGGCGGAAATTTTGCTCGGCGGCTTTGTACTCCGCCGCGTGTTTCTTCTGGATCGCGTTCAAATGCGAAAGCGGTACGTCGGCGTTGAGATGGTAGTAGTTGAGCCAACCGTCCGGGTCACGAAACTTCCGCAGAATCGTCTCCGGGAGCACCTTTTCATAGAATGTAGCCTGGAAGTCATAGGAAAGGTTGTAATAGATCCGGCGCTGGTCGTCCAGATCCCGCTCGGAGGGGAGCGGTGGACGGACGCCGACGGGCAGGACCGCCGCCAGGTCCCGCACCGGCAGCGGCAGGGACAACCGCCAGTGGAAGTCTTCGGTGAACAGGCTTTCAGCGCGTGTGACGGGCTGAACGCCGCCGTTCGCGTTTAGCTGATCGGAAGCCTGCACCTGCACCTGGGGCGAGGCGGAGAGGGACAGACGGAACGTGTCCGGCGGTGCCCCGGCGACCTCCGACGGTTCCAGCGGCACGTAAGGTAGGAGGACGTCACCGCCGGGTGGGACGGAGGAGTTGGATGCATACAGGTATGGTATCTTTTGCTCCCGGTGCCGCCCCGAGACGGGACCATTAAATGGGGACACGTTCAGGCTGAACGTGGAGTCAGGCGTCAGCCGGTTCCCGCCCAGCCAGCCGCGCACCACGATCAGCACGTTGCCGCCTCTGTCCACGCCTGCCGGCTCCGCCTGCACCCGAAAGCCATGATTCTCGAAGACGGAGCCGGCGGCGGCGATAGACGCGCCCCTAGGATGCATGAAGTCCACATGGACATATCCATCGGGGGACGGCGGCTGGGCGACGTCGTCCGGCAGGTCCACGTCGTAGTGTACTTGCAGGTACTCTGTGTCCCGCGCAAACCTGCGGTTGTCAAAATGAAGCTGATAAGTCGTCGGCAGCCAGTCGCGCTTGCTGATAGTGTACAGCTTGTTCTCGTTGACGCCGCCCATGCCGGTGAAGTTCTGACGGCGGAAAGAGGCAACGGCAGTCGTCTGCGCGTAAAGCTTCGTGAAGCCGTCTGTGAAGACGCTGGCCTGCCCGCTGTTGACACAATTCTGATAAGCCGGATCATACAGAAAACTGACGCCGTGGTCTTCCTGATCCGGCGCGGTCTGGATCACCAGCCCCAGGGGCCGCTTCAGGGTCGTGTTCGGCGCGAACACGCGCAGGCGGCGCTTGCCGTCCGACCAGCTGACGGTGTCCCCCACCCGCTCGTAATACAGCCAGGGCGTGCGGCGGCCCCAGACGTCCCACGGGATCTGCTTGCCGTCAATCAGCTTCCAGCCGGAGAAGTGCCATGTGTTCACGCGGTCCAGGGCGGCGGCAATGGCCGCGCCCGGATTCGGCGAGGCCCGGCGGTTCTGGTTCGGCGCAGGCAGGAGCAGCAGGGCAGCGACTAAGAGGGAGGCGGTTGCGGCGGCAAACACGCGCGGCACCTGCGCCCGGCGCGGCGACAGGGCGAAGGGCACGGCGGGTTCGGGCGGCACGACGTCAGCGCGGCGCAGGGTCGAGGTCAGCCGGCGCAGGGCGGCCAGCTCTTCCATGCAGGCGGTGCAGTGGGCGAGGTGGTGCCGGAGAGTCCAGGCGCGGGCGGGACCGGTCTCGCCGTTGGCGAAGTCCAACAGGGCGTCACGGACGGCTTCACAGTGCATCTTTCAGCTCCTCTCGCAGATGGATCATCCCGGCGTGCAGACGGGACTTGACGGTCCCCAGCGGGATTTGAAGGACCTCGGCGATCTCGCGGTATTTCAGTTCTTCGTAAATGGAGAGGATTACGGCGGTTCGCTGGTCTTCGGGTAGGCGGTTCAGCGCGGCCCAGACGACCGGCCGGACTTCCGACTGGAGGAGTCCGGCCTGCGGGTCGGATGCGGGATCGGCCACTTCGGGGGCGTCACCATAGGGGACGGTCTCCAGCACGAGCCGTTCCCGGTGCCGCAGGACCACATGGACGGCGATCCGATACAGCCAGGTGTAGGCCGAGGAGCCGCCCCGGAACGTCGCGAAGCCTTGAAAGGCTCGCAGGCTGATCTCTTGCGTCAGATCGTCCGCCAGGTCCGCGTTCCCGGCGAGCCGGGCGGCCAAACGCCACACGCGCGGCCGGTGCGGCTGCCAGAAGCGTTCAAAGGCGGCCGTGTCGGTGGGGCGGCTCACCATGCCACGCGCCCGTGCCGCCAGAGTTTGTCCCAAAGTTGTTCCTCCCTCACGCGCATCCCTCTTTCTCATTGGATACGGTGGGCGGGGGTTTTGTTCATCGGGATTAGGATGCCAGATTTAGAACAGGTTGAGCTGGACCGAGACGTGGCCGGGCGTCCAGAAGGCGGATGGGGCGTCGCGCTTGGCGACGTCGAAGACGACCGGGCAATTGGTCTCGACGGCGACGGTCGCGCGGGCATAGCCCAGGGCGAGCTTGGGGGTGTTGTTTTCTTTGGAGAGGTGGGCGAGCCAGACCGTGTGCGGGCCGTGACGCAGGGCGTGTTCGCAGAGCAGAGCCGCGGCGGCTTCGTTGGACAGGTGGCCGTGGTCGCCCAAAATCCGGGCTTTCATGTAGCCGGGATAGTCGCCGCCGCGCAGGCGGTGGACGTCATGGTTGGCTTCTAAAACCAGCAGGTGCGCGCCCCGGATCGCCGCCCGGACGGCTTCGGTGATGTGCCCCAGGTCGGTCAGGTGGCTCATCTTTTGACCCGTGTCAAGGTCGACGACGCTAACGCCCACGGGGTCGGCGGCGTCATGGGGGATGGGGAAGGTCTCGACCTCCAGCCCGCCGACGCGCCAGCGATCCCCGACCGGCAGGACCAGATGGGGCGTCTGCGTCTTGCGCCGGAAGAACGCCGCCAGCGTCCGCTCGTTGGCGACGAGGGGGACGCCGTGACGCTTGGCGAGCGCGTGGGCGCTCTGGACGTGGTCGGAGTGCTCGTGCGTAACCACCACGCCGCTCAGGTCCTTGGGGGTCAGCCCCTGCCGAGCCAGTGCAACCGTCAGCTTCCGCATCCCGATCCCGGCGTCGATCAGCACAGACACGTCGCCCGCGCGCACCAGTGTGGCGTTGCCCGACGAGCCGGAGGCAAGGGCGTGGACGGTGAACGGGACGGACATAAGCCGATTGTACCCGACCGCACCGCCGGTCGGCTGAAAACTTAACATTGCCTTAACATCGGGCCGCCCCGAAAGCCGCCATAATAGGTTGTCACCGACCCGCACTTATGGAAAGGACCTTCCCGTGAACAAAGATCGCTGCCTGCGGCTGGCCCTGATCCTGCTGTCCGCCGCCGCGCTGCCGCTCCGCGCCGCCGAGGCGCAGACCACGCTCTCGGCCCTACCCCAGTACGACCACATCGTGCTGGTGATCGACGAGAACAAGAACAACACCGAGATTCGCGGCTCCATGCTGGCCCCTTACATCAACAAGACGCTGCTGCCGAACAGCGCCGACCTGACCCATTTCGTGGCCGAGACGCACCCCAGCCAGCCCAACTACCTGCACCTGTTCTCCGGCAGCAACCAGGGCGTCACGCAGGACGGCTTGCCGGGCACGCCCGCCGAGCCGGGGACACTGGCCGCCCCGCCGCCGTTCCACACGCCGAACCTGGGCCGCGAGCTGCTGAACGCGGGCAAGACGTTCGGCACGTTCTCCGAAAGCCTGCCCTCGGTCGGCTACACGGGTGAGACCTTTTCCGCCGATCCGGGCCTCAACGAGTACGTCCGCAAGCACAACCCGACCGTGGAATGGCAGGACGACGCCGCCACATCGGCCTCCAACCCCAACGCCCTGCCCTCGTCCGTCAATCGCTCGTTCTCGGACTTCACCACGATCACCGGCGGCTCCGGCGGCTTCAGCAGCCTGCCCGCCTTCTCCCTGGTCGTCCCGAACGAGCAGAACGACATGCACGACGGCTCGATCACCCAGGGTGATACGTGGCTGGCGAACAACATCGAGCCGTACCGGCAGTGGGCGCAGACCCACAACAGCCTGCTGATCTTTACCTTCGATGAGAGCGACCTCGGCATGCTCCAGGCGGACCCGAACAACCAGATCATCACCACGATCTCCGGCCAGGGCGTCGTGGACGGCAAGTACGACGAGGCGGCCATCTCCCGGTTCCGGCTGTCCAACGCCGCCACGCCCGATACCGCCATCGACCACTACAACCTGCTGCGGACGATTGAGGGCATCGACGGCACGGCGCACGACGCCAGCAACGTGGCCGCGTTCAACACCCAGACCGACATCCAGCCGATCACCGACATCTTCCGGGCTGGGCCGTCGGCTGCCCCTGAACCCGCGCCGCTCGCCGCCCTTGGCTTCACCGCCTGCGGCGTACTGGGCCTGGTCCTGAAGGCCCGCCGCAAGGCCCGCGCCGAACAGGCGGCACACCTCAACCCTGTTGGGAGTCAGAAGGGAAGTCTTTTATGAGAAACAGCCGCGTTCCTATCATCCCCCTGGCATTTGCCGCCGCCGGGCTGGCACTGGCCGCCGCGCCACGCGCCGGTGCCCAGGACGTGTATGTCAGCGACTTCGACAAGAGCCAGATTCTGGACTACACCCAGAGCGGCACGCTCGCCCGGACGTTTTCGTCGGGCGGCCTCTTCGTCAACCCAGACGGGCTTGCCTTCTCGGGCGGCAGCCTCTATGTCAGCGCCCAGAGTTCATCCACGGGTGACGGCAGCATCTACCAGTATGACCTGAGCAACCCGTCCGCCGCGCCGACCCTGTTCGCCGCCGACCCCGGCGGCGTCCTGAGCGGGCTGGCATTCGGGGGCGGCAACCTCTATGCCGCCGACAGCAGCAAGGGCCGAATATTGGCGTTCGACGCCCAGACGGGGACACAGATTACCTCGTTCGGCGGCGGCTCCCTCACCAGCCCCATCGGCCTCGCCTTCCAGGGCGGCAGCCTGTACGTCGCTGACAGCAGCGCGAACGACGTCGTCAAGTACAGCGACAGCGGCGTGTCGCAGGGCACGTTCATCACCGCCGGGTCCGGCGGCTTGCAGATGCCGTGCGAGCTGGCGTTCGACTCCGCCGGCAATCTACTGGTCGCTTCCGGGCAGGGGGCAAGCAACGGCGGTGCCGTAGACAGGTTCGACTCCGCCGGCAACCCCAACCCGTCGTCGGGCAAATCCGGCGCGGTCTTCGCTTCCGACCCCGCCCTGTTCAATCCCTATGGCCTAGCGATCAGCCCCACCGGGGCGGTCTTCGTCGGCGACCGCAACAGCAACAACAGCAACGGGAGCGGCGGCGGCGGTCACTTCGACCAGTTGGATTCCAGCGGGGCGCTCGTCCAGAGCGTTCCGTTCAACGGCGGCAACGGCAACCCCTACGGCCTCGCGCTCGGCCCCGCCGCACCCGCCGCCGCCCCGGAGCCTTCCGGCGCGGTCAGCCTCGCCGTGTCCGCTGCAGGACTCGCGCTGCTCGGCCTCCGGCTCGGTCTGCGCCGGCGCTCCCGCGTCCAGCCCTCCTCCTTGAAGGACGTGTCCTCATGAACAAATCACTCACCCCGAAACTCCTCCCAAGACTTTTCCGGGCGGCGCTGCTCGGCGCGCTCCTCCCGGCCGCGCTCCTGCCCGCGCGGGCGCAGGGGCCGAACCCGCTCATCACCGGCAAGAGCATCACCCTCCCCAACGCCGCCTTCCGGCAAGCAGTCGGCAGCCTGCCGATGAACATGATCCTCGCGCCCGGCGGGCGCTACGCCCTGGTCACCGACATGGGCTTCCGGCAGTCGCTCTGGTCGGTGGACACGGTCACGGGCCGGGGCGTCTCCCACCTGGACTTCCCCAACGGCGGCAGTATAGACCCCGCCAAGACGAACGGGCTGTATTACGGGCTGGCCGCCGCGCCGAACGGCGACGGGACGAGCACGCTCTATGCCGCCCAGGGCGACAACGGCACGGTCGCCAAGGTCACCGTCGGCGCGAACGGCGCGCTGGCGATGGCCGGCACCATCACGCTCCCCGCCGGGCAGTTCGCCGCAGGCGTGGCGCTGGACGGGCGCGGCGACCTCTACGTGGCCGTCAACGAGAACTACGCGCCGGGCGCGGCCTTCGACAACACGGCCTTCCTGAAGCCGTCGAGTCTGGCGATCTACAGCGCGGCCACTGGCCTGCCGCTCGGTGCGTACACGTTCAACGAGCTGTCCTTCCCTAATGCCGCCTATCCGGGCATCCCCGCGCTCGGCGTTCCGCCCGTCGCCGCCGGGATGGCGACCCCGCCGTCCTTCCCCCTGGCCGTGGCCGCGCTCCGCGACGGCTCCAAGGTCTTTGTCAGCAGCCAGCGCGACGGCAAGGTTTACGTGCTCAACGCTGCGGTGCCCGGTACGCCCACGCTGCTCGGGACGATCCCGACGGGCGCGCACCCGGTCGCCCTGCTGCTCAACCGGGCGCAGACCCGCCTGTACGTCGCCAACGCCAGCAGCGACACCGTCTCGGTCGTGGACACCGTCAGCGACGCCATCCTGGACACCGTCCTGCTGCGCCCGACGGGCACGTCCACCCTGGCCGGCGCGACCCCGACAAATCTCGCGCTCTCGCCCGATGAGAACACGCTCTACGCCACCCTGGGTGACATGAACGCCGTCGCCGTGGTCAGCGTGGCTTCCCTGCCGTCGTCGGTGACGGGCTACATCCCGACCGGCTGGTATCCCACCGCCGTGGCCGTCAACCCCGCCAACAGCCGCCTGCTCGTCGCCGACGCCAAGGGGACGCAGACGCGCAACCCCAACAAAGCGGCCCAGGGGCCGGGCGGGGCCAACGGCACCTACATCCTCAACATCATCGAGGGGAACGTGCTGACGTTCCCGGTCCCCGGCGCGAAACTGCTCGCCGCCGACACCCGGCAGGTGCTGGGCAACAACGCCATCCCGGCCTTGGCCTCGGCCACCAACCCCCTGGCCGGCATCGGCCTCGGCGCGGGCAAGATCAAGCACGTCGTCTACATCGTCAAGGAGAACCGCACCTACGACCAGGTGCTCGGAGACCTGCCCCAGGGCAACGGCGATCCTTCCCTGGCCCTGTTCGGCGACCGCCCCGGCGCGCACGTCACGCCCAACTTCCACGCCCTCGCGTCCCGCTTCGTGCTGCTGGACAACTTCTACGACTGCGGCGAGGCCAGCGGCGACGGCTGGCCCTGGAGCACGGGCAGCTTCGCCAACGAGTACGTCATCAAGAACCTGCCCTACAACTACAGCGGCCGGGGCCGCAACTACGACTTCGAGGGCAGCAACAACTTCTTCATCACCGGCGGCTTCCCGGCCACCGATCCCGACGGGCGCGTCCTGTCGCCGCTGTTCCCCACGGGTGCCCCCGCCATCCCCGACGCCGGGCAGGCCCCCGCCGGCCACATTTGGGACGACGTGGTCGCCAACGTCAAGCTCGCCGGCACCGGGCTGACCGTCCCCTACCGTAACTACGGATTCTTCTACTCGCTCGCCTTCCCGACCGGCGGCGGCCTCAAGCCGCCTACCCTGCCCGTGCCGGACAACTACCCCGCCGTCACGGGAGTCCAGCCCCCCGGCCACGACCTGGCGGGCGTCAGCGACTACGACTTCCGCGAGTTCGACCTGACCTACCCCGACAGCGACGCGCCCGCGATGGACGGCGTCGCCGCCAACTACAAGACGCTCAACTACAGCAACTACCTGCCCACGTCGGGCAAGGCGTCCGCCCCCAGCCGCTTTGAGGAGTTCAAGAAGGAGTTTGGCGAGATGCTGCCGCCGGGGACGACCGACGACAGCCGCGTCCCGGCCTTCCTGACCGTGCGCTTCATGAGCGACCACACGGACGGGACTACGCCGGGGGACCCGTCCCCGCGCGCCCATGTTGCCGACAACGACTACGGCGTCGGCCAGTTCGTGGACCTGATCAGCCACAGCGCGATCTGGGGCAGCACGGCGATCTTCGTGATCGAGGACGACGCCCAGGACGGCCAGGACCACGTAGACGCTCACCGCTCGACTTGTTACGTCGTCAGCCCCTACATCCATGCCAACTCCGTTGACCACACGTTCTACAACACCGACAGCGTCTTGAAGACGATGGAGCAGCTCCTAGGCGTCCCGCCGCTCAGCCAGTATGACGCCGTGGCGAACACGATCACGGACTTCGACGCCGCCCCCGGCAACGCCGGCCCCTACGACGCGATCCTGCCGGATGCCGCCATCGTCGGCGAGCTGAACCCGAAGATGACGGCGCTGAAGCCCGGCACTGAGGCGTACCGACTGGCCCGCCTGGCCGCCCGGATGGACTTCAAGCACCCGGACAGCGCCGATCCCGTGCTGCTCAACGAGATGATCTGGAAGAGCGTCAAGGGCATGGACTCGCCCGTGCCCGCGCCCCGCCACGCGCTGGGGTCTCCCGCGGCCAAGATGCGCCGCCGTGACGGAGACGACTGAGCGGCCCGGCGAAAGCACACAAGAAGACATCCGAGGGGCATGACACGTCATGCCCCTCTTTCTTTGCCGGAGGCCAAAGCGAATGAACGAGCCTGGGTAAATCGGGGGAGGGCTTGGGGCGGACGCAAGAAAAGGCCCGACGGGAGGCGGCGGGTTCGTCGGGCCTTGATTTCTTGGTGGGCGTCCTTGCTGATGTGTCCCCAGGGCGTACCTGCCCTGGGCTATTCAATGCGGCTCGGAAGCCGGGGTCAGCATTCGGGTTGTGTTATTCAGTTGTCGTCGCTCTTCAGTTGTGGTGTACAAGCGTGTACACCCCTAGTTTCGGCAGACGCGCGAGGGAGGGTTACTGCAAGGGATACGGGGTTTCCGCGTTTCTTTGCTGGTGGGATGTTTACGGGCCTGGCTACCAGGTGTAGCCCGAGGCCAGAGACGTCTCCCTGCCCCCGCCCGCCTGCTTGCCGCCCGCAACCAGGACCGTCCCGGACGGGAAGACGATCAGGGCCTGATCGTGTGCGCCTTCGGGCAGGGCCGGGGCGGGGATGAACGTTAGGGTCTTGGAGTCGAACAGCTCGGCGCTGCCCGTAGTCGCCGCCAGCGGCACGCTCCAGCCGCCCGCGAGCAGGACGCGGCCACTGGGCAGGGACACGGCGGCGTGGGCCATGCGCGGCGCGAGCATTTTGCCGGGCAGCAGGATGAACGTCTCCGTGCGGGGGTCGAACAGCTCGGCCTGGTCCGGCTCGCCCGCGCCGTTCTGGCCGCCCGCGATCAACACCGTGCCGTCAGGAAGCAGCGTGGCCGTGGGCCGGTCACGGGGCAGCCGCATAGGGCTGCGCGTCGGGTGGAACCGTCCCGTTGCCAGGTCATAGACCTCCGCCGTTGCCAGGCTGACGCCGGGACGCCCGACGTGCCAGTGCGTCCCGCCAACGACCAGGACACGGCCGTCGGCGAGCCGGACGGCGTCCTGCCCGAAGCGGTCCCCCATCAGCGGCCCGGTCGGGGCGAACATCCGCGTCGCGGGGTCGTACAGGTCAGCCTGGGCCAGCGTCCGCCCACTGTGGGTGTTGAACCCGCCGACGATCAAAACGCGCCCATCGGCCAGGGTCGTGGCGGAAAACAATTCACGCGGGGCGGACATCCGGGCCGGGAGCAGCCGGAAGTCGCGGCTTTTGGGATCGTACAGCTCCGCGCTGTCGAGGCTGCCCAAGACCGTGTTGTAGCCGCCGGTAATCAAGACATCGCCGTCGGGCAGAAGCCGCGCCTGGGCGAAGTCGCGCGGCACGGCCAGACGGCCCCGGCAGGGGACGAAGCGGCGCGTGACCGGATCGAACTCGTCCGCCGTGGCGACGCAGCGGCCCGTCGGAAATGCGTAGCCGCCCGCGATCAGCCCGCGTATTCCACCGGCGAGGAGGGTATACGCAGGTGCCCAGCGCGGGTCGGACATAGCGTTGTGCGTCGGGACCCAGCCGGCCTGGGCCAGAGCCGGCGCGGCGGACGCCAGAAGCAGCAGGAGGGTCAGGAGCCGGCTCATGCCAGCGCGGGTCCGCCCACGGCGTCGGCAAAGTCGTCGCAGGCGGCGGCCAGGCTGACGTCGTTCCGGGTCAGCCCGCCCGAGTCGTGCGTGGTCAGGCTGAGCGTGACCTTGTGGTATCGGATGTCGATGTCCGGGTGGTGGTTGACCGACTCGGCGGTTTCGGCGACCTGGTTCACGAAGTCCATCGCGCGGCTGAAGTCGGCGAACGCATAGGTCTTCGTGATCGCCTCGCCCTGACGGGTCCAGCCGGGCAGCCGCTGGAGGTGGTCGGTGATCTCGTCTTCTGATAACTGGGCGACTCGCATAGGTCAGGCTCCTTAAAGTTCGGGGCGATTTAGTACCCGAACAGCAGACCGGTGATGATAGGGTGGTCCGTGTTGGCGGCGGAAAGGTTGGTGTCGTGGATCTGGCCGTAGCCGACGAACAGCGATGTCTGCGGCGAAAGATAGACGCGCGGCTCGATCCAGTAATCCACGAAGCTGCCCCGGCCGCCGTGCCCGGCAGCGGCGTGCAGGTCGGACTTCAGCTCCAGCCGATGGCCGCGCACCGATCCGAAGCCTGTCACGCCCTGCACGTCGGCGTCCGCGCGGTAGTCCGAGTCGAGCTGATGCACATGGACGTAGTCCGCGAGCGAGACGGAGAGCGCCGTCGCCCCGACCGGCTGCTGGAAGCGCAGGCCCACCATGTCCCAGCTCCCCATGAAGCGGTCGATCCGCTCTACGTAGTGCGCGGACTCGTGCCGGACGAACAGCGACAGCGGCGCGGCCCCGAAGAGCTTGTGTGCGCCGGCCTCGAACGTCCCCACGAGCCGGTCGGGCTGGAACTTGCCGTGGGCGCTGTCCTGCAATGCCTGCACGTCCACGTCGCCGAAGATGTACAGCGGCGAGCCGGCGGCGCGGACCAGGTTCGTTTCGGCGCTGTAGTCGCCGTGGTAGCGGTACGTGTGCGTGGTCGCGTAGTAGCCCAGCCGGATCTGGCCGTGAACCGCGCCGATCTTGGCGTCGGGCGCGGGGAGCTGCGGCCCCTCCGGTGTCTGCGCGCGGACGGGAAAGGCCAGCCCGGCGACGAGGGCGAGCGCGAGCAGGGCGGCAAGGAAATGCGGAGCAAAAGCGCGGGACTGGGGCATGTGCATAGGGCGGGGCGGGGCTTTCTTGTGAGCGTCAGGGCTGTCCCTCCGTTGTATCACAGACGCCGGGTTTTGTCAACGTCCCGCCTGTAGCATTCGGGTGGGATTTTGTGGATAATCACGGGCAACCACCTGAAGACAGGCTCCAAAAGAGAGGCACCCTATGAGCGACAATCTGACGAACGGCAGCACCGCGGACGGCAAGAACGGTCACCTGAGTGCGGAACAGTCCCCGGCGAGCGAGCCGCCGCTGACGACCCGGCAGGGGCACCCGGTTCACGACAACCAGAACTCGCGCACGGTCGGCAGCCGCGGCCCGATGACGCTGGAGAACTACCCGTTCATCGAGAAGATCACCCACTTCGACCGCGAGCGCATCCCCGAGCGCGTCGTCCACGCCCGCGGCGCGGGCGCGCACGGCAGCTTTGAGGCTTACGGCACGGTCGGCGGCGAGTCGATCGCGAAGTACACGCGGGCCAAGCTGTTCCAGGAGGTGGGCAAGAGAACGCCGGTCTTCGTGCGCTTCTCGACCGTCATCCACGGCGGGACTTCGCCGGAGACGCTGCGCGACCCGCGCGGCTTCGCAGTCAAGTTCTACACCGAGGACGGCAACTGGGACCTTGTCGGAAACAACCTCAAGGTCTTCTTCGTCCGGGACGCCATCAAGTTCCCCGATTTCATCCACGCCTTCAAGCCCGACCCCGTGACGAACATCCAGGACCCGAACCGGCAGTTCGACTTCGTCAGCCTGACGCCCGAGGCGATGCACACCATCACCTGGCTGTTCAGCCCGTGGGGCATCCCGGCGAACTACCGGCACATGGAAGGCTCGGGCGTCAACACCTACAAGTGGTACAACGACAAGGGCGAGGGCGTCTTGATCAAGTACCACTGGGTCCCCAAGGCGGGCGTCAAGAACCTGACCCAGGCCGAGGCCAATGCCATCCAGGCGACCAACTTCAACCACGCCACCCAGGACCTGTACGACGCCATCGCGCGCGGCGAGGGTCCCGAGTGGGAGTTCTGCGTCCAGATCATGTCCGACGACGCCCACCCCGAGCTGGACTTCGACCCCCTGGACGACACCAAGATCTGGCCCGAGGACACGTTCCCGCTGCTCCCCGTGGGCCGCATGACCCTGGACCGAAACCCGGTCAACTACTTCGCCGAGGTCGAGCAGGCCTCGTTCGGCACGGGCGTCCTGGTGGACGGCCTGGACTTCTCCGACGACAAGATGCTTCAAGGCCGGACGCTGTCCTATTCGGACACCCAGCGGCACCGCGTCGGGGCGAATTACTTGCAGCTCCCCATCAACCGGGCCAAAAAAGACGTCTTCACCAACCAACGCGACGGCCAGATGACCTACTACGTGGACCAGGGGCCGAACCCGCACGTCAACTACGAGCCGTCGAGCCGCGGCGGCCTGGTCGAGACCGCGCAGGCAGGTCAGCAGCACACGCCGCAGGTCGAGGGCAGGTTAGTCCGCGAGGCCATCGCGCGCAAGAACCCCTACGGCCAGGCCGGCGAGCGTTACCGGACGTTCTCGCAGGCCGAGAAGGACGAGCTGATCGCAAACCTCGTCGGCAACCTCAAAAAGTGCAACCCGGACATCCAGGAGCGCATGGTGGGGCACCTGCTCCAGTGTGACTCGGAGTACGGCCAGCGCGTCGCAGACGGGCTGGGCCTGACCGAGACCGACCGCGCCATTTCCGCCGCGCGGGAAGTGTCCGTGCGGGCCGGCGAACTGGACGCCGTGCGGGGCTGACCTCTTCCGGCTCGTCCGCGGCGAACGCAACAGGAAAGGCCCCTGTCACTGATAGCAGTGGCGGGGGCCTTTCCTCTTCCGGGACCACGTCTGTTACTTCGATGCCGCAGCGGCCAGGCCGGGGGCATTGATGGCGCGGAGGGTGAAGGAGCCGGAGAGCGGCTTACCATGAATGGCATGGATCGCGTGGTCTTCCACCCAAGCCCCGCTGAGGCCGTGCGGGCCGGCGACCTCGCGGCTGGCAAACAAGGTCGTGCCGGTCGCGGTCGTGCCGGCCCGGCCCACCAGAGGGACATCCGTCGGCAGCAGCGCAAGGCCCGCGCCGCTGCCGTCCGAGAGCGTGAGCCAGTGCAGGCCGCGCTTGGAGGCCCGGAACAGGATGTCTCCGGCTCGGGCCGTTCCCGCCGGCTCGCCCAGGTGCCCGGCGGGGTAGTCGGTGAAGTAGGAATCGCGCTGCCAGGCCATCCGGGTCAGGCCGGCCGGTATCGAAAACTCCAGGCCTTCCTCCCACAGGCTGGTATCCGGCGCGGTCCAGTTCAGGGTCCAGGCGACCGTCATCTCGGCATCGGGCTTCAGATCGTAGGTCGAGACGAGCGTGCCCAATGTGGACCCGCCCGACGAGGCGCGGACGGTGCTGGTCACGGCGATACGCATCCCGCCGCCCGCCGCCCGCCCTGCCGACAGCTGGGCATTCTCCGTGACCGGCGGCTGCTTGGCGCGGTACATCCCCTGCTCGCTGCCGGCTTTCGCCTCGCCCAGATTGAGGGTCGGGCCGCCCAGAAGCACGTCCCGGCCGTTGACGCGCCAGGATTGAATGGTCCCGGTGTGCTTGTCGAACGTGATCTGCTGGACGGCATTGCGGACCGAGAGCGTGTCCGGGCCGTCCTGCGCGGTCAGAGCACCGCCCGGCACCGTTGCCGCAGGCGCGGCGGGCAGCGACACGCCCGCCACGGCGAGATTGAACGCGATGACCGAAGTGCCATCCGGGTGGAGGAACTCCAGTCGCAGTGCCGTCATGCCGGCCGGGGCCGGGAACGACGCCGTCGTGGACTGCATCGGCCCGCAGGCGAGGTGCATGACGCCACTTTGCGGATTGGTGCCGCCGCCCAGCGCGGTCCAGCGGCAGGTCAGCTCCTTGAGGTCGGTAAACGAATAGTGGTTCGTGATCGGGACCGTGCAAACCCCGCTCGCCGGGCTGACGGTGCGGGCCGCGACCACGACCGGGCTGTAGACGCTCTTGACAATCCACCACTCAGGCTTGGGGACCCGGTAGGCGCTGACGATGCCCTTGTTGTTCTCCTGACGCATATGGTCGGGGCCGTAGTAGAAGTCGGTCGTCGCATCGTCGTTCTTGTCGGCGACGCCCTGGCTCTGCCACTCCCAGATGAACGCGCCGAGGATGATCGGGGCTTTCCACAGCTTGCCCCAGGTCTTGATCAGCGCCTCGGACCAGAGATCGGACGCGCCGGGGTCGTAATCCTGGACTTCCTTCTCGAAAAAGGTGTGAGGATGCTCCGACAGGTTCGCGCCCCAGTTCGGGTTCTTTGCGAAACGGTCAATCGAGTCGGGGCCAGGGTAGTGATTGTCCTCCCAGGCCTGGCCTTTGACGCTGTCGGGGGTTCCCCCCGAGACGAAGGCCGGGCGGGTCGGGTCGGTCTTGCGGACGAGGTCGATTACCTGCTGCGAGTCGATCCCGATGGGGTTCTCGTTGCCCAGGCTCCAGGCGAGGACGCAGGGCCGGTTCCTGTCCCGCGCCAGCGTTTCCTGGGCGCGCTGAAGCAGGTAGGGGGCGTAGGCGGGGTCTTTCACCTGGTCGTTGATCCAGCAGTAGGGGACTTCGTCCAGGATGTACATGCCCTTCTCGTCGCACAGCTCCAAGAAGCGCTGGGCGTGGTTGTAGTGGCTGGTCCGAATCGCGTTAATGTTGGCGGCCTTCATCAGCGTCAGGTCTTTGACCCAGTTGGCCTCGGAGAGCGCGAAGCCTTTGTCCGCCCAGAAGTCGTGCCGGCAGACGCCGGTGCATTTGATCGGCATCCCGTTCCAAAGCACGACGTTGTTTTTGATCTCGATCTGCTTGAACCCGAACCGCTGCTCGACGCTCTCGACCGGCTTCCCGTTGCTGGTCATCGAGAAGACGACGTAGTAGAGGTTCGGCTTCTCCGCCGACCAGAGGGCGGGCGCTCTGACCGGCGCGCTCATCGCGACCAGCGCGGTCCCGCCGGCCCCGATGCGGCCCGCGCCGGAGACGATCACCCCCGCCGAACGCCCATCACTGTGCATCAGCCTGCCCGTGACGGCAACCGCCTGGCCCGGCGTCCCCGTGATGTGCACCTGGGTCGCCAGAACGGCGTCCCGGTAGTTCGCGGCCAGAGGCGTCCGCACGACGATGTCGGCAATGTGCGTCTGCGGGACGGCGATCAGCGACGTGTCCCGGTAGATGCCGCCCATCGACTGAAAATCGCCGGTATCGGCGTCGTAAGAGGGTGTGGTCTTCGAGACGCGCACGGCGAACAGGTTGGGCTGTCCCGGCTTGAGCAGCCCGGTCAGGTCCACGTCGAACGCCGTGTAGCCGCTCTCATGGTAGCCGGCCTTCCGCCCGTTGACGAACACCTCCGCGCCGTCGAGTGCGCCGTCGAAGTGCCAGTAAACGCGCTTGCCCGCCCACGCTGCCGGGACGGTGACGTACCGCCGGTACAGGCCGACGGTGTTGTCCACGCTGTCATAGGTCGGCAGCGAGTAGCCGGCCATCTCCCAGTTGGACGGCACGACCATGTTGTGCCAGCTCGCGTCGTTAAAGCTTGTCGAGGCGAACGCATCCCGCGCCGCCGCTGACACAGCCGCAGCGACAGGCTTGGGGGCGGGGGGCCGCCAGGCGACTTCCTGCCCGTTTTCCAGAGTGCGGATTTGGAACTCCCGCAGCGAGGCCCAGTGCGCGCCGGAGGTGTCGGTGACCGTGATGCGGACGTAGCGGACGTCGGCGGGCGTCACCGCGACCGGGCCGTCGCCGACTCCCGGCGCGGCGGTCCGGTCCGCCAGCGTCTTCCATGTTCCGCCCTGGTTGCGCCCTTCGATGCGGCACTGGTAGCGGTCACCGGGAAACTCCCAGTTCAGGGCCACGCCGGAGACGTGCTGCGTCTTCCCCAGGTCGGCTTGCAGCCACTGGGGGTAGTCGCCGCTGCTCGCGCACCAGCGCGTGTCCGCGCTGCCATCGAAAGCGCCCTCGGGGGGATTTTCGTTCTGGTAGGTCGACGCCGTCAGGTCGTGCCGGACGGGCGCGGACGGCTGAAACTGCCCCGCCTTGATCTGCCCGTGCGCGAGCTGAAACCGCCACACGCCGGTCATCGGCAGGTTCCACGGGTTGTGGGCGCGGAGCCGGTCCGGCGGCATCGGCGCAGCCGCCGGCAGCGGCAGCGGGAGCGACGCGGGCGAAACCCGCCCGACGTCCTGGGCGATGACCGGGGCGGCAAGCGCGGCGAGGAGCGGGGGCAGGAGGAGTGAGAGTCGCAATTTCATGGTTGCCTTTCGTGCTGATTTCTAAAATACGGGTGAGGCTGTGCGAAGAAGCGGAAGGGCTATTTCCCGATCACATGGAACCTCTGGTTGGTCCTGCCGTTCGCCGCCCGTTGATCGAACTGCACCCCCTGCGTCGTGCCGCCGGGATTGTCAAGAAGCAGACCACTGTTGCGATTGGAGAACACGTAAGAGCCATCGGCATACCGCACCGGCAGCCACTGGTCGTTACCCTGCGAGCCGAACTGCCATTGAACGACTTTTGCCCCGCTCGCCTTCGAAGCGGCGGTAACGTTCACGTCCAGGCCGCTGTACGCGTTCTTGATCTGGTAGAAACCGGAGCTAGTCGGGATGAAGTTCCACAACTGGTTGGAGTTGCCGCCGAAAGGCCACCCGATGACGGTCGCGTCGTTGGCGGTGGAACCGCCGGAGACATCCAGCGCCAAACCGTTGGAGACGGATTGAATCTCAAATTTGCCGGCAAAGTCGATGTGGGCGACCCAGCCGGCGGCGATGACCTGCTTGATGCCGGCGTCCCACGCATCGGCCATCTTTTGGTAACCGCTGTCGTTGGGATGCAGCCCGTCGTTCAGGTCGGCAGTCGTGAGCGCACCCATGCTGACCAGGAAGACATGCTTGCCGGCGCTCGCCCGCGTCCGCACGATTTCGGGGATTTGCGCGTTGTAGGCATTAATGCGGGACTGGACGGTCGCGTCCGAGTCGCAGACCAATTGCGCCACCAGAACGGTCGCCTTCGGATCGGCAGCGACGATCTGGTCAATCAGGGAAGCCAGTCGAGCCGGCGCGGTGGACACCTGGTAGTTGCCGTTCAGATCATTAGAGCCGAGATGCAGCGTGATCACGTTCGGCTGGTAGAGGGCCAGTTCTTTCGTGATCAAAGCGGCGACTTGATCGATCCGGGCACCGTAGTAGCCCTCGTCATCGGGGTCAAACATCACGCCGCTCCGCTGTGAGCCGACGAAATCTAAAGCGTCGCCTTGCTTGATCAGCTCGTCCGATAACGGCCCCCGATAGCCGTTGCCCGTAGTGCTTCGATAGCCTGCTGTGATCGAGTCGCCGAGCGGCATCAATCTCAAACCGGCGCTCTGAGCGCGCGTGGATGTCCCTGTCAGCAACAGGAGGAGGCCTGTGAGCGCCGTCCCCGTCAGACCAAATCTGTGTTTTCGCACGGTGAAATCCATCCTCCCAAGGACTGACACGGTCAGAGTCTATCGAAGCAGCCAGCGCTGCTGGGGTTGGCCGTTCCAGCCCCATTGGACAAGCGCTCGGCCGTTCGCGGCGGAGCTGGAATTATCCAGCGCCAAACCGCTCGCCTGGTTCCAGATCTTGTAGCTGCCGTCCGGCTGCTGATCCACCCGCCAGCGCTGGTTTACATCGCGGTTCAGCGGCCATTGAATCACCTGTGTGCCGTTCACCGTGGAGCCGCCGGGAACATCCAGGGCCTGCCCGCTGGCCTCGCTGATGATGTTCCAGGAAGTGTCTGCGTTCTGCGTGAAGTTCCACTTCTGGTTCCGGCTAGGGTTCAATCCCCATTGAACGACGCCCGCGATGTGGCTGCCTGATGTGGTACCGCCGCCGCTATCAATCGCGACTCCATTCTGTTTGCTGACAATCGCATGAACGCCGCCAATGTTATTCGGCTGCGTGGCCGGGGTGAATTGCAGCCAGGCGACGGCACTGACGAACTTGGAAGTGACAAGGGTGTTGTCACTGGGCGTCTGCTGGGTCCATCCGTTCCAGGCAACATTGTAATCGATCCGCCGGCAGCCCCAAGCGGCGTTGGCGTTCTGCACCATCCACGGATAGTAAGCGCCCCACTGGCGGTTATCCCGGACGAAGTGCCCCAGCCCGCGCGCGAACGTGTCCGCCCAGGTGTTCAAGTAACCGGCGTTGTTGGTGATGACGCCGCCGGTGGTCAGGTTGTTCTTGGTGAAGTCAATCGCCTTTTTGGCATCGTTGTAATAGTTCACATTACCTGTGATTTGGTAGAGCAGATTCGCGTACTCGACGAACGTTCCCTGGTTGTAGACAGCCGTGCCATGATCAACGGTCCCGTCTTGGGCAACGCCCGTATCGACCTGGCCGGTGCTTGAATTGTAGAGATGGTGCCATTCCCAGCCGTAGATTTGCTGCGCTTTGTTCAGGTAAGAAACATCATGGGTGCTCTGATAAAGCATGCAGGCCACGATCCCCAAGCTGTCGTTCGCCAGAGTTTCTTTGCTGATACGGGCACCGTTCTTACAGTACTCGATCTGCTGCTCCCAGATGCCGCCGTTGTTCCACTTAGTGTCCCACCCACGGCTGAAGGCGTAGTTGAAACCATTTTCGGCCTGGGTCAGAAAATCGGCATTGCCCGTGATCTGATAGCCTCGCGCCAGCGCCATCGTAAACCACCCGATGTCGTCGTTCCAGCCGTCCCATTTCCAGGGCTGGTCCGCGCTCCCCGGCGGGGTCTGCTGAAGCCAGGTGGTACATAGGGTGTTCACCAGTGCCTTTTGCACGGCGCTCCCGGTGCGCTCGTAGGCGTCTTCCTCTCCCATGATGTCCAAGGACGCCACCCAGGTGCCGTCGGCGGCCCCATCACTCAGCGATTTCTTGTAGTAGGCGCTGTTCCCGGACGTTACCAGAAAGGCGTTGTTGAACGAGCTGATGGCCGCATCGGCATCCCCCGCGCCGATGGCCGACGCCCGCTGTGTCAGACCAACACCGAGGACAACGAGCAAAGCCAGCAGGCCAACGTGGGCCGCGATCCGTGTGTGCGTCAGGCACTTGGGTTTCTTCATGTTCATCGTCCCCTGGTGGTCAACTCTGAGAGAGTACCGGCTGGAACCGCTGCCAAGCGATATTGTACCATAGCGAGAAACTAAGTGATAACACGCTAATTTGGCCCCATAGCCAACTGATTGTGGGACCAAACGAGTTCGTGCCGGTGGAGAGTCGCACCTGATAACGCACTTCTACAGACCTGGACTTTACTCCGGGATCGGCGCTGGTGGTCGTCCTCAGAAGATACCAGTCGTACCAGGAAAAGGGCCGGAGGGGCGTCCCCCTCCGGCCCCGCGATAGCTCCAGGCAGCAAAAACAATGTTGCTTACTTGACGCTAAACGTGGCCACGTAATTGCCGTAGGCGCCGCTGCTGACGGCAGTGCCGGCCGCTGTGTTGGTATAAGACGGATTTGAGGTTGCAGACTGATCCGTGGTGGGTGTGGGTGCGTTAAGGCCTGGGGAGACGACTACACCGCGCAGCCATTTGACATGCCCGTCAGCCATCAGGTAGTTGGCATTGTCGGTATGGCGTGCTTTTTGGGTCCCGCCGGGGTTGCCAGCTAGAGTTCCCACCGCATTGTCCGTGCCGAGATTACACGCGCCAAGGTTGCATTGCTTTCCGCCGGTCCCATTCCAGGGCAGGCCGTCGGCGATAGGCGAAGTACTCTCGGAGGGTACCGAGGGAAGCTGGAAATTGCTGTTGAAGCAGCTCACTTCGTCCAGCAGGATCGTTTGCGTGGAAGCACTCAAGTCGGCCAGAGCTGCCGGGTTCCCCGGCACGACTCCTGTTCCTCCAGTTGCGATGTTCTGGTTGTAAGCATAGCTGACCGTTTTATAGGTGTCGTCCGGGCAAAGGTAAACCCCGTTGCTCTTGACAAAGGGATAGATCTGACCGGCCCAGCCGGTTCCTTCTCCATAGTTCGAGGGGTCGCTGCCGGGGTTATTTGCAGACGCCGTACCTCCGGGATACTTTTCATCCGCATCCTGGCTGTACTGAACAAAGGCGAGGCCGAGCTGCTTGAGGTTGGACTGGCAGGCGGCGCGGCGGGCGTTCTCGCGGACCTTCTGGAACACAGGGAAGAGAATCGCCGCGAGAATGGCGATGATGGCGATGACGACGAGCAACTCAATGAGCGTGAACCCCTGGTGCCGATGTTTCGGCGGCGGTGCGAGTGACATTTCGTTCTCCTTATGGTCGTGGTTCCGGGAAGAACCCTTTGGAACCCTGGTCGCTGTAGTCTCACAGGGCTGAAAAGTTTGTTTGTGAGGCTTCATTCAATATATCATCATTTGGAGCCTTTGTCAAGCGGTTCTGAACCGCAGCGGTAAAATAATTAACGACGCATTCTTTTGGTACCATAAACGGCCGGACTTGGTACCGAACGGGTCTGTACCACGGTTGTTGACCTACCCCGCCGCTCGGGATGTGCTGCTCGCGCTCACGACGAGGCGTGCCGAGAGTTCCACCGACTTCGGCGGCAACAGCGGGTCCTTCATGCGCTGCATCAGCAGGTCCACGGCGGTGATCCCGATCTCCTCGTAAGGCTGCGCCACCGTCGTCAGGCCCAGGCCGTTCGGAAGGGCCGGGACGATGCCGTCAAACCCCGTCAGCGCCACGTCCTGCGGGATCGAAAGGCCGAGACACTCCAGGCGCTCCGCCAGGCTGACCGCCAGGTAGTCCGTGAAGCACGCCGCCGCCGTCGGGCGCTGCCCTTCCGGCAGCCGAAAAACAGCATCCACGACGGCCCAAGCGCGATCATCAGAGTGAGGCGGAACGGTCAGGATCATCTCCGCCCGAGCGGCATCGTCCCCGTCGCGCATGGCGTCGAGGTAGCCCTGAATCCGATCTTGAACGGGCTGAATCGTCTCGTGGCGCGTGACGTAGGCGATCCGGCGATGCCCCCGCGCGATCAGGTGCCGGGTGACCTCGGACAGCGCCGCGCGGTTCCCGATCCCGACGAAGTCCACATTGGCCCCGGCGATCTTCCGGTCGAGCAGGACAAGTGGGACGCTGCGGCTGACGTCCTCAACGAGATCGCGGTTGTGACGGTAGGCATAGGGATAGAACAGCGCCCCGCCGAAGCCCTGGTCACGGACATACCGTAAGTGTTCCGCCTCTTGCGCCGCGATCTCCTTTTCAGGCCGGAGCACGTCCCCCAAGTCCAGAAACACCGCATGGCAGCCTGCTTTCATCAGCGACTGGTTCATGCCCCAGAAGATCCGCTGCTGCGAGGTGCCGGCGTGCTCCAGCGGCCCGCCCCCGTGCCACATGATCAAGGCGATCAGATTTGAGGCGGAGATGCGCGCGGACTTGCTGCGGCCCCCACCCCGCGTGTCATTCGGCGTCTCGGTGTCATTCGGCGTCTCGGGAGGCGACCAGTCCACGGTCGGGCGGCAGTTGGGGCGGTGGGAAACGAGGCCGTCCCGGACCAAGTGATCTATCGCCGTCCGCACCGAGCGCCGATGCACCCCCAGATCAGCCGCCAGCACTCTCTCGGTGGGGAGGAGACTCCCGGCGCTGTATGACCCCGAGCGGATGCGCGCGGCGAGGATGTCAGCCACGCGCTCCGAGGCAGGCCGCCGGTTGGTTTGGGCGGATGGAGTCATGAGTTGTGACGGATTAAGTGCCATGAAATTAGCTCAAGGTGTCATCGGGGGTGCCGGCAGACCGGAACGGCTGGCAACCGCCTAATGGCACCGAACGCCCCATCGCCTCTGTTGACGGCCTGAATGGAGACATATCGACGATTGATGCCCACTTCATCTCTGCATGATCAGCGCGTACAGCCCCGCCCGGTCCGGCTGCGCGGGGTCGTACAGCACCGTCACCGGCTGGCCGACGCTGAACCGCTTCCACTGGTCCGCCCCCACCTGCTCCTCGCGCTCCCGGCCCGACAGCGTCCCGCCCTCGGACACGGCGTAGCCGTAGTGCAAAAAGTAGCGGACCGAATCCTCGGCCTCGGTACGGGTGTGCAGGATCGTCCCTACCGTCGCGACTCCCGCCCGCAGCAGGTGCAGCCGGTCCGCCGTCCAGTGGGCCAGCCGGCGCAGCAGCAGCAGGCTCACCAGCAGCACCAGGCCGCCGGTCAGGAACAGGGTGAAGAGCAGCCCGCGCGGGGCGGGACTCCAGGGCTGGCTGGTCACGCCGCCGAACCAGGCCACGGACCGGACGGGGAACGCCTCGCCGACGGCATAAGCGGGGTCGGGGGCGGGAGGGGAAGAAGGCGCGGCACTTCCCCCGCCCGTGAAGCTCTCCCTCGTTGCCGGTCCGACGCCCAGACCGACCCAGGCCGTGCGGCGCTGCGGCCCCTGCGGTCCGGGCAGGTCGGCGGCGTAGCGGAGCGCGACCGGGACCGGCATCCGCCCCGCGGCGTCCGAGGGCACGGTACGAATGGCGACGACTTTCCCCGCCGTCGTGTGCCCGGCCGCCGCGAGCCAACCCAGCCGCGCCGCTTCCCAGAGGGCGCGCCCCCCCCCCACGGCGAAAGTCCCCAGCAGCAGAGCGGCCACCAGCAGCAGCCCCGTCAGCCGCAGCGGCAGCCGCGCCCTGCGGGGGGGCGGGGCGGCGACGGCTTCCTCCACGACATGGTCCACTAAAGCTTCCACACGTGTTCTCTTTCTACTTTCCTGTTGTACTCTCTTGTCTTACTCTCTCCGCGCTATCTCACTCCCTCCGCGTGAGCCGCCGGAGCAGTGCCGCGCCATCCGGGACGGTTTCGGCACCTGCCGCCAGCAGTTCGCCCCACAAAATCGATGCTTCGCCCCCCGTGAAATCCCGCGCCGCGATGCCGCCGGCCCCGCCCTCGACGCACAACACGGGCTTGCCGGCCCGGCGCAGGGCAAGGGCCGCCTCCAAGTTCGCCACGTTCGCGTGGCCGAACGGCACGTCCGTCAGCACGACCAGGTCGGCCCCGGCCGCCAGCCGGTCGGCCTCGGCCAGGGCCGAGGCGGACAGCGGCGAGAAGGGCGCTTCGCGGGCGCAGGGGATGCCGACCAGGGCCGCCGCTTCGGCGTCGGTGTCCCCATCGTTCAGGCCGCCCGCCGTGACGGAATCGCCCGCATGGTGCAGGGCCAGCAGCGGGGCCACGCCGGTCCCGCCGCCGCACAGCACATGGACGTGGCGCGGGCGCGCGGCCTCCCCCCGGACTCGGGGCGTCTGGCCGGACGGCGAGGGCAGCGTCAGTACCAGGGGCCGGCCCGTCGTGGGGTGGCGGCGGACCCAGACGTCCGCGTCGTAGGCTTCGGCCAGCAGCGCGGGCGTCAGTACTTCGTCGGGCGTCCCCTGCGCGATCACCCGCCCCTCCCGGAGCAGGACCAAAATGTCGCAGAATGCCGCCGCCAGGTTGACGTCATGCAGGACGGCGAGAACCGCCTTATCCTGACCGTGTGCCAGGTCGCGCGCCAGCGTCAGCAGATCGGACTGATACCGCAGGTCGAGATGCGCCGTCGGCTCGTCCAGCAGAATCACATCAGGCTGCTGCGCCAGCGCGCGGGCGAAGAGGACGCGCTGGCGCTCCCCGCCCGACAGCGATGTGACCGTCCGCTCGGCCAGGTCCGCCACGCCCGCCGCTCGGAGCGCGTGGGCGACGATGGCCTCATCCCCGGCCGACTCGCCCGCGAACGGGCGGCGCGGCAGGTGCGGCGCGCGGCCCATCCGCACGACCTCGCGGACGGAGAAGTCCAGTGCCACGGACGTCCCCTGGGGGACCACGCCGACGGCCTGCCCGGCCCGGCGCGCGGACACGGTCTTGTACAGGTCGTCGGCACCCAGCAGGACGGCCCCACACGCCGGCCGCAACGTCCGGGACAGCGCGCGCACCAGCGTGGACTTGCCGGAGCCGTTGGGGCCGATGACGCCGACGAAGACGCCGGGCCGCAGGCCCAGCGTGAAGCCGCGCAGGGCGGGCAAGGCGTCAGGCCGGTATCTGACCTCGATGTTTTCCGCCGCCAGCCAGGTGTGCATGGCCTATTGTAGCAGATCGGGGCGCGTTGGGGTAAATCCCGGTATGGCGGCGGCGGAAACGGGGAAGGAACATGGGCAGGCACCGTCGAACTCTGGCGACGTGTGACGCACGGCCTTCGCCGCGTCGCCCCATCTCGCGGATGAGAGAGTCCAGTGGATCGTATTTGCCGGCGGGATCAAGCAGCGCATGACCACGACAGCCGATCAGTTCTACGGCGGCCCGCTCGGAGAGGACGCGCGCGAGGCTCTGGCGGACGGGACGCCCTCCCTCCCCGAATCCACCGCGCCGAGCGCCTCCATGGACGACCTCGCCTCGTACATCAACCACCTGACGCGGACACGGCTGCTGACGGCGACCGAGGAAAAAGCGCTCTCGCGACGGGCACTTTATGGGGATATGGCCGCCAAGGAGCGTCTGATCGAGGCCAACATGCGGCTGGTCGTCTCCATCGCCAAGAACTACCTGGCGAGCGGCCTGCCCCTGGAAGATCTGATTCAGGAAGGCGCGATCGGCCTGATGACGGCCACGGAGCGCTTCGACCCGCGCATGGGCTACCGCTTCAGCACCTACGCGACGCAGTGGATCCGCCAGAGCATCGGCCGGGCCATCGACAACAAATCCAAGGCTATTCGTCTGCCCGCCCACATCTCCGAGTCGCTGCGGAAGATCGACAAGGCCCGCGCCGAGCTGCAGCGCGCACTGGGCCACGAGCCGTCCGTCGAGGAGATCGCACGGCACACCGGCCTGTCGCTGAAGAAGATGAACAGCCTCTTGCAGACCACCCAGGAGCCTGTCTCCCTGGACATGACAATCGGCGACGACGACACCACCTCGCTGGGCAGCATGGTCCTGGATCGCTCCGCGCTGAACCCCCAGGACGAGCTGATCGCCCAGGAGATGCGCGGGGAGATCGAGGCCATTCTGAACACGCTGGATGACCGCGAGAAGGTCATCATGCGGAAGCGTTTCGGTTTCGATGAGGACGATAAATCCGTCTTGCAGCAGATCGGCGACGAGCTGCACATCTCGCGCGAGCGCGTCCGCCAGATCGAATCTCAGGCCCTGCGGAAGCTGCGCTCGGCGGCCCGCAAGAAGCGGCTGCGCGACTACCTGCAAGCGTAAGACAAGGGGCGCACGGGACATCCCCCTGCGCCCCTCTCTTCTTTTGCTTGCTTAAGCCGCCGCCTCACCGCTTTTATGCTCCAAGGCCGCCTCGAAGGCGTGGACGACCGGGCTGTCCTCGCCGGAGTGCTGGTGCAGCGTCTCCTCCACCAGATGCACCACCGGGGCCTCATCCGGCGTCTTGTCCGGGGAGTCGCTCGGTGCGACAGCCGCCTGCCCCCCCTGCTTCCGCACGAGAAGCACAAACGCCCCCGCGATGGCGGCAAACAACAGCACGTTTCGGATACTCATCTTTATGGTTCCCCCTCGGCGCAGTTTACCCGGCCTTGACGGGTGGACAAACGGGCGGGGGCCGCGTCAGCGAATCTGGAGCAGCTTGTGCGTTTGCAGTGACAGGCGCAGCAGCGCGGGGTGATCTTGGACGGCACCGATGCACAGCGCGACGGCCTGGGGGTTGAGCGCGTTCGGCTGCACGAAGGTCGTTCGCCCGTGCGCCCGTACCCCATCGAGGGCGCGGGCGAGGTCCGCGTCGTCGTCTACGACGTACTTGAACTCGTCGGCGTGGACTTCGTACCACGGGTGCAGGCGTCCCCCCTGGGGCTGCTTGGGCGAGACGGTGACGTGGTCCAGCCCCCATGCGGGCCGGGGCCGCGTCCCGTTGGTCTCCATCTGCACGCTGTATCCCCGCGCGTGGAGGGCATCACACAAGGCTTGCAGGTCGTGGATTGTCGGTTCGCCGCCCGTCAGGCAGACCCAGCGGCATTCGCCGCCGATCCGCGCGACCTCGTCCGCCAGCGCCTCGACGGTGTAGGTCTGCTTCACCCGGAAATCGGTGTCGCAGAACTCGCAGGCGAGGTTGCAGCCGGCCAGCCGGACGAAGACCGTGGCCTGCCCCGTCCGCAGCCCCTCGCCTTGGAGCGAGTAGAAGACCTCGACGACCGGCAGCAGCCCCGCCCGGACGACCCCCATCGCCTCCCGCGTCGCCCCTGCCGGGTCCGGCGTCGCGCCCGCATACGGCTTCCCGGAAATCGTCTCAACCATAGGATAGAGTATACCCCGATGAAGACCGGCAAGGGAAAAGCACTGGTTGGGACGGTGGGTCTGCTGCTGGCGGTGCTGGCGTTCGCCCTCTGGCAGAGGCACTTAAACGCCATCCCGGACGTCTCAGTCCCCACCCCCGTCCTGCCCTCCCCGAACGCCTTTGACTACTTCGTCTCAGCCGGGAACCGTCTGCGCGATACGAAGGGGGTAGACGCCGCCCTGTCGCCGGCCTCGACAGTATCTCTCCCGGCGAAAGAGGCCTTGGTCCGCGAAAACTCCCCATCCCTGGCAACGCTCCAAGCGGGCTTTAATTTCCCCTACCAGGAACCGCCCGAACGATCGGCAGAGGCGCAGATGCCGTTTTACCAGAAAGAGCGCGAATTGGCACGCCTGCTGGCCCTGCAAAGCCGGACAAAGGCGGGACGGGGCGACTGGCAGGGCGCGGTCTCGGACGACCTGGATGCGGTCCAACTCGGGGAAGAGGTCCCACACGGCAGCCCGCTCCTTGGCCTGCTGGTCGGCATCGCCTGTGACAGTATCGGACAGCGGGAAGTCTGGCTCGCCCTGGGCCATCTTTCCGCACAACAGGCGCGGACGGACGCGCGGCGATTGGATAGTATCGGGCGACGGCACGTCTCCTACGCGACGGCGCTTCAGGAGGAAAAGTGGTTCGGCCAGGCGGTCCTGCTGGAAAGGATGCGGGTGCCGCACTGGGATGATCCGGGGCCTTACGCCCTTCCGGTCAGCAAGCGGACGGCGATGGCGAATTTCACGGCTTACCTGGACGCGGCCATTGCCGACGCCCGCCGTCCTTACGGGGCGGCCTCCACCCGCCCCACCCCGCCTTCGGACATGCTCGGCATACTGGTTACGCCCGTCTTCGAGCAGTCCCGTGTCCGGGAGGTGGACTGCGAGACCCAGAACCGCCTGCTCCAAGCCGCCCTGGCCCTGCGCGCCTGCAAACTGGAACACGGTTCTTACCCCGCCTCCCTCGCGTCGCTCGTGCCATCCTATCTGCCGGACGTCCCCTACGACCCGTTCGCACCGAAGGGGCCGCTCCGCTACCGCCGCCAAGGGAGCGGCTACCGGCTTTACAGCGTCGGGCCGGATGGCCGGGATAACGGTGGACAGCCGATCCAGCACGCGCCGACGACGCACGGGAGCAATGCCGAACGTTCGCGCCGCTACGTCTTGGCGGACAGCCGGGGCGACATCGTGGCCGGCGTCAACTTCTGAACCGTTCCGGGGCCGAACCGAATCCTACCGTTTTACGTTTCCATTCCCATGATCCCACCGCGCAAACGAACCCCCTGGTCACGGGGCGACCGGCTGCTGATGATCGTGCTGGCCCTCGTCCTGACCGCCGCCGGGCTGGGCGTCTGGTTCCAGGGGCGGGACCGGATGCCCGCCATCACCGTGCCTACCCCGGTCCTGCCATCCCCGAACGCCTATGACTTGTACGTGAAGGCCGGGAACAGCGTCACGGGCGCGAACCTCGTCAGCCCCGTGCATCAGCCCGCGATCCCGACCGCTGCCCAGGCCGCCGTGGTCCGTCAGAACGCCACCCCGAACGGCGCGATCGGCCTTCTGCACCAGGGTTTTCAGTATCCCTACGTGCAGCCCCCCGCCCGCTCGTTCTTTACAATTCATCCCGTATATGCCGAAGCGCGGGGACTAGCGCGGCTGCTCGCCCTGCAAGCGCGGGTGGATGCGGCCCAGGGGGATTGGGCGGGGGCGGTGACGGCTGATCTGGACTGCATTCGGATGGGCGAAGACCTGGCCCACGGCTCCGGCATGGTCGGGATGGGGGTCGGCAACGCCTGTGAGACCATCGGACGCCACAACGCCTGGGACGCCGTGAACCACCTGAGCGCCGCGCAGGCGCGGGCGGCTGCCCGGCGCTTGGAGGCTGTTCGCGCCCGGCACGTCCCGTTCGCGGACACGATGCAGGAGGAGAAGTGGGTGGAGCAGGCCGGCCTCTTGGAGTTGATGCGCCGCCCCGACTGGCCGGCTGGCCCCAGCGGCCAGTCCATGTCTGGAAACGGTACGCCGTCGCTTGCCGACACGCTGTCCGACTGGAAGACGACCGCCACTATCCGTGCGATTGGCAAGCAGGCAATTTGGACCAACGTCACGCGGACGCTGGATCAAAGACTCGCCAATGCCCGCCAGCCCTACGCGGCCCATCCGTCCGAGCCGGTGCCCTCGAACGATCCCATCAGCCAGAATATGTTTGCCAGCGACACGGAAGCTAACATGAACAACGAGGAGGGCATTCGGATCCATGAGACGCAGGCCGACACAGAGAACGCCCTGCTGCTGACCCTGCTGGCCCTGCGCGCCTATCGGCTAGACCATGGGACTTATCCAGCCGCCCTGTCCGCCCTCACGCCAGGCTACCTCAAAGCCGTGCCGGACGACCCGTTCGCGCTGTCCGGCCCGCTGCGCTACAAGCTCAACGGCGGCAAGTTCGTGCTGTACAGCATCGGCCCGGACGGCAAGGACGGCGGCGGCAGGCCCATCTTCGACACCACCAAGCCCGCCCCTTCGCCCCCCGTCTCGCGTCTCAGCGACCGCCGCTATCAGGTGCAGGAGAAGAGCCAAGGCGACATCGTGGCGGGCGTGAACATCTACTAAGAGGAGAGCAGAGCCGATGGCGTTTCGCGTTTCCACTCCCATGACCACACAGCGCAAGCGCATCCCCTGGTCCCATGGCGACCGGCTGATGATGATCGTGCTGGCCCTGGTCGTGACCGCCGCTGGGCTGGGCGTCTGGTTCCAGGGGCGGGACCCGATGCCCACTCTCACCGTGCCCATGCCGGCCATGCCGTCGCCGAACGCCTTCGACTTTTACAGCCGCGCCTCAGCCGCCGTTGTGGGTGATGCCATCATCAGCCCCAGTACACCCCACCCACCTCCGATGCCGACAGCGGCCCAGGTTGCCGTGATCCAGCAGAATGCCGGGGCGATTGCGCTGCTGCACCAGGGCTTCCTGTACCCCCTCCAGGAGCCGCCTGTTCGGTCGTTCTCCATCCCCCTGCCGCAGTACCAGCACTTCCGCGCCCTGGCGCGGCTGCTCGGGCTGGCGGCGCGGGTGGACACGGCGCGGGGGGACTGGGCCGGCGCGATGGGTGCCGGCCTGGACGCCGTGCAGATGGGAGAGACCCTCCCGCGCGGCGGATCGCTGATCGGAATGCTGGTCGGGACCGCCTGCGAGAGCATCGGGCGACATCCCGCCTGGGGTTACATCGACCACCTGACGGCGGCGCAGGCGCGGGTCAGTGCCCGGCGGCTCCAGGCCATCCGCGCCGGGCACGTCCCGTTCGCGGACACGGTGCAGGAGGAGGAGTGGATGGGGCAGGCCGGGCTGCTGGAGCTGATGCGCCGGCGGGACTGGCCGGGCGACTTTATGGACCAGAACCAGAGCAGCAACACGAGCGGCGGCAGTCCGTCGCTGTCGGACAGGTTCTCGGCCTGGCAAACGGCGTCCGCCATCCGCCGGATCGGCAGGCAGGCCATCCTGTCCCACTACACGCGCTATATGGACCAGTCCGTCGCCAACGCGCGGCAGCCTTACGCCGCCCATCCGCCGGACCCCGCGCTGCCGGACGATCCCATCAATCGGGTGGTGGATTCGTCTGGTCTGCGCTTCGCAAGAATCCAGGAGACGCGGACCGACACGGAGAACGCGCTGCTTCTGACTCTGCTGGCCCTGCGCGCCTATCGGCTGGAGCACGGGGCGTACCCCATTGCGCTCTCAGCCCTGGTGCCGGGCTATCTCAAGGCCGTCCCCGATGACCCGTTCGCCCTGTCCGGGACGCTGCGCTACAGGCTCGCGGGAGCCAAGTTCGTGCTGTACAGCGTCGGCCCGGACGGCAACGACGACGGCGGCAAGCCGATCTTCGACGCGACCAAGCCCGCGCCCTCAGCCCCCGCCGGAAGCGACCAGCGTTACAACGTACAGCCGGAGAGCCGGGGCGACATCGTGGCGGGAGTAAATCGGTATTGACCGGAAGGGGCAAGAAGCGAGGAAGCCCCGGCCAGTAGGCCGGGGCTTCTTTTCGTGAGGTCAGTTTTAACCGTTCCAGGGGTGGGCTTTGTTCTTGGCGGGGTCCGTCGGGTCCCCGCCCTGGCCGGTCTCGTCCGCCGACTGGGTGCCGCCGGGGTCTGTGTCGCCGGCGGGGAGCTGGTCCCCCGCAGTGGTTGTTGATTTCGTGGTCGTGTTCGGGATGGGGCCGTCCGCCGACTGGGCGGTCGGCTCGCCGGTGTTAGGCGGTGCCATTGGGCTGCTCCCCCGTCTTGGCCGATTCGCCGCCCGCGCCGGGGCCGGGGTATTCTTCCTGGCCGTGCGACATCTCGTAGGCACTCTGCTCGGGCGCGTCTTTGCCGCCGGGTGCCTTTGAATGACCTTGGGCAGTCTGGTTCGGATCGGCCTGGGCGTCGGGGTCGGCGGTGGGTGTGTCTTTGGCGAGTTCCACGGGCGTTTGCGTCTCCTTGTGCTGGATCGTTTTACCCGCGCGGGACTCGGCGGCAAACACCCCGCCGTTCAGCCGACGTCGGCCCGAATACCGGACGGGCCACCGTCAGCCACGCCGCTGTTGGTAACCACCGCGTCGCGGAGGTGCCGGTCTTTGAGGCCGGGCAGCTCCTCGGTCGCGTCGTCCTGCGGGGCGTAGCCGACCAGGGCGCGGGCGTCGGAGATGTCCAGCCGCTTGAAGCGGTTGTCGGACAGGCCGTGGAAGATGGCGAACTGCAAGTTCTCGACGTCGATGCAGCGGTGGATGAGCTGGTCCAGGTCCCGGCGCGACACGAAGGCGTCCAGCATCCCGATGCCTTTGTCGTGCTGGACGCTCTCCAAAGGCTGGAACGCCCCGATCCGCAGGGCGATGGCGCTGACGCCTTCCTTCTCGGCCATGTACCGGCACAGCGCCTCGCCGAAGCACTTGGAGACGCCGTACAGGTCGCCGGGGTTGACGGGTTCACTGGTCTTGACCTGGACGTCGGCGGGGTAGCCCGAGACGGCGTGGATGGACGAGGCGTAGATCACGCGCCGCACACCCGCCGCCTTGGCGGCCGCGAAGACGTTGTAGGTGCCGATGATGTTGGCGTCCAGCAGGTCGCGCCAGAGCGACGACGGGCCGGGGTCGCCGGCCATGTGGACGATGGTGTCCATGCCCCCGCAGACTCCTTTCAGCCGGACAAGGTCGGCCAGGTCTGCCTCTACCACTTCCCCGAACGCCCCGAGAGCGTCGATGCCCGCCTCGTCGCCCCGCACCATCAGCCGCAGGTCGTACTTGCCCCCGGCGTGCTCGGCGAAATACGACCCGATGTTGCCCGCCGCGCCCGTCACCAGCACGGGGCGCTTCGTCCCCGCCGCAGCGGGCGTCAGCGCCCCCGCATTTGTCGCCGTCCATGATGCCATTAAACGCCCCCTCGAAAGAGATTCGGCGTCTTGTTCCCCGGCGGCGTCGCCGTGAAACCGGGCAGGCACGGGCTTGGGTAGACGTGCTCAGGCGGCGGCAGGCTGTGGGCCGCTGTTTTCCAGCCGCTCCGCCAGTTCCTTCTCCACCGCCAGGGCGCGCAGCTCTTCCTCGGAGATGCGGCATTGCAGGTGGCGCATGATCTGCAAGATCAGATCGGTGTTGTGCTCCAGGTGATGCAGGACGGCGATGACCTCCTTCTCCGCCTTCTGGTTGATCTCGTAGTCGAGCTGCGCGCGGATCTCGGTGCCGCCCCTGGACGTTCTGCCCCACCATGATCAGCGGCATCAAGAGGATATGGATGACGTTGCTGATCAGCAGGTAGGCCACGAACGCCGGGAACGGGTCGAACGGATGCCAGCGCAGGCGGGGCACGTCGGACGCCAGGATGTTGTAGCCGGTCCACAGGATCGTCCAGCCCAAAATCGCCAGAAAGAACCCCATCGAGCCGACCCGGTCGGTAATGGCGACGGCCAGCCTGTCGAGCGGCTTCAGCTCGCTCTGTTGAAGATCGTTCGCGTTCTTAACGGGTGCCCGCTCCTGCGTCGTGTGCAGCCGCAGCCGCTGCCAGATGTCGGAATCGGGGTAGTGCGGGACGTCATCACAGGGGGAATGGGTGGCGGCACCGGCATCCGTCGGCATCGAGCTAGAAACAGCCATAGAAGGGGTCTCCTTGAAGAGCCGGGGTTGGAAAGAACCGGAACAAGATGCCCCCTAGTTTATCATCTGAAACGGACAATCCCGCCAGGCAACCTTGCCGGTTTCTGACGGGAAATCAAAATACCCTGAATGTCCGGCACGGAGGGTTCAAGGGAGTGCCTTGACTATCCCCCACCCCGGCAGTATACTGAGCATAACTCTTCAGGAACCGAGCACAGACACACAATGGCGTTGGACGAGAGATATAACTTCCGCGAGATCGAGGCCAAGTGGCAGGGGCGGTGGGCCGAGGCCGACCTGTACCGGACCGAGCCGGACTCGGGCAAGCCCAAGTATTACGGGCTGGAGATGTTCCCCTACCCGTCCGGGGCCGGCCTGTCCGTGGGGCACTTCAAGAACTACGCGCCGACCGATGCGTTCCTGCGGCTCAAGGCCATGCAGGGCTTCGACGTGCTGCACCCGATGGGCTGGGACGCCTTCGGGCAGCCCGCCGAGAACGAGGCGATCAAGCGCGGGCGCAATCCCGGCCCGATGGTCCAGGAGTTCGCCGCCAACTACAAGCGGCAGATGGACCTGGTCGGCATGGGCTACGACTGGGGCCGCGAGGTCAACTCCAGCGACCCGGCCTACTACAAGTGGACGCAGTGGATATTCCTGCTGCTGTACCGTCAGGGCCTCGCTTATCGTAAGAGCGCGCCGGTGAACTGGGACCCCGTGGACAAGACGGTTTTGGCGAACGAGGAAGTGGTCAACGGGCGCGGCTGGCGGTCGGGGGCGCTGGTAGAGAAGCGGTACATCCCGCAGTGGTACTTGAAGATCACGGCCTACGCCGAGCGGCTGCTGCACGATCTGGACAAAGTGGACTGGCCCGAAGGCGTCCGCCAGCAGCAGCGCAACTGGATCGGGCGCAGCGAAGGCGCGGAGGTGGACTTTGCCGCCCAGGGCGGGGAGAAGATCACCGTCTTCACGACGCGCCCGGACACGCTCTGGGGGGCGACGTTTTTAGTGTTGGCCCCCGAGCACCCCTTGGTTGCCACGCTGACGACGCCCGAGCAGCAAGACGCCGTGGCGGCCTATGCGGCGAGGGCGGGGCGCGAGACGGAAATGGACCGGCAGGCCGAAGGGCGCGAAAAGACGGGCGTGTTCACGGGGGCTTATGCCCAGAACCCCGTCAACGGCGAGGCTGTCCCCATCTGGATCGCCGACTACGTGCTGATGGGCTACGGGACCGGCGCGATCATGGCCGTGCCCGCCCATGACGCGCGTGACTTCGCGTTCGCCCGCAAGTTCGGCCTGCCGGTTGTTCCCGTGTACCAGGAGGCCGGGCAGGAAATATCCGGCGCGGACATGGCGGCGACGACCGACCGGGGCGTTTTAGTGGGTTCGGGGCAGTTCGACGGCTTGGCCTACAGCAAAGAAACGGTGGTGAAAGTCGCCGCCTGGCTCGAAGCCGAGGGCACGGGGCGGCCCGTGGTCACCTATCGCTTCCGGGACTGGCTGCTCTCGCGGCAACGGTACTGGGGGGTGCCCATCCCGATCATCCACTGCCCGACGTGCGGCGACGTCGCCGTGCCCGACGATCAGCTGCCCGTGCTGCTGCCCAATGTCGAGAAGTACCAGCCCACGGGCACGGGCGAGGGGCCGCTGGCCGCCATCGAGAGTTTCGTCAACACGACCTGCCCGACCTGCGGCGGCCCGGCGCGGCGCGAGACGGATACGATGGCCGGGTCGGCCTGTTCGTCGTGGTACTTTTTGCGCTACACGGACCCGCACAACGACGCCCTGCCGTTCTCGCGCGAGGCCGCCGACCACTGGCTGCCCGTGGACACCTACGTCGGCGGCGCGGAGCACGCGGTCGGACACCTGCTCTACGCCCGGTTCTGGACCAAGGTGCTGCACGATGCGGGCCTGCTGTCCGCCGATGAGCCTTTCAAGCGTTACCGGAACCAGGGCATGATGCTGGCGCATACGCCGGGCCGCCGCCCGTCTCAGGACGAATCGGCGGAAGAGGGGGACGACGAGAAGATCGACGACTGGGTGCCGGTCAAGCCCGAGGATTTAGGCAAGTACGCCGCGTCTGACATCGTCTATCGGTGGGCCAAGATGTCCAAGTCGGCGGGCAACGTGGTCACACCCGACGAGGCTGCCGAGCGCTTCGGCGCGGACAGCCTGCGCGTCTACGAGATGTTCGTCGCGCCCTTTGAAGAGACCGTGCAGTGGAGCGAGGAGGGCATCCGAGGCTCGTCCAAGTTCCTTGCCCGCGTCTACCGATTAGTGGCCCTGTGGGGAGCGGGCTTGACGCCCGATTGGCGCGCGGATGTCGGCGGGGCCTCGGGCAAAGAGCGCGACCTGCGGCGCAAAACACACCAGACCATTGCGAGAGTGGCGGACGACCTGGAGAACTTCCGGTTCAACACCGCTGTCGCCGGCCTGATGGAGTGGGTCAACGCAGCCTATGACGTCGCCAACGCGCTGCCCGTGGGCACACGCTCGGTGGCGCTGGACGAAGCCTTGGAATATCTGACGCTGGCTCTGGCCCCCTTCGCGCCGCACCTGGCCGACGAGCTGTGGACCGAAGGGCTGGGTCAGTCCGGCTTCCTGTACCGGCACCCGTGGCCCCAGGCCGACCCCGATGTGGCGCGAAACGACGAGATCACCTTGGTCGTCCAGGTCAACGGCAAGGTACGCGACAAGATGACCGCCCCCGCCGACGCCGACCAATCAACATTGCAGGCGATGGCACTGGCGAGTCCCAGAGTAACGGAGATGCTGAACGGAGGCGAGCCGAAGAAGGTCATCGTCGTGCCCGGCAAGCTGGTCAACGTGGTGCTGTGAGTGCGGCGGCCAGCGCGTCCGGGCGTTGTGAGCCGATCAGGAGACGCCTGCCGCTGCGGAGCGTCAAGAGGACGCCGCGGCAGCCGCGCGCGTTGACGGCGGCCCCGTTCCGGCCCCACCTGATGCCCCAGCCGCCGTAGTCTGCGAGGGGGGAGTAGGTCACTGCCTCGGCCCGAGCGATCTCGGCCAGCGGGATACGCCGCCGGTAGAGCGGAAACAACGCGCCGAGGGTCACGAGCAACTCCCGCTCGGTGATGACGGTCCGTAGGCACAGCAGGTCAAAGACGAGAAGCAGTGAACTGCCGACCCAGAGCCAGAGCCAGGCATGGACGCGGGGTGCAAGCGCAAGGCTGCTCAGGCTGACGGCAGCGGTCAGCCCCAGCACGGCATATACCCAGCCGGCGAAGGCCTGCGTCTCGGAAAATCGGTCGTCTCGCATGGCAATCCTCACAGTCAACTCACCTACTGTGAGAGACACGGGACACGCAGAAAAGTTGCGCCGCCGGGCGCTTACGGAGGAAACGACCATGCAGGATGCGAAGGTCCGGTACGCGCTGCTCGCCATCTGTCTCGTCTGCCTGCTGGGGAGCGGCGGGGTCCTGCTGACGGGCCACCGCCCCGCCCCGCCGCCCGTTTCGATCACGCCTCCGCCCGCCGACGGGAAGGACGGGGACACCGAGGCCGCGCCGACGACCTCCGCCCCGGAACCGGCGCGGGCACGGGCGCAGACCTCAGCGGCGGCTTCCCCCCACCCTACCCGCGTCTATGTAGACGTCGGCGGCGAAGTCCGACGACCCTCGCTGTACGTCCTGCCCGCTGATGGCCGCGTCATGCAGGCCCTGGTCGCCGCGGGCGGGCCGACTCAAGAAGCCGACTTGAACGCGGTCAACCTCGCGCAGAAAGTCACCGACGGCGAGAAGATCTTCGTGCCCCGCCGCGGCGCGGCTCCGTCCGCCCTGCCCTCTCCCACACCCACAGCCGCCCCGGCCCGCGCCGTTTCGGACACGCCGCCCGGCCCTTCCGCCCCGGACGCGGCTCCCGCCCCCGCCCGCACGGCTCGCGGCGGCAAGGGCGGACACACAGGCCACGCGGACAAGATCAGCGCCGACACGGGCGAGCAGATCGCGCTGAACTCGGCCACTTTGGAGCAGCTAGAGCGCCTGCCGGGCGTCGGCCCCAGCATGGCCGGGCGCATCCTGGCCTACCGGCAGCAGGCGGGCAGCTTCACGAGGGTGGAAGACCTGCGGCTGGTGCAGGGCATCGGCCCCAAGAAGTTCGCCAAGATCGCCCCCTGCGTCAAGCTGGAGTGAGGGGCCGCGAGCCGCGGTTGTTGAGGAAGCGGCGCGGTGTGAGGCAGGTACAATGGGGCGTGACACGCGCAGCAAAGGACTTATTTTCTATGTCAGTGACCGCCATTTCCCCTCTCGACGGGCGCTACGCGGCGCAGACCGAGCCGCTGGCGGCGGAGTTCTCCGAGTATGCCCTGATCAAGTACCGGGTGCATGTCGAGGTCGAGTGGCTGCTGTTTCTGTCGGAGCGGCCCGAGATCGACGCGGTGCGGGCGTTCACCGGTGAGGAGCAGGCGCGGCTGCGGGCAGTCACCGCAGGCTTCACCCCCGCGTCCGCGGACCGCGTGAAGGAGATCGAGCGGACCACGCGGCACGACGTCAAGGCCGTGGAGTATTACCTGCAAGAGACGTTGCGGGCGACGACGCTGGCCGACGTGCTGCCGTTCATCCACTTCTGCTGCACGTCGGAGGACATCAACAACCTCGCCTACGGCCTGATGCTCAGGCACGGCATCAACGATGTCTGGCTCCCGCAGGCGCATCAGATGGTGGACCGCGTGGCGATGCTGGCGGGCGAAACGCGCGCCGTCGCCATGCTGGCGCGGACGCACGGGCAGCCGGCCAGCCCGACCACGGTGGGCAAGGAGCTGGCCGTGTTCGTCCACCGCTGGCGGCGGCAATTGGCGCAGGTCGCGGGCGTGGAGTACCTGGGCAAGTTCAGCGGCACGGTCGGCAACTATCACACGCACACATCCGCCTACCCCGGCCTGGACTGGGAAGGCTTGGCACGGATGTTCGTTGAGCGATTGGGGCTGACGTGGAACCCGTTAACGACCCAGATCGAGTCCCATGACTACGTCGCCGAGCTAGCCCACGCCCTGATCCGCTTCAACACGATCCTGCTGGGCTTCGACCAGGACATCTGGACCTACATCTCCCTAGGCTACTTCAAGCAGCGGGCCGTGCCGGGCGAGGTCGGCTCGTCCACCATGCCCCACAAGGTCAACCCCATCAACTTTGAGAACTCCGAGGCCAATCTGGGCGTCAGCAGCGCCCTGCTCGCCCACCTGGCCGTCAAGCTGCCGGTCTCGCGCTTGCAGCGTGACCTGACCGACTCGTCCGCCCTGCGGAACCTGGGAACGGCCGTGGCCCATTCGTTCGTCGCCCTTCAAGCCACCGTGCGCGGGCTGGGCGTTTTGGAGATCAATCAGGCCGCCCTGGGCCGCGATCTGGCCGACGCCTGGGAGGTCCTGGCCGAGCCGATCCAGACGGTCATGCGCCGCGTCGGATACGAGAACGCCTACGAGCGGCTGAAAGACCTGACGCGCGGCGCGGACATCACCCGCGAGGGCATCCGGGCGTTCATCGCCGGCCTGGACCTGCCCGAAGACGACAAGCAGCACCTCCTGGCCCTGACCCCGGCCACCTACACCGGCCTGGCGTCGAGATTGGTGCGGCACGTCGAGTCGCCCGAATGAATGGTATAATGGCATTAGCCCTATTTGTTGCAGAAGCGAGGAGGCGGCGATGATCTACCGGATAGTTCTTGTCAAGTCCGAAGAAGGCTACAGCGTCTCCTGCCCCATTCTGCCTGGGTGCTGGTCGCAGGGTGATACGGAACAGGAAGCGATAGACAACATTCGGGAGGCCATCGGGGAATACAAAGCCTCTGTTGCTGACACTGGCCTTCAATTTGATGTACGTGAAATGGAGATCGCGGCGTAGCCATGCCCAGCATTCCAGGCGTGAATCATCTTCAGGCGATTCGCGCGTTGGAAAAAGCCGGGTTCCGCGTCATCCGTCAGAGCGGGCATGTTATCATGTCGGATGGCATCCGCAAGGTGACTGTTCCCCGGAAAAATCCGATTAACGCCCTCACTATGGGAGGCATCGCGCGGGATGCGGGGCTGACAGCCGAAGAGTTTCGCAGGCTGCTATAACCGTTGGGGAGTCAAGATGGCGCAGGTTAAAGTTTACGTGACGCTCAAGCCGTCCCTGCTGGACGCGCAGGGCAAAGTGGTCCAGGGGGCGCTGTTGCAGCTCGGGTACGCGGGCGTGGAGCAGGTGCGAATCGGCAAGTATGTCGAAATGACGGTCGAGGATGGGGACGGCCTGGACGCGCGGGTGCGGGAGATGTGCGACAGGCTGCTGGCGAACCCGGTCATCGAGGACTACCGTTATGAGGTGGGCGCGTGAAGTTCGGCGTTCTTAAATTTCCGGGGTCAAACTGCGACCAGGACGCCTACTACACGCTCAAGGACGTGCTGGGCCAGCCGGTCGAATATCTGTGGCATGGCGACGCTGACCTCAAGGGCGTGGACTGCGTGGTCGTGCCGGGCGGATTCTCCTACGGCGACTACCTGCGCTGCGGGGCCATCGCCCGGTTCGCGCCGGCCATGCAGGCGACGCAGGAACACGCCGCGCGCGGCGGGCTGGTGCTGGGCATCTGCAACGGCTTCCAGGTGCTGTGCGAGTGCCACCTGCTGCCCGGCGCGCTGGTCCGAAACGACGGGCAAAAGTTTGTCTGCAAGCAGATTCACCTGCGGGCTGAGAGCGCTGACACGCCGTGGACTCGGGCGATGACGCCCGGCCAGGTGCTGCAAGTGCCGGTCGCCCACGGCGAGGGCAAGTACGTCTGTGATGACGCCACGCACCAAGAGCTGACGGCGGCCGACCGTGTGCTTTTCCGCTACTGTGACGCGGAAGGATCGGCCACGGACGCGGCCAATCCGAACGGGTCGCGCGACCATATCGCCGGCATCGCCAATGCCGGGTTCAACGTGCTGGGCCTGATGCCTCACCCCGAGCGGGCGTCCGACCCTGCCCTGGGTTCGGGGGACGGGCGGGCCGTGTTCGAGTCGCTCCTGCGAGGCGAGTTTTAGTTTATGAAGACCGTGAACGTGCTGCTGTACGAGGGCGTGGACGAGATGGACTTCTGCGGCCCCTTGGAGGTACTTGCCTCGTGCCGCAAGGTCGTGGACGGCAAGTGGTCGGACAAGCCCGCCTTTCTGGTCGAGACGGTGGCGGCGCGCGCGGGGAGCATCCGCTGCGCGCACGGGGTCTCGGTCTTGGTCGGCAAGCCCGTGACGCTGGCGCGTGAGTCGGATATCATTCTGGTGCCGGGTGGGCCGGGGGCGCGCAGTGAGCACCTGCCGCCGGCCTTGATCGAGTTTCTGGTCCGCTCCAGCCTGACGGCCGATCTGGTTGCCTCGGTCTGCACCGGCGCGTTCATCGTCGCCAAGGCGGGCCTGGCCGACGGGCGGCGGCTGGCGACCCACCACGCTCTGACCGGACAGCTCGCCCAGCAGTACCCGGACGTCCAGGTCGTGCCGGGCCAGCGCGTGGTCGCCGACGGCAGCAATCTTATCTCATCTTCGGGCATCTCGGCGGGCATCGACCTGGCACTGGCAATCGTGGAGCGCTGCGAGGGACGCCAGTCCGCCCGGCTGACGGCCCGCCGCATGGAGTGGCCCGGCTACTAGACCCGGTCCGAGACGGGCCGCTTGGAGAGACGCCATGATCGCCCCCCTGCCACCCGATGAAGAGGCGCGGCTCGCGGCCCTACGCCGGTACGAGATTCTGGATACCGGTGACGAGGAAGTCTACGACAACATCACGCGCCTGGCGGCCCACCTGTGTGGGACGACCATCTCGCTGATCACCCTGCTGGACGCCGACCGGCAGTGGCTCAAGTCGCGCACGGGCACGGACGAGCGCGAGTCGCCGCGCGACACGTCTTTCTGCGCCCACGCCCTCCTGGAGCGCGGCGTCACCGTCGCGCAGGACACGACCGTTGACTCCCGGTTCGCCGATAACCCCTTCGTCACCGGCCCCGCCCAGGTGCGCTTCTACGCCGGTGCCCCGCTGGTGACGTCCGACGGGCACGTGCTGGGGACGCTGTGCGTTTTAGACCGCCGCCCGCGCCCGCTCGCCCTGGACCAGATGGAGGCGCTGCTGGCCCTGGCCCGGCACGTCGTCTGCCACATGGAGCTGCGCCGGGCGGTCGCCGGGCAGGCCCTGATCCTGTCTGCCCTGGACCGCGCCCGGCGCACGGCGGCGCACGGCACGGCGGGCGGGGAGGCCTACCAGGCAGTGCGCGCGCGGGCCGGCGTTTATGTGTACCAGACCGTGCCGGACCGGGCCTACCTCAGCACCGACCAGGCCCTGTCCCAGTTCCTGGGCGGGGCCGCCGCCCCGGACCAGGCCATCAACTTGAACGACATCTGAGGGACCGGGGTTCAGCCACCGACGGGCGCGGTGCCACGCCCAGAAAGACGACGCCATGAAAACTGTCGATGTGCTGCTGTTTGACGGGGTGAACGAACTTGACTTCTGCGGCCCTTTCGAGGCGCTGGCCTCGTGCCGCAAGGTGGTGGACGGCAAGTGGTCGGACAAGCCCGCCTTCCACGTCCAGACCGTCGCCGACCGGCGGGCAACGGTGCAGTGCTCGCACGGCCTGTGCGTGCTGCCGGAGAAGTCGCTGGCCCAGGCGTTCGAGGCCGACATCATCATCGTGCCGGGCGGGCCGGGGGCGCGCAAGGAAAACCTGCCGCTGCACCTGATGGAGTTCCTCCGCAGCGCCGCCGACACCGCCGAGGTCATCGCCTCGGTCTGCACCGGCGCGTTCATCCTCGCCAAGGCGGGCCTGCTCGACGGGCATCCAGTCACGACGCACTCGGCCCAGGTCGAGACGCTGGCGAAGATGTACCCCAAGGTCCGGGTCGTCAAGGGCGCGCGCGTGGTGAACGGCGGCGGCGTGATCATGTCGTCGGCGGGGATGTCGGCGGGGCTTGACCTCGCCCTGGCGATCATCGCACGCTACGAGGGCCAGGAGACGGCGCGGCTGGCCGCCAAGCGCCTGGAGTGGACCGGCAACTGGGCCGAAGCCTGCCTCCCGTCGTCCCCCAACCCGGCCCCCACGCGGACCTGGCACTGACGACGAGAAACGACAATGAGCACCGACGACGAAAAGAGCGGCACCGCGAGGATGACCCTCACGATGCCGCTCTTCGTTCGTCTCTTCGTGGTCGGGATGACAGGATTCGAACCTGCGACCCCCGGGCCCCCAGCTCGGTGCGCTAACCAAACTGCGCTACATCCCGCCCGACATCTTATTATAGCACGGCGACTGCCGGCTGTCAAGGGCGACGCCTGGGGCGATGGCGGACATAAGAGACATGACCTGGGCCGAACTTGAACGACTCCTTCCCAACGGCTTCCATGACGCCCGGCTTGACGGGATCGCCATTGATTATCGCCGCCGGACAGCAACGTTCGTTTTAGAACTCTGGACCGTAGAGGAATGGCCGGAGCCACCAGATGCCAACATCCCAAATCTGTACCGCCGTGGCAGGCTGACGCTCTCAGGCCTCCTCGCGTGTGCCGTGGACGTTCCCAACGGCGAGTACCAAGTGCCCGACGCCTGCGCGTTGTGGATCGATGTTGCGCCGGTGAAGCAAGACGCGCCGGAGCAGTTGTTGTGGCCGAACCCCTCCTGGCCGGACGAGCCTTTGCCGGATGGCGCTTTTGTGCGCTCGTTCTACTTTCTGAACGACTCGGCCTCTTTCATCCATGTCGCCGCGCAGGGTGTTGATTTCGCGTGGCTGACGGAGACCCGGCTGCTTGATGAGGTGGCAGACGAATAACCTCGGGTACACTGTGTCGAGCGACGTGACCTAAGCGAACATGCCCTCAAGGAAAAAGTGACACAAATCTTATTCGCCCGCCACGGCGAGACCGAGTGGAACGCCGTCCTGCGCGTCCAGGGCTGGACCGATACGCCGCTTTCGGCGCGCGGGCAAGCGCAGGCGGCGGCCCTGGCCGAGCGGCTTGCGGGCTTGCCCCTCAAGGCTATCTACGCCAGCGATCTGTCACGGGCCGTCGAGACCGCCCGGCCTGCCGCCGAGAAGTCAGGGCTGGAAGTCCAGACGCTACCCGGCCTGCGGGAGCGGCGCTTCGGGGACTGGGAGGGGCTGACGCAGGCGGACCTGGAGCGTGACCATGCCGTGCCGTGGCACAGGTTCCACGTGCGGCGCGACCTCGACGCGCCCGTTCCGGGCGGCGAAACCTGGGCCGAGGTCGGGGCGCGCGTCCGGGCCGCGCTGGCGCACATCTTGGCGGCCCATCCAGGGCGTGACGAGGCCGTGCTCGTCGTCGGCCACGGCGGGTCGGGCCGGACGCTGCTTCTGGAAGCCCTGCAAGCACCGCTCACCACCCTGCTCTGCCTGCACCTGGACAACGCCTCGGTCAGCCGCCTCCACTTCCGCGCACCCGGCGACAGCCGGGTATCGCTGCTGAACGATACGGGGCATCTGGATGCGCTGGGCGACGCAGGGGAAAGCCAGTGAGCGAGCTGGCCTTGGGGCTGGACGGCGGCGGCACACGTACCCGCGCCGCCGTGGCCGGCCCGTCGGGATCGACCACAGGCCAGGGCGAGGGCGGGGCGTGCAACCTCGCCGCCGTGTCACCGGCGGACGCGCTGGCCGCCGCGCTGGCCGCCGCCGATGCGGCTCTGGGCGAGGCCGGGGCGGGGCGGGACGATGTCCTCGCCGTCTGCGCGGGCGTGGCGGGCTTCTCGTTCCCCGCGCGGCGCGCGGCCTTCGCGGCGGGCCTCGAAGCCGCTTTCCCCCAAGCCCAGGTGAAGATCGAGCCGGACTACGCCGTCGCCCTAGCCGGCGCGGCGGGAGGTATGCCGGGCGTGATTGTCATTGCCGGCACCGGCTCCGTCGCCTACGGCGAGAACGCGCGCGGCGAGCAGCACAAGGCGGGCGCTTACGGCTATCTGCTGGACGACGCCGGCAGCGGCTACGGCGTGGGCCGGGCCGCCCTGGCCGCCGTCCTGCGGGCGGCCGACGGGACGGGCGAGCCGACCGCCCTGACCGCGCGCCTGCTGGACGCGCTGGGCTTGTCTTCGCGCGCGGACATCGTCCCCGGCGTCTACGGCGGCACGATCAGCCGCGTCCAGATCGCCGCCTTGTCCCGCGCCGTCGCCCTGTCCGCGCGCGAGGACGGCGATGCCGTCGCGCGCGGCTTGCTGCTGCGGGCCGGCGGCGCGCTGGCGCATCTGGCGCGCGGCGTGACCGAGGCACTCTTCCCCGATGCCGCCGCCCCCTTCTCCGTCTGCCCCGTCGGCGGGCTGTGGGATGCGGACGGGGACGTCTCGGACGTCTTCATACGCTCCCTGCGCCGCTTCGCGCCCGCCGCCGTCTTCAGCCCCCCGCGGCTGCCCCCCGTGGAGGGCGCAGTCCTGCGCGCCCGCGCCCTGCTCACAGGACGATCAATTGTGGAAAAATAGACCGCCCCCTTGACACTCCTTGGCCGGTTCGGGTATAGTCTTCCTCGTTAGCCGGTCATCTTCTGGGGGTGTAGCTCAATTGGTTAGAGCGCTGCCCTGTCAAGGCAGAGGCCGTGGGTTCAAGTCCCATCATCCCCGTTTTCAAGCTAACAGAATCAAAGAAGCCTTCCGTCGCAGCGTGTGCTGCCACGGGGGGCTTTTTTGGTTCTACTCCCTATCGCGCAGGAGAAAGAGTAATGGTACGTGCTGCTGTGATGCCCGCACCGGGAATGCCCATGGAAGTCCGTACATACGCGGATCCGGCGCTGGAACCCGGCGCGGTGTTACTGAAGACGCTGGTTTCCGAAGTCTGCGGCACCGACGTCCACCTCTGGCACGGGCGGCTGGCCGGGGTGCCCTACCCGCTGATCCCCGGCCATTTCAGCGTGGGTGAGGTGCTGGAAACGGGCGGGGCCGTGGCCGACATCGAGGGGAACGTGATTATGCGGGGCGACGTGGTGACGTTTCTCGACGTCGTCGGCACGTGCCATCGCTGCTGGTACTGCCTGGTCGCCAAAGAATCCACGCGCTGCCCGCACCGGCGGGTGTACGGGATCACGCTGGGGGCGGACGAGGGGCTGCTGGGCGGGTGGAGCGAGCGGATCTACCTCCGTCCGGGCGTCCAGATCGTCCGGCTGCGCGGGGGGGTGACACCGGACGGGTGGATCGCGGGCGGGTGCGGGCTGCCGACGGCCCTGCACGCGATAGACAGGGCGCAGATTCGGCTGGGCGACCGCGTGGTCATCCAGGGGGCGGGGCCGGTGGGTTTGAGCCTGTGTGCGCTGGCCCAGGCGAGCGGCGCGGGCTGGGTCGGCGTGATCGACGGGGTGCCGCTGCGGCGCGAGGCGGGGCGGCGGATGGGGGCGGACGCGCTGATCCCGCTGGACTCGGGGACGGTCGCCGAGGTGAAGAAGGCGACGGGCGGGCGCGGGGCGGACGTCGTGATCGAGGCGAGCGGCAGCCCACAGGCGATCCCACAGGGGTGCGCGCTGGCCCGCGACGGCGGGCGCTACGTGGTCGTCGGGCAGTACACGGACAACGGGACCGTCGAGATCAACCCCCACCTGGACATCAACAAGAAGCACCTGGACGTGCGCGGCTGCTGGGGCGTCGACATGAGCCACGTCTGGCGCGCCATGGACGTGCTGGGCCGCTTGGGCGACCGTTTCCCCTGGACGGACATGATCTCGCGCCGGTACGGCCTGCACGAGACTGACGCCGCCCTCGGAGCGGTGGAGGCGCATCAGGTGGTCAAGGCCGTGATCGTGCCGTGACCGGCTGCCACGCGGCGAGTCTTTCCTGGTGGGGTGCGATCCCCGAGGCGTGCGGGCCGCCGGGCATCGCCGCCTTCGGCCCGGCGCTGACGCTTTTCGCCGTGGCTTTCGCTTTCGCGGGGGCGGCCTTCTTGAAGAGGGACGCACCCGCAGAGGGGGAAGCCGGCCTGAAGGACACGGCGGCGGGGGTCACGGGAGCAGGAACGGCGGCGGGGGTCACGGGAGCAGGAACGGCGGCGGGGGTCACGGGAGCAGGAACGGCGGCGGGGGTCACGGGAGCAGGAACGGCGGCGGGGGTCTCGGGAGCAGGAACGGCGGCGGGGGTCACGGGAGCAGGAACGGCGGCGGGGGTCACGGGAGCAGGAACGGCGGCGGGGGTCACGGGAGCAGGAACGGGTGCGGGGGTCACGGGAGCAGGAACGGGTGCGGGAACAGACAGGGGCGCGGCGACGGCAGGCGGCGGTGCGGCGGCGGGCGGCGGGTCGGCGGCGGGCAGCGGGCGCGACAGGGAGATGCCGATCAGGATGGACGCGGCCATGCCGAGGACGCCCGCGCCGAGGAACACGCCGGTCCGGCCCACGCCCTGTAGCCTGCCGGCCCTCGGTGCCCCGGACTGGCCGGGGACCGTCTCGAAGTGCAGGGCCGCGCTGGGCGCGATCCCGGCGGCTTTGCGGAAGGCCCCGGCCAGGTCCGCCCCTCGGCGATACCGCTTCTCCGGGTCTTTTTCCAAAGCCTTGTCCAGCACGGCCTGGACGGCGGCGGACACGCCGGGCACGGGCAGGGGCTGTCCCCCGATGACCTGGTGCGCGACGAGAGGAAAGTTGGCCCCCTGGAAGGGGGCGTGTCCGGCCAGCATCTCGTACAGAAGCACGCCCAAGGCCCACAGGTCGGAGGCCTGGGTGGCCGGCTTGTTCAGGAGCTGCTCGGGGGCCATGTAGGCCGGTTCCCCGACCAGATCGCCCATCATGGTCACCGTGGCGTCACCGGGCTGGCGGGCCAGCCCGAAATCCACCAGCTTGACTTGGCCGTCGTGCGCGATGATGACGTTGGAGGCGCGGATGTCGCGGTGCAGGATGCTCTGGGCGTGGGCCGCGTCCACGGCCCCGGCCACCTGCTCCAGGATGCCGGCGGCTTCCGCGTCCGACACGCGGTTCAGGTCCAGGTGCTGGCGCAGGGGGTGGCCGTAGATGTACTCCATGACTAAGAAGCACTGCCCGCCTTCCTCGCCGTTGCCGTAGAGGGCGGGGATGTTCGGGTGAGACAGGCTCGCCAGGGCGCGGGCTTCGCGCTGGAGGCGCGCTTCGGCGATCTGTGCCGACTCGCGGGTCGGGGCCACCCCATCCCCCCCCTCGGCCACGTCGGCGACGTGGAGGATTTTGATGACGACCATGCGCCGGACGTGCGGGTCGACCGCCTGGAAGAGCGTGTAATGGGTGCCGCGCCCGATGACGCGCACCAGCGCATAGTCCCCGATCCGTGCGTGTACGAGCCTGTCGATGGAATCTGCCATACGGGCATTTTCGGCATTCCCCGCTGACTTGTGTAGCCTCGCGCGCCGGCTTTTTTGCGCGTTTTCGCTGTCCGGCGGGATGTCCCCGAAAAAGCGGGGCGGGAGGCTTGCATTTTCGGGCGCGGGCGGGTATCATGTGCCTCGTTGCCGCGTGGGGGATTAGCTCAGTTGGTAGAGCGTCTCAATGGCATTGAGAAGGTCAGCGGTTCGAGACCGCTATCCTCCACCACCCTTTGTATTTGCGACACGTGAAGCGCCCGCCTGATCTGTGATCAGGCGGGCGCTTTTGCTTGGGGGCAGATCATGTGTTCCCGGACGCGCGGAGCACCAGGCCGTGCTCCTCGGTGGGGACGAGCTGATGGTCTTCGGGGCGGGCGGCGGGGTGGCCGCTGCCGTTGGTGCCGTTCGTCCCGCCGCGCTTGTTCTTGCCGTGCTTGTTCTTGCCGTGCTTCTTGTGCTTGCTGCCGTCACCGTCGTGCTCGAACCAGGCGTACAGCGTCGGCAGGACGAACAGGGTCAGCAGGGTGGACGTGATCAGGCCGCCGATGACGACGGTGGCGAGGGGACGCTGGACCTCGGCCCCCATGCCGGTCGAGAGGGCCATCGGGATGAAGCCGATGGTGGCGACCGTGCCGGTCATCAGGACGGGGCGCAGGCGCTCGCGCGCGCCCTCGGCAACGGCCTCTTTGACGGGCTTGCCCTCGCGCCGGAGGGCGTTGATGAAGGACAGCATGACGATGCCGTTCAGGAGGGCGATGCCGGCCAGGGCGATGAAGCCGACGGCGGCGGTCATGGAGAAGGGCAGGCCGCGCGCCATCAGGGCGAGGATGCCGCCGCTGACGGCCAGCGGGATGCCGGTGAAGATCATCAGCGCCTGCCGCATCTTGCCGAAAACGACCAGGAGAAGGCCGAGAATGGCGGCCAGCGCGATGGGGACCATCAGAATCAGCCTTGAGCGGCCCGACTGGAGGCTCTCGTATTCGCCGCCGTAGGCAAGCGAGTAGCCCGGCGGCATCTGCACCTGCGACCCGATCTTCTGCTCGGCGGACTGGACGAAGCCGCCCAGATCGCCGCCGGTGACGTTGGCGTCGACCATGATGCCGCGCCGCTCGTTCTCGCGGTCGATCTGCACCGGGCCGTCCACGCTGGTGATGCTGACCAGCTCGGACAGGGGCACTTGCAGCCCGTGCGGTCCGGGAACGAGTATCCTGCCGATCTCCCGCGGGGTCTGCCGGGCCGACGCCGCCAGGCGCACGGCGACGTCGATCTGCTCGTTGCCGTCCACGACGGTCGTGGCGGTCCGGCTGCCGATGGCCGAGTCCACCACGGCGTTGACATCGGCGAGCGAGATGCCGTCGCGGGCGAGGGCGTCGCGCCGGGCGGTCAGGACGAGCTGGGGCAGGCCCGTCGTCGTCTGCACCTTGACGTCTTTGGCCCCCTTGATCGTCTGGAGGACGGCGGCGATTTTGTCGGCCTGCCGGCGGATGACGCCGAGATCAGGGCCGGAGACTTTGACGCCGAAGTCCGAGTCCTGGCCCTGGCCGTAGATCATCTCGTACATCCGACTCTGGATGGGCTGGGTGTAGTCGGCGGAGAAGCCGGGCAGGTCGTCCATCACCTTGGTGATCTTAGCGGTCAGCTCTTTCTGGTCTTTGGCGTCCGTCCACTGGCCTCGGTCCCTCAGCTCGATCATGATGTCGCCCTGGCTTTGGAGCATGGGGTCGGTGGGGACGTAGGGCCGTCCAATGCGCGTCAGCACGTGGCGTATCTCGTGCGGGAACTTCTGCAACAGGACGCTCTCGGCCAGCGACGAGCGGGAGATCATCTCGGGCAGGCTCGTGCTGGGGTCGTAGTAGACGGAGATGTCGAGGTTGTTTTCTTCCAGCGTGGGGATGAACTCGGAGCCAAGCCTGGTCGCCAGGAACCCGGACGCGGCGACAAGCGCGAGGGCGACGCCGACCGTGACCATGCGGTGCCCGACGGCCCACTCCAGACCGTGCCCGTAGCGCTTGGTAAGCCCTTCCAGAGGCTTGTTGCGGACCGGCTTGCCGCCCTTGAGGAAGAACGCACACAGGGCCGGAATCAAAGTCAAAGACAGCAGCAGGGAGCCGAAGAGGGCCAGCATGACGGTCAGCGCCATCGGCTTGAACAGCTTGCCCTCGATGCTGGAGAGCGCCAGCACGGGCACGTAAGTCGCCAGGATGATGACGATGCCCCAGACGCTGGGCGTTAGCACCTCGTCGGCGGACTGGCGGATAATCTCGTGCCGCGCGTCATCATCCAGTTCTTTCGGTTCTTCCCCCGCGCCGTCTTTGTTCGCGGCGGCCAGCCGGCGCACGGAGTTTTCGACGATGATGACCGCGCCGTCCACGATCATGCCGAAGTCGATGGCCCCCAGGCTCATCAGATTGGCGGAGATGTGGAAGATGCTCATGCCGATGACGGCGATCATCATGGACAGCGGGATGATGGCGCTGACGATGAGGCCCGCGCGCATTTGCAGGAGGAACAGGAATAAAATCACGACGACCAGGACGCCGCCTTCGACCAGGTTGTGGATGACCGTGTCCAGAGTCGCCTTGGTCAGCTTGGTCCGGTCGAACTCGACCTGGAAGCGGGTGCCGGGCGGCAGGTCCTTCGTAAGCTTTGCGAGCTTCGCCTTGACGCCGTCGAGGGCGATCTGGGTGTCGGCGTGGTAGCGCAGCAGCGGCAGGACGATCACCGTCTCGCCCTCGTTGTCCTGGGTCGCCGTACCCTGGCGCGGGGCCGAGCCTTCCCGCACGTCGGCGATCTGGGCCAATGTGACGGGGATACCGCCCTGCGCGCCGACCACGACCTGGCGGATGTCGTCGAGACTCTGGAGGTAGCCGACGCCGCGCACGATGCGCTCGGACGGGCCTTGATTGAGGAACGAGCCGCCGATGTTGGCGTTGTTGGCGGCCAGCGCCTTGTCGATGTCGGCGACGGACAGGCCGCGCGCGGACAGCGCCTGGGGGTTGGCCGAGACCTGCCACTGGCGGATATTGCCGCCCAGGACGTTGACGTCGGCGATGCCGGGCACCTGCAAGAGCTGCGGGCGCACGACCCAGTCGGCGTAGGTGCGCCGCTGGGTGAGGGTCATGGGGCCGCCGGCAATGCTGATGTGGGCGATCTCGCCGGTGCCGGTGGTGTCCGGCAGCATGGTGGCGCTGATGCCGCCGGGGAGCTGGGCCTGCGCGTCCTGGAGGCGAGACGTGACGTACTGGCGGGCGGTGTAGAGGTCCACCTGCTCGTCGAAATAGCACGTCACCTGCGACAGGCCATACTGGGAGATGCTCTCGGTCCGGTCGAGGTGGGGCATCCCGGCCAGGGCGATCTCCAGCGGGAACGTTACGCGCTGCTCCAGCTCCTGCGGCCCTAAACTTGGGTCCAGGGCGCTGACGACGACCTGGGTGTTGGTGACGTCCGGCTCGGCGTCGATGGGCAGGCGGCTGGCCTGCCAGCCGCCGAAGCCGAGCAGGAACAGCGTCAGCACGAGGACGGCGACGCGCTGCTTGATGGCGAAGCTGACGATGGCGTTGATCATGGGCGTTGGTCTATCTGAGTAAGGAGGTGGAACCCCTCCCGGCGGCAAGCCGCCCGCCCTCCCCTGTTGGGGAAGGGTAAGGATGAAGCGGGAGCCTTCGGTGGTGTTGCATAAGTCCACCCGGCCCTGAAGGGCCGGGCTACCCGGAGGAAGCCCCTCCGGGGCTGCGGAATCCTCAGTGCGGGACTCCTTAGTGCCGGAGGCACTTTCTCTGGGTAGCCCGGTGTTTTAACACCGGGGCAGGGCCGGAGGCAGCAATTGTGCAGCAACGCCGAAGCTTCCTGCTCTCTTAGCTCTCCCTTAGCAGGGGAGAGTGGCGAACTTGTGAGCCGGGAGGGGTTCCGGGTATCGGCCCCTACTTGCCGAGCTGGGACTTGAGCAGGAAGGCGTTCTTGGTCACGATGGCCTGGCCCGCCGTCAGCCCCTGCGTGATCTCGGTCACGCCGTTGATGGTCTCGCCGGTCTTGACGGGCGCGGCGACGAAGACGCCGGGCTTCGGCCCCGGCGTGAAGACGGACGGGCCGGCGTCCAGGCCCTGCACGGCGTCCTGCGGGACCGTGAGGACATTCCGCCGGGCCGCGCCGTAGATGGTGCCGCTGACGTAGACGCCGGGGCGCAATGCGCCGCGCGTGTTCTGGATGGCGCAGTAGACGGGAACCGCCCGCGTGGCCGGATCGATGGCGGTGCCGATGGCCGAGACGGTGCCGCTAAAGGAGACGCCCGGAGCCGTATTGGCCTCGACGACGACCCGCTGGCCGACCCGCAGGTGCGCCAGGTCTTCCTGGTACACCGACAACTGCGCGATCACGGTCGTTAAGTTCGTCACGGTCAAAAGCGGCTTGTCCGGCATGACGGCCTCGCCTGAGGAGACCATGCGGGCGCTGATGCGGCCCGCGATGGGGGCGCGGATGGGCAGCAGGCCGCCCTGGGGGGAAGACTCGTCTACCAGCGGCCCGCCGAGCTGCCGAACGGCGGCCCCCGCCGCTTCGGTCTCGTGGCTCGCCATCAGGGCGGCGCTGCGGGCGGGGCCGACCTGGGCCGCGGTCAGGTAGCCGCCGCGGTAGATGGCCGTCTGCCGGGCCAGGTCGCGGTCAAAGATGCCCGTGCGCGTCTGGGCATTGGCGAGTCGGTCCGCAGCAGCCTTTTGCGCCGTTTGGGCCACGCCGAGGGCGGCGATGGCCTGCTGCTTGCTTGCCTCGGACTGCTCCAGGTCTTGACGCGAAAGAAGCTGGGCCTGGTACAGCAGGCCCGCCCGGACGTACTGCTTGCCGGTCAGGTTGACCTGCGCCTGGGCCTGCGCCACCTGAGACTGGGCGGTCACGACCCCGTCACGGTCGGCCTGGACCTCACCGCGCGCCTGGGCGGCGCTGACGCGGGCGCTTTGGAGGGCGGGGCGTCCGAACTCGCCGAGTCCGCCGAGCTGCACCACGCGGGACAGCGTTTGCTGCGCGGCCGTGCGCCGCAGCAGGGCGTCGTGGTAGGCGGCCTGCGCCTGGGCCAGCTCGGGGCTGGCGACGACGGCGAGTATCTGCCCCTGGCTGACCGACTGCCCGACGTTGACGGGGATGCGGACGATCTTGCCTGAGACGCGCGAGAGCACCTGGGATTGGGCGTTGATGTTGGGCGTGATGGTGCCCAGGGTCGCCAGGCGCATGGGCAGGGTCGCGGCCTGGGCGGACCCCAGCGCGAGCTGCGCGTAGGCGAGCTGCTGCGGGTTCAGGGTCACGGTCGGCGGCCCGGCGGGCGCGGGCGGCGGCGCGGGGGCGGCCTTGTCAGCGGTCTTCGCGCCGCCGCGCCCCACGGCAAAGCCGCCGGTCCCAACGCCGAGGAGCAGGGCGGCGACCCAGACCCAGCGCGGGATGCGCCGGACGGTGACGACGGTCCGGCGGCGCAGGTCGCGCCTCCTCCCGGCGAAGCTCATTTTTCCAGTGGTACTCATCTTGGCCGCTCTTCTACTAATAACTGCATATCCCTGATAAGCACGGACGGAATGGAGCCGACGGCACGGTCGAACGCCGCCTGCGCCAGCCCGGCTTGTGTGAGTGCGGCCAGCCGCTCGCCAGCGACGGCCTGATAGGTGCGCTGGGCGTCCAGCACGGCGATGATCGTCGTCGCGCCCTCGGCAAAGCCCAACCGGGTCGAGTCCCGCACGGCACGGGCGTCATCGAGCAGGCCGGCGTCGTACTCGTTTAGCGCTTCCCGCGCGGCGGCGAGACGGGCGGTGGCCTGGGAGACGTCGAGCCTCACCTGTGCCCGCGTCCCCGCCGCACGCGCGTCGCCGGCGCTTGCTGTACTCTCCTGCTGCCGCACGAGGTTCCGGCGAGTCCCGTAGTCCAGCGGGAGGGTGATGACGACGCCCACGCCGGCGTCCATGTAGGTGGGCGTGATCTGGCTGATGCGGAACTCGGGGGCGAGGTCGGGCCGCCCCTGCGCCCGACTCAGGCGGGCCTCGGCAGCGGGGATATCCCGCGCCGCCTGGGCTTCGGCGATCTCGCCGCGGGCGGCGAGCGCCTGCCGGGCGGCGGCCACGGGGTCTGGGGCAGGGCTGCGGGCGGGCGAGTCGAGCAGCGCCTCGACCGGGTCCTGGGCAGCGCGGCCCAGGTAGGCGTTCAGGGCGGCCCGCGCCGCCTGCTCTTCGCCCGCTGCCTGCGCCTCCTGGATGCGGGCGCGTGCGGCCTCGACGGCGGTCTGGCGGGCCTCGATGCCGGGCCGCGCGCCCAGGGCTACCTGACGGCGCGCGATGTCGTTGAACTGCCCGGCGACGGCCCGCGCGTCGCGCGCCAATCGAAGCCGCGCCTGGGCGGATGCCAGCGCGTAGAAGTTGACGCGGGCCGTGTAGACCAGCGCCTGGAGCTGGACTAACGCCTGGGCCTGCGAGAGCCGGAGGCGGGCGCGGGCGATTCCGGCGCGGGCGTCGCGCGTCCCGTTCAGCTCCAGCGACTGCTCGAAGATCAGGCCGTCGGTCGTGCCGCCCATTTGCAGGGCCGGGCCGATGGTGAACAGGGGCGGGGTCAGCGCCAAGGCCGAGCGGACGCCGGCGCGCGAGGCGAGGATGTCCCGCAGGGCGGCCAGGATGCCCAGGTTTCTGCGGGCGACGAGCGTGACCACGCCGTCCGCCGTCAGCATGAGTGGCACCGCGCTGGGCGTCAGGGGCGAGAGCGAGACGGGGGGCGCGGCGGGGTACGTCTGCGGGCCGTTGGCAGTTGGCGCAGCGGGTGCGGCGGGCGGGATGCCCAGGCCGGGTGCCGCAGTGGGGACCTGGGGCGAGGTCGGGGCCGACAGGGGAGGCAGGGCCGGGGCTGCGGCGTTGGCGTTGGAGGAGGGCGGCGTCGAGGCCGGCGGCTGCTGGGGCGCGGCCTGCCCGGCCCCCTGCCCTATCTGACCGCCGCTCGGGGCGGGGGTCATGCCGTCCGGCATGACGAATCCGGCCCCGCCCGGCATCGAAGCGTCGGGCGTCTGCGCCCGGACGCCGGCGGGAATCAGCAGAAGCAGGGAAAGAGCCGCGTGACCCAGACTGATGTTTTGTTGTTTCAAGAGCATGCTGGGTTCTACGAGGAGGCGCGTACTTTTACCCGCTCGCCTGGTGGCGTCAAACGCGAATCAAGTTCCGGCGGGAATCTGCCGATGACACAAAAAAGCGCCGCATCATAACCCCGCTTTTCAGATTGGAAGACCTTCATGGACTGGAAAAAGACACTGCTGACGAGCACCGAATTCTGGACCGGGACGGGCCTCCTGCTCGCCGGCCTTGCCGCCCTGGCGGCGGGGATGCACGGCGCGCTGGCACAGGCTCTGGCTCCCTTCGGCGTCGGCCTGATCCTCAGCGACGTGCTGACCAAGACCGCCGGCGCCGCCCGCGAGCGCGCCCGTGTCCGCGTCCGCCGCGACGACTAGGCCTGCGCCTCACCGTGATCCCCGGATATGCCCGCGCCTCGCCTCCCGCTCGCCCGCCAATGGCGGTGCGGGCGGTCTTGGTCAGCACGTCGCTGAGGCGGGCAAAAGCGCCCTCTTCTTTATCTTCCACCACCTCGTCATCATCCCCGGCCCCATACCTTAACGGACCGTGGCCGGCGGCTAAAGTCGGTGTCCGTGCTATAATAGCGGCATGGAAGCAACAATGACAGCAGCGCCACCCACAGCACTGCCTCTCTTGGAGGCATGGCGGCAGGCCGTGCGTAAGCTGGAAGAAGAGATCAGCGGTTGGTGTGAGGGCCAGGGCTGGACCGTGACATCGTCAGAGACGAACGTCATGGATGTTCGCCCCCAGTACGGCCTCTACGTGATCCCCTCGCTCTCCATCGAGACGCCCCACGGCCGGCTGATCGTTGATCCGATGGTGCATGCTCTTGACGGTACCGGCATGGTGCAACTTTATGCCTGGCCTACCCTGTACCGCGTCCGCCTGCTCTCCCGAGGCGGAAACGTCGGCTGGGAGATACTGACTGACTCCGGTATCCCACTTCACCAGGATTGGAACGAGCAGACGTTTCTTACCCTCGCCAAAGATCTGCTGAAGGCGGATTACTAAAAGCGGCATGAGCATCAACTACGTTCGCCTTCTCCAGCAGGTGCGGGATGAACATGACGCGGTGGATGCTTCTCTTATCTACGTGCGGGAGCAGTGGCTGAGGCAGAATCTTTCTCTCGCAATTAGAACCGCTACACCGGAGGATCTCCGGCGAGCCGTTGATGATTTAGATGCCACCTACTTCATCCGACTGTTCTCAACGTTTGAAGGCATACTCATGAAGGCATACTCAAGCAACATCTGGCACAACAGCACCCCGACCTTGCCCTAGAGGAAGATGCCCGCGCAGTCGTGCTCATCGACCGTGTCGCACAACTCCAGCATCCTCAGCTCTCCGCGCCGCTCCGGGAGCGAGTGCATGAGGTCAGGCGCTACCGTAACCATTTGATCCATTCTGGAGGGGGAACGCCCCCAGTGGTGTTGTTCGTGGATGCACTGGCACGGTTGAGCAAGTTCGTGAGCCATTTGCCGGAGCCTCGATAGATAACCCCTATGAGCACCCCAGACAACAGCAGTGCATATGCCCGTGCGGGCGTGGACATTGACGCGGCGGCGGACGCGGTGGGGCGCATGAAGGTGCACATCAAGGCGACGCTGACGCCGGGCGTTTTGACGGACGTGGGCGGCTTCGGCGGCATGTTCGCTCTGTCCGCGCTGGGCGGGCTGAAAGACCCCGTTCTGGTTTCGAGCATCGACGGCGTGGGGACCAAGCTCAAGATCGCGTTCCTGACGGGGCGGCATGACTCGGTCGGGCGCGACCTGGTGAGCCACTGCGTCAACGACATTCTGGTGCAGGGCGCGCGGCCTTTGTTCTTTCTGGACTACTTCGGGACGGGCCGCTTGGAGCCGGGGGTGGCGTCGGAGGTAGTGCGCGGGCTGGCGGAGGGCTGCCGGGCGGCGGGGTGCGCGCTGATCGGCGGCGAGACGGCGGAGATGCCCGGCCTGTACGCCGAGGGCGAGTATGACCTGGCGGGGTGCATCGTCGGCATCGTCGAGCGCGGCAGGGTCGTTGACGGGGCGGGTATCAGGCCCGGCGATGTCGTGCTCGGCCTGGCCTCGGACGGGCTGCACACGAACGGCTACTCGCTGGCCCGGCAGGCGCTTTTGGAGGACGCCCGGATGCCCCTCGATGCGCCCGTGCCGGAACTCGGCGGCGTGACGCTGGCCGACGCCCTGCTGTGGCCGCACCGCTGCTACGCGCCCGCCGTGCTGCCGCTGCTGGACCTGTCCCCCACCCCGATCAAGGCGATGGCACACATCACGGGCGGCGGCTTCGTGGACAACATCCCGCGTGTCCTGCCCGAGGGGGTCGGGGTCGCGGTCGATAAAAGCACCTGGGACGTGCCGCCGCTGTTCCGGCTAATCGGGGACACGGGCGGCGTGGCCGAGGAAGAGATGTTCCGCGTCTTCAACATGGGGATCGGGTTCGTGCTGATCGTCGCCTCCCGAGATGCCGACGACACGCTGGGGCGTCTGCGCGAATTGGGCGAGACGGCCTACCGTCTGGGAGTGGCCGTCGAGGGGGAAGGCGCGGCGTTCGTGTGAGGGGGGGGAAGCCTCAGCCCGCCATCGGAATGGCGACCCTCCCCTTCAGAAAGGAGAGGGTTCAGAAACCGCCCCGTCTGGTTCCATTCTCCTTGCGGAAGGAGAAGGGCTGGGGATGAGGTTCTTATTATTCTGCTGCCGCGCGCCGCGTCGCCCACGTCACGGCTACGCCTACGGCCAGGAGGGTGATGACGGCCTGGAGCGGGAACGGGTCCGGGGCGGGCGGCGGGAGAGAGACGATGCCGGTCTCGTCGGTGACGGCGGGGTGGCCGACGTAGCGGCCGTGGGCGGGGGGAGCAAACCCGTCGGCGAAGCGGTTCAGGTCGGTGGCGACGTGGGAGCCGGTGAGGGACCGACCGTGCCCGCAGCCGACGGCGGAGGGGCCTAAACCGGCCAGGAGCTGCACGGAGCAGTCAGCGGCGGGCCAATCGCAGGTGATCGGGGTCGGGGGCAGGGAGATTTCGGGCTTTTTGGTCAGCAGGGACGGCAGTGAGTCCAGGTTGACCGTGGCAAAGGCGTCGCCGGTGAGCAGGATGCGGTCGCTTTGGCGGAAGAACGAGACGTGACCGGGGGCGTGGCCGGGCGTGTCCAGCCACTTCCAGTCGGGCAGGCCGGGCACGACGCCGTGCGCGGGGAGCGGCTGGACGACGCCGCTCAGGTCGGGGACGCTCGTGGGGAAGACGCGGGTGAGCGCCGCCAGCGCGCCGCCGACGGTGGGGTCGCCGGGCGGGTATTTTGACCGCCCGGTCAGGTACGGCAGCTCCAGCGTGTGGGCGTAGACGGGGACGCCCCAGCTTTCGGCGAGCGCGCGGGCCGAGCCGGAGTGGTCGGGATGCCCGTGGGTGAGCACAATCGCCTCGGGCCGAGCGTCCGCACCGTAGCGCTCCTGGGCGGCGGCCTGGATGCGGCCCGTTTTGCCCGGCGTCCCGGCATCCACCAGGACCCAGGGCCGGCCCGGTGCGCCGACGAAGTAGACATTCTCGATGCTCAGGGGGAGGCAGACGACGTCGGGTGCGAACTCTTGCATGGGTTATTCCTTGCTATCTTGTGCCAGCCGTTTGAGGTGGTCGGCGACGACGCGGACCAGGTGCTCGGGGCTGAACGGCTTGGTGATGTACTCGTCCACGCCGACGTCCATGCCCTTGCGGATGTCCTCCTCCTGGGCCTTCGCCGAAAGCATGATGACCGGGAGGCCTGCCGTTGCGGGGTCCGCGCGCAGGGTCCGGGCGACCTCATAGCCGTCGATACGCGGCATCATGATGTCGAGCAGGACAAGATCGGGCGCATGGAGGCGGACCTTCTCCAGCGCCTCCTGCCCGTTGACCGCCACCAGCATCTCGTGCCCCTGCCGGGCCAGGATGAACTCCATCAGCCGCACGATGGTCGGCTCGTCGTCCACCACCAGAATCTTATACGCCATAGGATCACTTATACGCCGCGCGGGCGGTCGCTCAAACCCCGTTGATTTCGGAAAAGAATCCCCCTACATCAGCCAGCGCAGCAAGGCCGAGGCGAGGGAGAGGAAGATGCTGATGCCGACGACGTCCTGAAACGCTGTCTCGAACGGCCCCGCCGTCATGGCGGGGTCGAATCCGGCCCGCTTCGAGAGCAGCGGGACTACCGTGCCCACGACGCCGGCGATGTTGACGGCCAGGAACATGCCCAGGAAGACGACCAGGCCGAAGGCCCAGGCGTGCGCCCAGAGGCCCGCGATCAGGCCCAGGGCCAGCGCACAGGCCCCGCCGAGAATCAGCGTCGTGGCGACCTGACGGGCCAGCGCGAGCCGCCAGTGCGAGAGCTGGACCGCACCGGTGGACAGGCCGCGGATGATGATGGCCGCCGATTGCAGGCCCGTGTTGCCGCTGATGGCCGAGATGATGGGCATGAAGCTCGCCAGCAGGATGAAGCGGGTCAGGGTGGCATCGTAGGCGTGGATGACGACGCCCGCGAGCAGCTCGATCCCCATCGTCGCCATGATCCAGGACATCCGCAGGCGGGCGATCTGGGCGGGCGACTTGCGCTCCAGCTCCTCGGCGTCCGATCCGACCGAGCGCAGGTAGTCCTTGTTGAACTCCTCCACCAGGATGTCGATGGTGTCATCGATGGTCACGATGCCCAGCATCTGCCCCGCCGTGCTGACCACGGGCAGGGTCAGGAGGTCGTAGCGCGAGATCAGCCGGGCGGCCTCCCGCTGTCCGCACTCGGGCGCGACGCGGACGGGGCCGGGGGCCATGAAGGTTCGGATAGGGGCGTCCGGTGGGGCCGTCAGCACGTCCTTGATGGCGCTGACGCCGAGCAACTTCCCGGCCGGGTCGAGCACATAGACCTCGTTGATGGTTTCGAGGGCGTGGGCGCTGGCGCGCAGGTAGTCCAGCACCGCGGACGCGGGCAGGGCGGGGGCGACCGCGGCGAACTTGTCGGTCATCAGCCGCCCCGCCGAGTCGTCCGGGTAGGCCAGCAGACGCTTGACCTCTTCGGCATCGACGGGCGCACGGGCGGCCAGCCCACTGAGCAGTGACGCGGCGACGGCGGGGTCTGCTTCGGAAACGATCTCGGCGGCGTCGTCCATCGGCAGGCGGTCCAGCATCTCGACGATGCGGCCCGGCGGGGCGTGCTCGGTCAGATAGCGCACGGTCTCGGGGTCCAGCTCATCCAGCACCTCGGCGGCGCGGTCGTTGTCCAGCCAGTTGAAGACGGCCAGGCTCTCGGCAGGCGTCAGGCGCGTCATGGCGGACACGATGGCGGCGGGGTGCCTACCTTGGAGAGCGGCGGTGAGGGCAACATCGCCGCCGGACCCGCCGGGCTTCCGCAGCGCGCCATGGAGCGCCTGCGTCAGCCCGTCCTGGGCCTCGCTGCCGTGGTCGTCGTTTTGGCCTTCATGGGACATAGGCTAGTTTTCACAAGAACTCACCCCGGATGCGCGGTGGCCCAGATCTGCTGAGCGAAGTAATACAGGGCCAAGCCCCCGGCGATAACCGTAGTGCCCCAGGCGACCAGGTTGTCCCAGAGCGTGTTGCGGTACTTGCCCATGACGTGGCGGCGGTTGATGAGGATCAGAATCAAAACCAGCTCGATGGGCAGCAGGGCGCAGTTGACGACCTGGGCCTGGATAATGATCTTGATCAGGTTGGAGTTGGATGCCAGAATCAGCAGGCCGCTGGCGACGATCAACACGCCGTAGGTGCCGTAGAACAGGGGCAGCTCGCGCACACGCTGGCCCAGGCCCGACTCCCAGCCCAGCGACTCGGTGACGGCGTAGGCGGTCGAGAGCGGGACGATGACGGCGGCCATCAGCGAGGCGTTCAGCAGCCCGAAGGCGAACAGGCCTTTGGCGACGAAAACGCCGGCGAGCGGGACGAGTGCCAGGGCGGCTTCCGACGCGCTGGCGATGTTCCGCGTTCGCGGGTTCAGGAACAGCGTTTGGGCGCAGGCGGTGATGATGAACGCGGCGACGACGTTGGAGAGCACGCAGCCGACGACCGTGTCCCAGCGGGTCAGGGCGTAATCGCGCATGGTCACGCCCTTGTCGCGCACGGCGGACTGCTGATAGAACTGCATATAAGGGGCGATGGTCGTCCCGATCAGCGAGACCACCATGAGGATCAGCCCGCCGTCATGCCAGGGCAGCGCGGCCAGGTGCGGCGCGAACGTGTTCAGCCCGACCTGCTTCCACGGGACTCCGATCTTGAAGGCCGTGATGACGTAGGTGACGAAGACGGCGGAGGCGGCGAGCAGGATGCGCTCGACGCGCTGGTACGAACCGCGCGAGACGAGCAGCCAGACCAGGGCGACCGAGGCGGGGACGACGAAAAATCGGGCGCGGTGGCCCAGGAACATTTCGCCGACGGCGGCGATGCCGGCGAACTCGGAGACCGTCGTGGCGAAATTCGCGATCAGCAGGACCAGCATGGCGAAGGCGGTGACACGGACGCCGAAGTTCTCGCGGATGAGGGCGGCCAGGCCCTTGCCGGTGACGGCCCCCATGCGGGCGCACATCTCCTGGACGACGACCAAGCCGACCGTGACCACGGCGATGCTCCACATCAGCGACAGCCCGTACTGCGCGCCGGCCTGGGAGTAGGTGGCGATCCCGCCGGCGTCATTGCCCGCCGCAGCGGCGATGACGCCCGGACCCAGCACCGAGAGCAAGACGATCCACAGGGGCCGCCGCCGGGGAGCCAGTTTAGGCTCCGAGGCGGGCGTCGCGGGGGCCGTCGGGGGCAGCGCCAGGGGCAGCGCTGCCCCCGCGCTGCGATCTTCGCGCGGCGCGGACTGGCTCATGTGCGGGTTGAGGGTGATCCCGTCTGTGACTGTGACTATCCATAACTTAATCGTCGCTTGATTGCCGATTGATCGCTGCCTAATCGTCCCCGTCACCTTCCGAGCGCTCGATCAACTCGCTCCAGGTATACGGGCCGATGACGCCGTCGCTCGTGTGGTCCGTCTGCGCCTGGAAGCGGCGCACGGCCGCCTGCATCGGCGGCCCGAAGCGGCCGTCCACGGGCACGGCGAATCCCGCCGCGCGCAGGCGGATCTGGGCGGCCTTGACGGCGTCGCCGCTGCCGCCGGCCTTCAGCGGGACGACCAGCGCTTCCCAAGTGGGCTTGTTTGCCTCGCCGCTGGCGATCAGGTGGTGCGCGGCCTGGAACTGCCGGACGGCCCGCTCGGTCGCGCGCCCGTAAACGCCGTCGGGGGCGACTTTGTACCCCCGCGCGCGCAGCAGGAACTGGAAGGCGCGGATCGGGCCGTTCGGGTCGCCGCGCTCGTCCTTCTGGCCCCAGCTCTGCGACGGCCAGTACCGAGCAGGATCGGCGGAGGCGGTGCGCGGCGGCAGGCAGACTGAGAGGCAGACCGCGAGCAGGACGGGGACGCAGAGGACACGCTTGGCTTGGGATGCGGAAGGGACGGCGGCCATGGCATTCTCCCGGAAGCGCGCCGAATAGTGGGTGGCGACGCGCCTGCCATTATAGCGGGCGACGGGCAGGTTTGTCAACCGGCCCGGCTAGGTATAACCTCTACGGCACCTGCATCCGAAGCGGGACCCTAGAAACGAGAATCGCTCGATGAACAAAGACGTGCAAGGGCTGATCTACGGCGCGAGCCTGGTGTCCATCATCACCGCCATCTATATGTACGCGACCGGCAAGAAGGACACGGGCATCTTTATCGGCCTGTGGGCACCGACGTTTCTGTCGCTGGGGACGTTCTACAACACTGAGACCCGCGTCACCAAGGACGAGAGCGCCCCTGCCTGACGGCACCCAGGGTGAGAGCGAGAGCAAGGGGGCGGGCTGGTGCCCGCCCCCTTGCTCGTGTCCCCACTTGCGCGGCTCCTCGGCGGCGAACGCATCGGCCTATGGAACTGCGCCCTGGCCCCGTGTGTTGCATAATCATGGGATGGCGTGGGCGCGGGATGTGGAACAATGGGAACACGGCACCCGTCGGGACCGTATGAGCAAGGGAGGACGCGAACCATGGCAGAATTGGCAGAAGCCACGCCGGAACGGTTTGGGGCCGTCAGTGGGGTGAGCCGGCGCGGAGAATTCGACCGGCTGGTAGAGCGTTACCACAAGCAAGCTTACAATATCGCCTACCGGATGACGGGCAACCACGCCGACGCCGAGGATCTGACACAAGAGGCGTTCGTGCGCGCGTTCCGCTTCTTCGGCAACTACCGCCGCGACTGGCCGTTCGACAACTGGCTGTACAAGATCATGTCCAACCTTTTCGTGGACGACCTGCGCCGGCGGCCCAAGGCCCACTTGCAGTCACTGGATCAGCCCCTGGATCTGGGCGGCGGCGGCGATGTCTTCCTGGAGATTCCCGACGCCGGGGCCAACCCGGAGCGGATGGTCATGTCGCACGAGCTGGACGAGCAGTTACAGCGTGCCTTGAACAGCCTGCCCGCCGATTTCCGCATGACCGTGATTCTGGCCGACATTGAGGGTATGTCCTATGAGGAGATCAGCGCGGCGATGCAGTGCTCCCTGGGCACGGTGCGCTCCCGGCTGCACCGCGGGCGCAAGCTGCTGCGGGGCAAGGTCACGTCGTTCGAGCAGGGCGGCCTGCCGTCCATCCCTGCGGCGTCCCGGTAGGGATCGTTCTGCCTTTTCGGAGTGTTCCCCGTCTTGAACTGCCACCGCGTCAGAAAATCAATTTCCCCCTACCTTGATAACCAGCTCACGGGTCGGGAGATGCTGGACCTTCAGGAACATTTCGCGCTCTGCCCCTCCTGTGAGGCGGAGATGCGCTCGATCCGCGAGGTCAAGACTCTGCTGCGCGGGCTGCACCGGCCACGCCCAAGGGGCGAGATGGCCGCGCTGATCGCCTCGCGTCTGGCGGAGAAAGAAAGCGTCCCCCCCACCTGGCAGGTTCCGCGTCCCCAGCGCGGCCGACGACTGGCGACCGCGCTGGTCTTCTCCTGCCTGGCGGTTTTCTCGGTCGCGGCACCCTTCGCGCCGCCCTCGCGCGACGGGGTACGGGCGGCTTGGCTTCCCTCACGCCTGACGTCTCCTCTGCCGGCTCCCGCACCGCCGGTGCTGCCCGACACCGTCAGCCTTGTCGCCCCGCCTGCCGCGTCGCGTCCGGGGCTGGTGCCTTGGACTGATGCCTCCGGCACGGACACCGACCGCACGTTTGCCGCTTCCGGCGTCGCCTCCCCTTTGCCGGGCTGGGCACTCGCGCCGGGCCTCGGTGAAACCCCACTCAGCGCCTCGCTGACGAGCTACCGGACGCGCTGACAGCGACGGCAGTTTCGCTCCATACTGAACCGCTTTTAGCCAAGGAACGCCCGCCATGCCCGCTCCCCGTTCGCGCCGGTATCACCTCTCAGCCCTGTGGCTGGCTCTGCCTGTGGCCCTGCTCCTTCCCCTTCGCGCGTCTGCCGCCCCGGTGGGCGCGCTTCCTCCCCCCCCGACGACCCCGCAGCAAAAGACGCTGCTGGTACAGATGCAGGATGCCTTTACGGGCATCGCCGAGTCCGTCGAGCCGAGCGTCGTCAACATCAAGTCGGAGCGGGTGCGCGCGGGGGATGGGGCCGACGGCGGAACGGAAGGGCCTGTCCTGCCTGGACCGAAGAGCGGGCACCCCGGCCTTCCCCTAGGGCCGGGCGGGTCGGGCCGGTCGCAGGCGACCGGGTCGGGCGTCATCGTCCGCTCCGACGGCTACATCCTGACCAACGACCATGTGGTCGACGGCGCGACGGGCGGGGTCGTCACGGTGACGCTGGCCGACGGGCGTGAGTTCACCGGCAAGGTCTTCCCCGACTTCCGCAGCGACCTGGCCGTCGTCAAGATCGACGCCGGCACGACCCCACTGCCCGCGGCCACGTTCGCCCCATCCGACTCGGTCCGGTCGGGCCAGTGGGCCATCGCCGTCGGCAGCCCGTTCGACTTGCAGAACACGGTCACGGTGGGCATCATCAGCGCGCTGGGCCGCCACCAGAGCATCGGCGGCGAATCGGCGGCGCGGTACTACCCCGATCTGATTCAGACCGACGCGGCCATCAACCCCGGCAACTCCGGCGGACCGCTGTTCAACATCGACGGCAAGGTCGTCGGCATCAACGTCGCCATCGAGTCGCCGGTCGAGGGCAGCGCGGGGGTCGGCTTCGCCATCCCCAGCGACATCGCCCAGCAGATCATGGCGTCGCTGATTCAAACGGGCCGTGTCAGCCGCGGCTACTTCGGCGTCTCGCCCGAGGACCTGACTCCCGCCTTGCAGGCGGAGTACGGCCAGAAGACCGGGGCGTTCCTGCGCGACGTGTCCGTGGACAGCCCCGCCGGGAAGGCGGGCCTTGAGGCTTCCGACATCGTCACGGCGTTCGACGGGCGTCCGGTGCGCGGCGAGGTTGCCCTGCGCGAGATGATAGGGGCATCCCCTCCCGGCAAGGCCGTTGCCATCGCCTATGTCCGCGACGGGCTGCCGGGTACGGCCTCGGTGCTGCTGACCGCCCCGCCGCCGGACAAAACGGCTGACGCCGCGCCCGCCTCGGCCCCGGCGGGTGCGGCGGACTTGGGCCTGACCGTGCGTGACCTGCTGGCGCGCGACCGCTTGAGCCTGGGCCTGCCGCCCGCCACGAGCGGCGTCCTGGTCACGGCGGCCACGCCGGGCAGCCAGGCGGAGGCCGCCGCCGAGGCGGCCGGCATCACGCTGGCATCCCCGTCCGGGACGGTGATCCAGAAGGTCGGCGGCCGGTCAGTATCAAGCGTCACCGAGTACAGGCAGGCCGTCGCGGCCCTCGTTCGCGGCTCCGTGACCTCGCTGATCGTTCTGTCCGCCGCCAACAACGAGCTGCACCAGACCGTCCTGACGCTGCGCCGCTGAAAATACTCGTAGATCGTTCGTCGCGCCCTTGACAACGGGCGGGACGCCGGGTATAATCAGCCTACACTCGACGCGGGGTGGAGCAGTCCGGTAGCTCGACGGGCTCATAACCCGTAGGTCGTGGGTTCAAGTCCCACCCCCGCTCCCATTCCGGCATTTAGACCGAACCTTTCAGAGTGCAGCATTGCAGGGCGTGACATTGGAAGCAGTTCCAGCGTCACGCTCTCTTTGTTTGTCATCTCCACCACCGGCACGACCGCCGATAGCAGATCGGCCCGCTCTTCCTCGGTCAACACCTCCCACACCCGCAGCACCTCCCCCCAAGCCTCCTGCACCTGTGCCGTCGTCGGGCGCGTCACCTTCGCGCGGGCGATCTCGGCATCCGCCCCCTCGATCTGAAGGCAGACGGCTTCCTTCTCCGCCTCCGCCCGGTCCAGCGCGGCCATGAGAGCGGGGCTGGACCGCCCGTCACCGACCACCTTGACGTAGTTGACGATCCGCATCTCCAGCACCTGTTTCTGCTTGCCGAGCTGGCCGCGCAGCGCCTTCTGTGCTTCGTCGGCACTCCCCCACCCGCCCGACTGGGCGATCAGCCGCCGCATGAAGGTCCAGTGGGAAGAAGCGTGCTGAAGGTAGCGCAGGACCGTGTAATGCAGCCGGTCGGCGTTCATGCGCCCGACGGGACACGCCTCCCGCCGGTTCGTGCTCCGACAGACGTAGTAGTGGACCTTCTTAACCCGCCCGTGCGCCCCCGACTGGGTGCAGGGCCGATTGCAGTGGGGGCAGCGCACCGAGCCACGCAGGTAGTAAACGTAGGGGTCTTCCACGTCCGAACGTCCTGAGCGCCAGCCAGGGGCCGCTAGAGCCGCCTGCACGGCCTCCCACGTCTCAGGGTCCACAACGGGCGTCCATGCCGCCTCGTTGCGCCAGTCGCCGAACTGAAGGATGCCCCGGTACGTCTCGTTGGTCAGCAGGGCCTTGACGGTCGTGGCCGTCCACTTGCGCGGCGTGACGGCGCTCAGGTACTCGGCGACCTTCGCCTGCTGGCGGGTTTCCAGGTACAGGGCGAACGCCTGGCGCACGACGGGCGCGGCCTCGGGGTCGGGGATGAGGCGCTTGGGCGGTTCCCGGTCCGGCTTGTGGAAGTGGGCGGCTTCGGCGGCGATCACCTTCCGCATCCCGAAGGGCGGATAGCCGCCGGGGAAGAAGCCGGCGCTGACCATCGCCTCCATCTTCGTGCGGGTCCAGCCGCGCACCTGCTCGACGTACATCCCGTCCACGAACTGCGTCATCTTCTTGTTGACGTGTCCGCTCATGTCGTCGGTGAACGTCTCCTTGACCGTCTCCACTTTCACGCCCGCCTCTTTCAGCAGGTACTCGGCGACGGTGAACATATCGCCGCGCCCCAGGCGGCTCATGTAGGTGACGACGACGGCATCGAACTTACCCGCCTGGGCGTCGGCCAGCATCCGCTGAAATCCCTTGCGCTTCAGCGTCGTGCCGCTGACGCCCTCATCCCGGTAGGACCCGGCGAACAGGCCGCCCCGGCCCCGGATGTGTTCTCCGTTCAGCCCCTCCTGTACGTCAACCGTTGAGAAGTCCCGGTGGGCCTGATCGTCCGAGCTGCACCGCGCGTAGACCGCATACCGAACCAGCCCGAGTTTCTTTACCAAATCCTGCTCCCCCTCTTCCCCCGGCCATCCCGCGAAACCCTCCGACAAATCCGACAGAAGCCGCCCTCACCCGCCGCGCACTTCGATGACCGTGACCTCGATGACCGTGACTTCGATGCCCTCGCCGATTGTGATGATCGACTGGTCGCCGGCATCGGCGCGGCGGGTGAGAACGAGCATGGGTGTTCCTCCTTAACCACGACCGGCAATCGCATCGTTCACCGCGTCAACAATCCTCTGCGCGTAGCTCAGGTCATAGGACCAAACCCCGTCCGTCTCGGAAGACGACGCGACGATCCTGGCCGCGAACTTCGTTTTATAGCCGGCGAAGCAGGCCAAGGCCCCGATGAGCAGGGCAGTGCCGATGACCATGAGCAGGACCTCGCGCCCCGAGAGACCGCTCAGGAAGAAAGCGCCGCCAGCCAGTACCAGCAGGTAGCCCCCTGCTTGATTCGGCAATATCGTCACCAAGCAGACGGATGTGATGTTTGCGGACGCATAGGTCTTGCCGCCGATCACGACGCGCGCGCTCGTCACCAGTACGTCTTGGCTTCGGAGATAAACGGTTTCCTGCCCAGGGGACGGCACGACGGACAGGGGAGTCGTCAGGCGAGGGTCGGTGGACGCAGCGGGGGCCGGGCTGACATAAACCGAGAGCGGCGACGAGGGCGCGGGCGGCGCGTCACCGGGGGCCGAAGGGCTGAGGGCCGAAGGCGCGTCGGGCGGCTTCGGCTTGCCCAGCCTCGCGCACCGCGAACACTCCTGCTCAAACGCCGTCATCATGTAGCCGCAGTCCGGGCATTGCATCACTCACCTCCTGAAACGGAACTGCCTCGCGCGCCGTCATTCGTCGGCCTCCCGCTGGGCGGCCAGCCGGTCCGCGCCCGTGGGCCGGGGCGGCAGCGTCTTCGGGCGGTTCGCGCCCGCCTCGTCCATGTCGTGCCCGGCCAGCAGGGCGCTCTCGATCAGGCCCCCGAGGAGCTGGGCGGCGGCTATGGCCTGGCCCCCCGCCACGAGCTGCCGGATCGTGAAGCCGTCCGTGCGGACCTGTTCGGCGAACGCGCGCCAGGTGTCCAGCCGGGCCTGTGTGACTTCTTTTGTCTGTTCGCTCATGTCAGCGGCAGCCCTTTCGCCAGCCGGTAGCGGATCACCCGTCCGCGCGGGCAGGTGGTCGGGTGCAGCGGCTTCCCGTCGCCGTTCACCGTGACATCCCCCGCCCCGCAGCTGCACCCGATGTCTGTCATAGGCGTCATCCGCTTGCCGCCCATCCGCCCGTTTGCCGCGCTGCTGGCGGCCTTGCGCGGTGTGCTGGCCGAACCCATCAAGGCCGCCGCTTGTCGCCGTGCGTCTGGATCAGCGCCGCGCATCTTCGCCGCAGGCTTATCCGGCACCGTGTTCCTCTCCGCGTCTTTTTCCATGCCCTTATTATAGCCCAACGCTAGGCAAGAAAGCAAGACGTTAGGTTGTCTAAAAATAACTGATTTATTTCCGTTAGGCACTTGACAAGTATACCTAACGTTAGGTATACTAGATACATAAGACGGAGAGAGAAGGAAACCCGAACAATGAACACCAACGAACTGACCGCCCTGCACACCGAAACGATCACCGCCGCGAAGACGGCCCGGACCCTGGCGAACATCAGCCGCCGCGCCGCCACCCTGTTCGCCGACGGCTACAAGGTCCGGGGCTACGAGGGGACGGGCTTCTACGAAGTCACCAGCCCGGCGGGCGACCGCTACAAGGTCTGGCACGGCGTCAAGGTCGGCTACGATTGCACCTGCCCCGCCTTCACCGAGTACGGCACCTGCAAGCATCTGGAGGCCGTGGACCTGATGAAGCAGGAGGCCGCTCAGGAGGCCGCATACGACGCCCTGGCCGGTGCCGAAGCTTCTACCGGGTGCGATGCCTACGCCCGCTTCTAAGAGAGACCGGGGGCCGGGACGAACGGCCCCACCTTTCCCCAAAAGGACAAGAGACCATGCCCCAAGTTTTCGAGACAAACGCCGCTGTGAATGCCGTCCGCGAGTGCCCGCGCCCCGTGTCCCTGGCCGACGTGCTGCGGGGCGTGTTCACCGCTGGCCTGTGCGACTTCTGCGGCGGGGAGGGGCGGCAATACCCGGACCCCGGCACCGGCTTCCGCTTCTGCCTCCCGTGCCTGGAAGCGGAGATCGAGAACAAGGAGATCGAGAACAAGGAGATCGAGAACAACCGGCGCGGCCTGAGCATGACGGACCCGGTTGAAGACTGAGGGCTTGAAAACTGAAAGACCACGGGGGGCGGCACTCTCGCCGCCCCCATCCACATCCACCGAGCACAGGATACAAGAGAGGACCCGAGGCCATGACGACCGAGACCACCGAAACGATCACCGACGACGCCCTGAGCGAGAACGACGCCCTGAGCGAGAACGACGCCCTGAGCGAGCTGCTGGGGACCGCGCTCGAAGGACCGGGAGACGCGCCCGACACGTTCACGCCCGACACGCCCGACAAGGCGGATTGGGTCCTGGGCAGGATCGCCGACGCCCGCGCCCGCGCGGCCCGCGTCCGGGAGAACGCCGAGAAGATCGCCCGCCAGCACGAGGCCGAGGCTGAGGGCCTGGAATGGCGGTTCGGACCGGCCCTTGAGGCCCTGTGCCGCCGGGAGACGGAGGGCAGCCGCCGCCGCTCCCTGCGGCTGCTGAACGGCGTCCTGGGGTACCGGACCCGGCCCGCCGGGGTCCAAGTCACCGACCCCGGCGCGGCCCTGTCCTGGGCGCGTGTGAACCTGCCCGCCGCCGTCTCCGAAGCCCTGGACCGGAAGGCGCTGGCCGCCGCCCTGCTGGGCACCGGAGAGGCCGTGCCGTTCGCCGCCTTCATGCCCGCCGAAGACGTCTTCTACGTCAAGTAGAGGTCAATAGGGGGCCGCGCATCCTTCACGCGGGACAAGGAACCTACCATGACCGACAAGAACAACGCCGACAAGAACAACACCGACAAGAACAACGCCGACAAGAACAGGAAGCCGTCCGGCGTCCTGGCCGGTAATGCCGCCTACGACGGGACGCCGGGCCTGGCCTACGTCCGGGAGTACCTGGACCCGTCCGGCCCGCTGGGCGGCCCGACGCCGGGCGATGTGTGCTGGATCGCCGACAGCCTCAACAGCGGGCAGATCGTCGCCTGCCCGCGCTGCCACTTCCTGCACCTGCCCGCCCGCCCGTTCCCCCTCGACCCCGTGACGGCCCGCCACATCGGGGATGGCAAGAACCCGCCCCCCGTGGACGCCTGCGACGTGTGCGTTCAACTGCCGGAGGCGGCCCGCCTGCCCGTGTTCCCGCAGGACACGGGCGCGGCCCTTGACGCCGCTCCGTCCGACCTGATCACCGAACGGGCCGCCCGCGCCGATGTCCTGTTCCGGCTGTTTATGAGCGGCACGGATGCCGCCGACGCCCTGGTATGGGCGAAGATGGCCGAGGGGCGCGACTCGGCCCTCAGCCTGGCCGGGGAGGTGTGACCAGGGGGCAGGGGCGGTGGGGCCTGGCCGGCACGGCGTTCTGGATCGGGCGGCTGCCGAAGGAGGACCGTCCCCTGTGCGGCGCGTCGCCGCCCCGCACAGGGGACGCCCTGCAAGGCGCGGGCGGTGGAGGGCCGGGGGCGGTGCCGGATGCACGGCGGCCTCAGCTCAGGCCCGAAGACGGCGGAAGGCCGGGCGCGGATCGGTGAGAGCAACCGCCGCCGGGCGGCGTCCCGTCGCCGGTGAACTTCCATGTCGGCACGGCGAACGCCTTCGCGCCGCTCTTGTCCCAGACAATCAGCGCCCCGTCTTCACCGCTGGCTCCGAGGCTCACGGCGGTTTTGCCCGAGCTTGTCAGAGCCTGCAAGGTTCCGCCTTCGGGGTTTGACAGCAGCCCGATCTGAACCTCACCGTCCGCGCCAAATACACTGATCTGTCCGCCGCCGGCCTTGTCGATCCCGATAGTCGCCGCCGCGCCGCCCTGCCCCCACAGCGCGCACATCCCGCCGCGCACATCCGCGCCGACGGTGACGCCAAGCTGTCCGTCCGGGCCATCCAGGGACATTGCCGCGCCCGACTCCGTGGCAGTCAAGCTAACACCGCCGCCGCCCGGCTTGCGGAGTGTCAGCCCGGCATCCGTGCCTGTGCCCCACAGGAGCGCCGCTACCGGGCCGTCCGCCCGGCCTCCCACACTGAGCGCCGCGCCGCCGCCTTTCAGCGGACTGAGCGAGGCCAGCAGCGCCCCGTCTTCGCCCCGGAACTCTAGCCCGCCCGGCGGGACCGTGATCACTGTCTTCTTTGCTTCTTCTGCCTGCACGTCTTCTGCCATCTGTCCCCCACTAGCCCCCCGCGCGATTCGGGTTGAATGAGTTGCCGAGCTGCCGGTTCACGCCCCCCGCCACGTCGGACGGCGCGAGCGTGGAGCCGCCGGGCCGGGAGGACAGCACCGTGAGCATCTGGCGGAGCACTCCGGTTTGTTCGCGGACTGCTGCCACCGTTCCGCCGTCTGAGCCGCTTGCCATTATCCGATAGCCCGAATCTCCTTCATGGGACTCCATCTCATCCCGCCTCTTTTCTTCCCGCTCATGCCGCGCCTGCATGGCGGGCGTATAACCCATCATCCTCGCAATAGCAGTCACGCCCGCTGAATGCGCGGCAAGTACCGCGCGAGAGACCGATGAAGGATCGGAAATATGCCCGGATGAAATATGCCCGGATGAAATATGCCCGGATGCGCTGTCCGCCGCGCCGGGTGAGTTCAGCGCGCTGACTGCATCGTCCGCCTTGCCCATCGCAAGCCCCAGCGGCCCCGAGTTCATCGGGAACGTCCCGCCGTGCGCCTGGCCCGTGGGCGTCGCCCATCCGCCTTTCGTCGGGTCGCTGACCGGCGAGAACAGGGAGGCCATCGCCGCCGTGGGCAAAATGGCGCTGTAGGTCCCGCGCGATACCCCGCCCTCCAGCATCTCCGGCAGGGCGCTGAACATGTTGCGGACTTTTTCTCTCTCCACCTGTCCGTAACGCAGGCGGTCACTATCCTGCGACTGCGAACGCTTCTCCGTGTCCGAGACGTAGCCCTCTTCGGCCAGGTCGTTCCAACGGCCCTCCTTCATGCGCCGGGCGCGTTCGGCGTCCTGCTTGGCCTGGTCGGAGCCGAGCCGCCCCATGTCGCCCTTCAGCGCCGTCTCTAGCCCCGCCCCCTTCGTGAACGGGTTGCTCGCCGGGCCGCCGAGGTACGGGGCCATTTCGGCGAGGTTGAACGCCGTTTCCGCCCGCCGGACCGTCCCTTGCCCGCGAACGTCTGCGGTGCGGACCGCCGCGCCGGGGTCGTAGACATTGAACGGGTCCATCGCGTCCAGGTGCCGCGCCGTGTCGGTAGCCGTCTTCGCGTCCCACGCTTTGCGCTGGGCGGTGCCGGGCGCGTACTGGCTGGCCCCGAACGTGTCGGCGGCGATCAAGTCCCCGTAGGCTTTGTCAACCGCGCCCACGTCAACCGACCCGCTGCCCCGCAACCGGACCTGGCGGCCTAGCCCGGCGGTGCCTATGGTGAGGTCGTCTTCGGCCATGCCGTGCCTTGTGGCGACCCGCTCATCCCGCTGCTGGGCAAGTTTGGCCGACACCTCGCCGCCCGTCTGCGTGAACTCGCGCAGCTTCCCGGCCATCTCGTCCGCCGTTAATCCGCCGTGACTCATCTCCTGCCAGAGTTCCGCGAGCTTGGAGCGCAGCGCCCCGATCTCCTGCCCCTGCGCGCCGAACGTCTGGTCCGGCGTCCCGAAGGCGCGGGCCTGCTCCACGCCCACGGCGGCCGCGCCGATGTTGAGGTCCTTGACCTGAAGCGTCTGCCGGTAAATCTGCTGCCCGTAGTCGTGGCGCTGGGCGAGCGTGTCCGTTTCCAGCGCGGCCGCTTCTGTCAGGCGCTTGTCGCGGTCGGCAGGGCTGAGGATTGGGTTCGCCGCATCGCGCCGGAGTTCGGAGGCGCGCGCGGACTCCCCGGAAAGGATCGTGTCCTCTGCGCCTTCAAGCTGCTTGTAGGTGCGGCCCGACAGCAGGCCGCGCGTGAAGGTCTGCTCCTGTCCGGTGTGGGCCAGCCCGTAGGAAGCAGCAGACTCCTCCATCCCCGTATCAAATTTCGCCTTCTCGATCCCTGGCACGATGCCCCCGAGTGCGGCCCGCTTCTGTTCATCGTCGGCGGCCTGTGCCAGAAAGAAGGCCTTCTGGAGCGGGTACTTGCCGGCGTTGGCTTTATCCTGCGCGATGTCAGTGTCAAGCGCGCTTGTGGCGGTGGCGACGTCCGCCCTCAGTTCGGGGATGGCCGCGCCGAGTGTCGCCGCCCCGCCGCCCCGCGTCATCGCCGTTTTCAGCAGGCCTGTGTCTCGGCCAACCAGAGACGCTCCGTACCCAACGTTCGCCATGCCGACTTCATGCGTCTGGCGCATGGCGTCAATGTCGTCCTCCTGCTTCTTGATGCTGGCCGCCATGTCCTGATCTTTGCGAGACAGGAACTGCGGCTCGCCCGCGCCGGGGATGTGGTTGCCGCTGGCGAGCTGATTGCCCAGTCGCGACTGGGCCTCCTGATATGCCTGCCCCCGCCCGCCGTCCCAAGTGAAGAAGTCTTTGATGTCCTGCCCGACGCCCGCGTTGTGGTCGTAGCGGTCCACGAACTGCTTGTCGCGCCGGTAGGCCGGGTTTTCAACGTCGTTCCCGGCTTTCGCTTCGGCAAAGGCCAGCGATGCCTTCATACCGTCGTAGTTGCCCGTCATGGCCGCCGCCGCCGCGTTGCCCAGATAGTCGTTCGTGCCGAGCGCGGTATCCGGGGCCGTGCCGAACGCCGAGCGGATCGGGGCAAGGAAGCCGCTGCTTTCGAGGAAACGGCCCTCGGAGGCAACGTTCCCACTGAACTGCGTCCCCATCTGGTACTGGAAGCTCGCGAATTGCTGGGCCGCGCCGGGGGCCGTCGCGCCGGTCTGTCCGAGCTTCGTCAGGGTCTCAGCCAGCTCCTTCGCGGCTGGCGTGGCGGCGTTTTTCAGAGCTTCCGTGAATTCCTTGACAGCATCCGCGCCGCCCCGCCCCTCCCCAAGCGATTGGCCCGCTCGCTCCTGCGCGAACGTGTGTCCGGCGGTATAAGTGTCCACCACGTCCTCAACGGACTGTCCGGCTGCCCCACTCACGTATTGGGCCGCGAGGGCCGCGTTTGGGTTCTTCGTGACACCGAGCGTGACCGCCGTCCCAACGGCGGAGAAGGCGAGCGGCAGGAAACTGGTTGCCTGTTGCTCTTGCACCTGGTCAGCCAGAAAGCTCTCGCCGGAGATCGCGGGCTGGGCGGCTTTAGTAAAGTTGGAAGCCGTCTGCATCCCGCCGAAGGCGAGCGCATAGGCCATATCCTTCGACCCCATCATCTCCCGCGCATTGGCGGCGAAGCTGGGGCGCTCGGCCAGCCCCTCTTCGATGAAGTCGTTCTGGAGTTCTCGGTTGTAGGGGGGCTTGCCGATCTCCCCGATTTTATCCTGTTGCGTGTAGAGGTCCCGCTTTGACTTTTCAATCTCGGCGCGGCGCACCTGCGCTTCTTTGTACGTCTTGTAACGCGGCACGTCGCCTGCGTCGTCTGGGGGTGGTGGTCCGCTCCCGGCGGCGGCAGATGCCGAAACGGAGGCCGTCCCGTCGGCTGCTGACGTGCCGCGCTGGGCGTCGTACTTCCAGCTAAAAGCGTCCCCTCCGGCATGGCCGTAGCCCACGTCCCGAAACGGATCACCTTTTGCGGCTGGGTCCGGGGCGATGTCGGCAGCGGTGAAGGCGGGCGAAGGGAGCGGCGCGGCGACTATTGGCTGGGCCTGTATCTGGGCGTCAAACGCGACCTGGGCGCGGGCAACTTCGGCCCGGTACGCCTCGGCCACAATACTGTCGATCTGTGCTGGCTTCTTGTTGAAGAAGTCGAAGTTTTGGGTACTTGCTTGCTGCTGCACGTACTGCCGCTCAAAGACATCCCGTGTCGGCGGCGTGAAGGTTTGGGCAAGGTTGGCCGACTGCTGAACCTGCTGCTGGGACTGCACAATAGCCGACTGCTGGGCCTGCACCTGAGCCTGCTGCTGGGCTTCGGCTTGGGCTTGGGCGTCCTGCACGGCGTGAACGGCGTCAAGGGCAGGGTTATTGTCGATGCCGAAGCTGTTGCTGACTGTGTTGCTATTGTCGGGCATGGTAGAATGACTAAAAAGGCTTTGGAGTGTCTATGGAAAACAAACCGCACGACCCAAACGCCCCGAATCCTCCCGGCTATGTCTGGGATAGAAACCGGGGGCAGTGGATAAAGAAAGAACTTGCCGACAAGGAGTGGCGGAACAAGGCGGCTGCTGTTTGGATACTTTTGGCAGCCGTCCTGTTCGGCATCGTAATGTACGCGATCCAGTCAAGCCAATAGGCTAGTCGCCTTGCCTCGCCGCGCGCACCACCTTCTCATTCAGCACCACCGGCAGGGGCGGGAAGTTTTCCAGCATCCGAAGGGCCAGGAACACGTCGGGCGTCAGCGGCGCGTCCCACAGCAGCCCCGGATCACCCGACTGCACGGCGCGGACCCAAAGGCGGAACGCGGGCGGCGCGTCTAGGCGGACGGTTCCATTTCCTGAGTATTGCCGGTAGCACTCGCCGACTTTGGGGAGATCGCTTCGATTTCAGCCTCCGTCGGGGCCTTGCCGATAAGCTGGTCCATGGCGAAGCTGCGGGCGACCGCCCCCGGCAGTGTCCGAACGGTCGGGCCGTTGATCGGCAGATCGGCGTCCCCGTTCTTCTGATTCCAGCCCGTCGCCATGCGCTCGATCAGGACGTATCCCTTCTCGGTCAGCACGGCGGTTTCGTCAAACGCGCCGCTGGGGGCGATCAGCCCCCGCTCGGCCACGCGCCGCCCCGACTCGATCTCGTCTTCGCCCACGATCTCCCGGTGCTCGATCTCGATCTTGCGGACGGCGTCCGACTCCACGTTGACCTTTGCCGGGTCCACGATGGTCTCAAGCCCGCCGAGTTTTGCCGTGTGATACGTTGTCTTCATAAGTGACTCCTGAACAAGCGGATGCTCTGTATTAGGCCACGGCGCGTGTGCCGCGCTTATTCTCTGGGCTTATCTTTTGCTTACGTATTAGTAGGCTTGCTTATGTCAGTATACCCGGAACCGGAAACGTTGCATCTCGCTGTCTGTGTCGCCTGTGGTGATGCGCACCCCCGCGCACCCCCGCGCGCGTGGGCCTGCGCGTAACGCTGTCCGCGAAATCCGCGTAACTCCCCACATCGGGCGCGTGGGAGCCTGGACAAAACTGGCAAAACTCCATCGAAAAACCCGAATAACCCCAGCCCGGCTTAACCCCGAATGCTCCACTAAATACGCACTATCGGGAGCATTGACAGACGGCGGACCGGGCGCGGCCTGCGTCTGCGCCGGACACCGCGCGGGAGTGGCGGCCATCAATCACCGGCGCTGTGTCGGACGCGCCGCTTCCCCCGGACCTTCTTCACTGCCACCTCCTGCTTGTTCATGTTCACCTGCTGCCCACCGACGTTGACCTGGCCGGGGTTGTGGATCACGACCGGGCCGTACCGCCGCAAGTCCCGCAACTGACGCAGGCACCGCAGGAACATTCGGTTCCACCGGTCCACCATCGCCGCCGCGCTGTCCAGCGCCTGCTGGCGGGAGATCGTCGGAGGGTCCCACCGCCCTTGCTCATGGTCCACCGTCCCGATGTTGTAGACCTCCCGGTGCCCGAACAGTGCCGTCCAGTAGAGCTGCATCGTGTACGCCTGCGCCATCTGCTCCACGAGTAGGTATTCAATCCCCGTCAGCGGCTGCCAATCCTTCGCCATCTCCTGCACCAGAACGCTGTACCGGGCGCGGCCCAGCGGCCCGCTCTGCGAGGGCGTCAGGTCCTCCACCGCCGCCGCCCCGCGCATCCCGCTCGTCAGCTCGTCGTGCGCCCACGCCTTGACCTCCTCCCACTTCCGCAGGGCGTCCCCCGGTTCACCGTCTTCCAGATGCCGAAGAAAGCCCCAGGTCACTTGATCGGGTGGCAGTTCCCGCAGGCCCGCGATGAAGGCCGCCTGCTGGGCGTCTGAGTCAGCCCCCACCGCCATCTCCATCGCCTCGGGCAGCGACTTCTCATACTCCTTTCGGTAGAAGTTCACCTGGCGGCGGTAGGCGTTCGCCATCAGAGCGCCCAGCGTGCCGAACTCCTGGGGGCTGACGGAAGCAGGGTCCGGGTCGGCCAGCCTCATCGGGGCTGCCGGCTCGTTCTCTAATCTTTCGGCTTGGGAGTCTCCGGTCATTGTGCTCTCCTCACCCGTTCCTCATGTCCCGCAGAACCTGGCGCATCTGGCGGAAGACGGCCATCGTCTTCCGGCGGTTGAACAACAGGTACGCCTGGAAGTCTCGCCACTCCCGGCAGGCGTCCCGCGCCGCCTCCACCTCTCCCGTCCGCAGGTAGGTCTTCCGCAGCCTCCCTCCCGCCCGCCGGAATACGTACCAGTACGGCCCGTGCAGCTCGCCCCGCGCGCACCGGCACCCGGCCTTGCCGCAGCGGGCGTACTGAGCGATCACCGCGCCGGGATGCATCGGCTTCCCCTCCGGGCTGAGAAGCGGGGGATCAGAAAAAGATGTTGCCGCATCGCCGGGCCTCACACGCGCCGCGAACTTTTTTTGCATTTGCGTTACCTAAGAAGCCGCGAGAAGAAGCCGCGAGAAGAAGCCGCCAAACGGGGGCGGCCAGTGCCCAGGTTCAAGGTTCAGTTCATCCGCCTTACAGGGGGAAGGTGAACTGAACCTTGAACCTGCGGCGGGGAAGGCTCACTCGGCCAAACCGCCGTCTCCCAAAACGTACCCGCCGGTCAGGTCATGCCCGATCCACCCTTGCCGCTGGCAGAGCGCGATAGCCTCACAGGCCGCCGCCTTGCCGTGCCCGCGCCCCGCCAGGGCCTTGACGATCCCCGGATGCGGCACGGGCCGGTCGGCCTCGGCCAGCACCGCCAACACGGCGGACGCGGCAGGGCTGAAGTCCGCTGCCTGCATCACGGGGCGGGCGGCTTCTGTCGGATTTGTCGGAGGGTTTCGCGCAAGCAACGGAGGGCTTGCATCTGTCGGCATTACTGTCGGCATTACTGTCGGCATTACGTCCCGCCCCGGCGCGGCCTCTCGCAGCAGCCTCAGTTTCTCAAGTTTCTCAAGTGCGGTCGGCATCCTCGCGGCTTCCTTTTGTTCAATTCGCTCCGACAAATCCGACAAAAGCCCTATCGGAACCCTTTTGTCGGATTTGTCGGAGGGTTTCTAGTGTTCCGCCCGCGCCTGATTTCCTGCCAGTGCGGCGGGGTTGACGGCGTAGGCCGCGCTTCCGGGTCTGCCGCCGGTCACCTGCCTGCCGCCTTCGGGGCGGATGTACCCCCGGTCGGTCAGAAGCGCCAGGGCCGCCTGCACGTCGTCTGAGCTGAGGGCGCTCCCGCCGCCGCCGTGTGCCCGCTGGCACTCGCGCAGGGTGAACGAGCCTTCGCCTCCTTCCCCGGCGGACGCGGTCCGCCTCACCCAACCCAGGATGCGCCGCGCCAGCAGCAGGGCAGGGTCGGCCCCCATCTGCCCGTAGGCGGCCAGCGCGTGGGGGATCAGGTATTCGCCCACGGCCCACGCCATCAGGACCGTCTCGGCGGCGATGGGCACGTCCCAGGGCCGCCCGCCGCCGGTCTCTAGCAGGTGGAAGACGCCCGCGATCCGCGCGACGGCCCCGGCCAGCTTGCTCGCCCAGTCCCGGACGCCGGCCAGGTCCCCGCCGTCGGCCTGCCGCCGCTCCACGTCGTCGGCCCCCTCCCGCCAGGCTTCCAGGGCGTCGCCAGTCAAGCCCAGGACGTGCCGCGCCCCCGCGCCCTCCCGGTCGGCGTCGGGCAGGGAGAGGATCGCGCGGACGGCGCGGGCGTAGCGGGCGCGGGCGGCCTCGGCGACGGGCCGGTCCTGGTACATCCGGGTCCCGGCCAGGTCTTCGGGCAGGGCGTAGAGGAAGCGCCCCAGCAGGCCCCGGCCCCGGAAGGCGGGCGTGTCAGACAGTGAGGCCAGAACGTCGGGCTGCACGGCCAGGCCCATCGTCAGGCAGGCGCGGGGGATGTGGACCGGCGGGCCGCTCTTGCGGTCCACGCGCACGTCTTCGCCCGCGTGGCCCTTCAGGAACAGGTCCAGGTTCGCCTTGCCGTCGCTGTAGCGGCCCGCCAGGATGCCGAAGATGCCGCCCTCGGCACTCAGCAGGGCCATCGCGCCGCGCTGCTCTGCCATCAGCGCGGCCAGCTTCTCGGGTGTCACGTCGTCGGCCAGCAGCCGGGGCACGGCGGGCGGGTCTTCGAGGGCCGCCGCCGTCTCCCCCAGCTCGCGCACCAGGTCTTCGCGCTGGGCGGGGTCTTTGGCCTTGGCGGCCATCTCGCGCAGATAGGCCAGCCTCTTGTCGCCGACGGCCCGCGCCTCTTGGGCGGCCAGTAGTCCGGGCAGGGCGGCGTCGGCCATCTCGCGCTCGGCGTCGCGCAGGGGGGCGGCCATCGCTTCGACGGCGGCGCTCTTGCGGCCCCCCGGCCCCATGACGGCGGCACAGTAGAGGTTCAGCGGCTCGGCGTGGGTCGTGCCGATCCGCACCAGGCAGCGGGGCGCGGCGGCGGCGGCGAGCGCGGCCAGGCCCATCATCGCGGGGAGGTCAGGCGGGACCTGGATGCTCTGGGCGCATTCGCCGACCATGCCCGCCAGCGCGTCCGGCAGGGCTTCGACGGGGAACGGCGGCAGGGCGTGTGCCCCGAACGGCACGGGCGGCTCCCAGGCCGATTCGGCGGCCCCGGACGGCAGGAGGAAAGGGACGGCCGCGTTAATTGCTTCCTGCACGTCCGCCGCCATCGCCCCGTGCTCCACGGCCCACTCCGTCAGATCCTTGCCCCCGCCCACCCGCGCCAGCCGCACGTCGGGGACGACGGGCGCGATCGCCGCCGCGACCTTCTGCGCGCCGTCTTGACCCGGCCCATCCGCGTCGTAGAGGAGCGTCACCCGGCGCAGCCCCCGCATCTCCTCCGTCCACTGCGGCTTCCAGTTGCCTGCGCCCAGCGTGCCCGACACGGCGGCAAAGCCCATCTGACAAGCCAGAGCGGCGTCGGCCTCGCCCTCCACGAGCAGCGCCTCGTCCGCGCCGTCCAGGGCCGAGAGGGGGAACAGGAGCGACGGCAGGCCCTTCTCCCAGGGGAGCGTCTTGAACTTGCGGTCCAGGCCCTCCTTGTAGGCGAACAGGTGACGGCGGATGTTGATCAGCCGCCCCCCGGCGTCACGGACCGGGAAGCAGACGCGGTACAGGCCCTGCTCGTCCTTCTGCATCCCGATCCCGAAGCGGGCCAGCGTTTCGGTCGTCAGCCCCCGGTGTTCGGAGAGCCACAGGCGCATCGAGTCGGAGCGCATCAGCCGGTCGTGCAAGTCCTCGGCGATGCCGATGTCCAGGAACGTGTCGGGCGGCGGCTTCGGCAGGGGCGGCTTGCGCGGGGAAGGGCGGGGGCCGTGGATGGCGGCGGCCCCGTGCCCCAATGGCGCTCCTGCGACCCCTGCGAAGTCGGCGACCTGGGCCAGCGCCTCGGGGAAGGCGAGGCCGTCCTTCTTCTCCAGGAAGCGGAAGGCATCGCCGCCGTCCTGGCAGCGGCTGAAACAGTTCCATAGGCCCGTCTCGGGGTTCACGGCGAAGTTGGCCCCCGCCCCGCCGTGCAGGGGGCAGGGGCCGCGCAGCTCGCCGCCCAGCGGCTTCAGGGTCGTAAACTGGCCGTAGAAGTCCGCCCAGCGGGACGCCAGGGCGGCCTTCACATCGTCTGCATCAAGAGGGGCAGGCATTTCAGTTCCTCCCCTTGTTCGAGACGTAGGCCCGGCCCTCGGCGGCGATCAGACTGCGCTGCACGGCCCGGTACAGGGCGGCCAGCATGACCGGCGAGAGTTCCAGCCCGTCCCGCCGCCCGCGCGCCTCGTCAAAAGCGTTGATGGCGGCCTCGAAGTACCACTGTCCGCCTTCCCGCACGACGCACAGGCTCAGGACGAAGTCGCCGAGGCGGGCCGCGCCGTGGCCGTAGGTCCTCGGGCAGCGGGCACGGGTCATGCCGGGGGCGGTCGTCAGGCGGAAATCCAGGACGGTCAGCCGGGGGTTCTGCCGGACGGGCAAGGCGCGCAGCTCGCGGACGGGGACGCGGACGTAAGCAACAGGAGCGGCGTAAAAGCCCGCGCAAGACGGAATCTGTGTTTTTGGCCCAATACGGGTAAGATTGAAGTGCAAGTCGGTGTCCTCCTCTTAGCCCCCGCGCCTAATGACCCCAGGCGCGGGGGCTATTGTATGCGGCGAGTCTTCGCGGCGGATGTCTTCTTCGTATTCAATGGCCGTTCGCGCCGCTTCCCGCTCCTGCGTCCGAAGACGTTCCATGCCGCGTAGGAGGATGGCGGTCGCGCGCATCCACCCCGGATGCACCTCCTCCCCGTCGCCGAAAGGCGGCACGGGCCGCTCCCGGCAGCAGAAAGGCTCGGGGGCCTTTCGCGCTGGCGCGCCGTGCCCCGCCCCAACGGGCACATTATCAGGCGGCGACAAGGGCATCGTTCTGACTCGTGACGGTGTTGCGCCTAACCCAGTCTTCCAGCGCGTCCGCCGGGATGCGGACAGCACTCCCCATTTTGACCACGGGCAACTCGCCCCGCGCGATCAGCGTGTAGACAGTGCTTCGGCCAAGCCCCAGCGCAACGGCGGCTTCTGGCAACCGAAGCAGCAACCGCTTCGTCCCCCCGGCCTGTATCTGTTCCATAACGTCCCTCCGTTCCTGTGGATTTATATGAACGAGTATGGACAAAAGAAGAAAGTAGTGCTATACTATGAAGCATAAATTTCATCGTTAAGGGGGGCGTGTCGTTGTTACCCAGACAGAGAACGGAAGACGAGGTGGAACGCCGCATGGCGCAGGAGGGCGAGCAGGAAAAGCTAAGGAAATCGCCCATAGGCCAGGGATACTTACAGCAACGGACGCTTTATATACGCCAGCCTCTCGATCGCGTTCATCTGACCGTCCCGCCCGCCGCCCGTCTCAGCAAGTGTGGCAACAGGGTTGAGTGGCGAGACGGGCTTTTAGAAAAGTGGCCGCCCGAGCTTTTAGAAGCAGGAGGGCTAATACAATTCCGAGACATAAAAGAAGGCTTGGGCGTCTTGCAGGATTTCATCGAGACTCGCAGCATCCACGGCGGTTCAGCAGAGGGAGTCGTTGCCTTCGTCGGGAAGTGGGGGCCACTCAGTGTCCGCCCGAGAGTTGGGTGCGACGGCCTGAGTCCTGAGTTCGACGGTCCGGGTCCTGAGAACGCCTGGTACAGTGAACCCGTGGGGGAATACCAGCGACGGGCGAGGTCGATGTGGGGGGTTCTGGCAGTAGCGGCAGCTCTGCACATGGGTAAGGAGATTGGCGAACCAGGGTTTGGAGCAGAGGAATTAAAGGCGGCGGGACACGGAGGTTTTGAGCCGGATGTGTGGGCATGGGGCCTGACCGCCGACCATGTGCAGGAGAAATCGGGGCAGGGAGGGCTTGAGCCGGAGGTGTGGGGCGACCCGGAAAAGTTGGCTTTCCTCTCGCGGGATCGGTCGCCCGCGTGGAGGCGGACTCACCTGTGGGAAGTGCTGGCTCATGTCATTCGGCACGAGTTCATGTACGAGGCCGACTTCAAGTTAGCGGTGGGCGTACAAGAGGACAGTATCGGGCTGGGAATAGGCTTCAGTGACATCCTCGCCATATGCGACTGGGACAGGGAGGCAAGCATTTGGCCGAGGGCGGAGGCCAGAGCTGAAGAGCTGAGACGCGAGGGGAAAGAGGTGGAGGCCCGATTCGTTCTTCATCAGGCCCAAGAACACCCTCAGTTCCCCGCCCGACCCCGCCCGAGCGTGATGATGGACTGCCTCGTACTGCAACTGCTTTCGTCGGTCTCTCTCGGCGTCTACCGCTGCTCGGCTTGCGGCAACCCTTACGAACCGTCTCGCCGCCCCAGTGCCGGGCAGGGACACTACTGCAAACGTGAAGCCTGCCAGTCCGAGGCCGTGCTGAGGCGCGTCCGCCGTCACCAGCAGAAAAGGAGGGGGGCCACAACTACGGACCAGGGATAGCGTGGCCGGGCTTCCAGCCCGGAGGAGGTATGAGCAATGTCATCTGATCGCGCAGGTTCGGGAACACAGGGTTCGGTTTAACCGGCCTCCCCGCTCCCATTTGAGAGTTTAGTGCTAACATCTGACCGTGGATTTCTGCAATTGGATTAAATTGCAGGAAGACACGGTCTTTTTCTTTGACTTCCACTGAGGCCAAAAGTTCGCCTAGCGCGTCCTGCCGCTCCTCCTCAGACATATCTTCCCATACGTCAACTACCTCGCCCCACGCTTCCTGTACCTGCTCCGCAGTGGGCCGTTTGACTGTCGCCGCCGCGATCTCTGTCTCAATGCTCCGCAACTGGCCGATAACCTCCTCCTGTTCACGTTCCAATCGTTCCAACGTTACCAACAAGGAGCGGAAGTTTCCGCCCTGAGCTATGGCGTTGTTGATGTTGCTGATTTGCAAAGCCACGAACTGTTTCTTCTTGGCGAGTTGTCCCCGAATGGCTTTCTGCGTGTCATCTGCATTGCCCCAGCCGCCGGACTGCGAGATCAGTTTGTGCATCACAGTATGATGCTTGGCGGTATGTTCAATCTCATGCAAGACCGTGTAGTGCAGTGCCTCGGCGTTAATGCGGACGACTGGGCATTCGCTCTTCTTCTTGTTAGCCTTGCTGCACACATAATAGTGGATGCGGTTTTTCGGCCTCTTGGCGCTGCCCCGGTTGACACTCAGTTGGGTGTACGGGCAACCACAGTGCGGGCATCTCACCCTCCCGCGCAGGTAGTAGGTGAAGTCATCGTCGCCGTTTGCAACGCGGGGAGAGAACTGCCCCAATGCTTCCTGAACCTGCTGAAAAACGGCCCGATCCACAATCGGCTCGTGTGCGTTTTCGTTGCGCCATTGCCCGAATGAGAGAACGCCAACATAGATCTGGTTCATCAGCAGGTTCTTGACAGTTGTCGTCATCCATTTCCGATCAGTCACGGCGCACAGGTAAGAACGCACCGACGCCAGGGTGCGTTGCTCTAGGTAGAGGGCAAAAGCGTGTTGTACGATTTCGGCTTCGTCAGGCTGTGGCACATAGCGTTTGGGGGGTTCGTTGTCGTTGCGGCTGTTTGAGCCGACGCCTTCGACGTATTCCTTGCTCATGCCGAAGGGGAGTGTCCCGCCGCAGACGTAGCCCGCCCGCACCATTGCTTCCATTTTGGTTTTCGTCCATTGGCTTACCTGTTTCGGGTACATGCCATCCATCATCTTGGTCATGGTCTGCTGGATGTAACCGTTCAGGTCGTCCGTGAAGTGTTCCTTCACCATCTCAACGCGGACACCATGTTTTTCCAGTTCGTATTCCGCATTGTCAAAAGCTTTCCCTCGCCCGAGGCGGCTCATGTAAGTACAGATAACCACGTCAAACAGACCTGATTGTGCATCAACGAGCATTCGCTGGAAATCCTTGCGCCGAAGATGCGTCCCGCTGCTTCCCTCGTCGCTATAAACTTTGACCAACGACCCGCCCTTTTGCTGAACGTCTAGGCGGTTGAACTCTTGTTGGACATCAATGGTGGAAAAATCTTGAAACGCCTGGTCATCGGAACTGCACCGTGCATAGATCGCATAGCGTTCCGGCTGGTTACTGCGCCTTTTCATCAATACTCCCCTTCACTTTCTTTGCTTTATCGCTTCCGAATTTAGTTCTTCGCCGTTCGTTGAACTTAGCCCTGTTGCGTTCCCAAGACGCCTTTTGCTTGCAATCGGAACAGCAATAGATACGCAGGCGCGGTGCTTGAAAGACCGTGCCGCAGGAGGGGCAGGTATGATCGGTGAGTTTGTAATGACGGACGAACGACACGGTGATTTGCTTTTCTGTTTCTGTCATCAACTCCCTGCCTCGCTATATATATTATAATACATATTGCAACAAGAGTCAAGCATGAAGTCATTTCGGCTAATCTTCCAGTCAGCCGAAAGCCTTTGAGGTTTGCGTCAGGGGGATGGAGAGCTAAAGTTTGTAGGAAAAAGGCTGCCTCTTGGTGAACATAGCGGCATCCTCAGAGTGAGTCAAGACGAACAACAATGGCTGTGACGAAAACAAACAGTGGAGCGAAAGCATCCTCGACGCAAGCGAACGGCAACGGAGCCACTTTGGGCTTTGAGACGCAGCTCTGGGAGGCCGCCGACCGGATGCGCGGCCACATGGACCCGGCGGAATACAAGCACATCGCGCTGGGGCTGATTTTCCTCAAATACATCTCCGACGTGTTTGAGGTGCGCCACCAGGAGCTAGAGCAGGAAGAGTACGCCGACCCGGAAGATCGGGATGAATACATGGCGGACAACATCTTCTGGGTTCCCAAGGATGCCCGCTGGGAGCTGTTGCAGAAGAACGCGCGGGAGCCGAACATCGGCAAACTCGTGGACGATGCGATGGTCGCTATCGAGCGGGACAATCCGCCGCTGAAAGGCGTTCTGCCGAAGGAGTACGCGAAGCCGTCCCTGGACAAACAGCGGCTCGGCGAGTTGATCGATCTGTTCGGCAAGATCAGCCTGAGCGACAAAAAGACGCGCTCCCACGATACGCTCGGGCGGGTCTATGAATACTTCCTGTCGCAGTTCGCGGGCGCGGAGGGCAAGAAGGGCGGCGAGTTCTACACGCCCCGCTCGGTCGTGCGCCTGCTGGTGGAGATGATCGAGCCATACAAGGGGCGCGTGTACGATCCCTGCTGCGGGTCGAGCGGGATGTTCGTGCAGTCGGAGGAGTTCATCGCCCAGCACGGGGGGCGTCTCAGCGACATCACCATCTTTGGGCAGGAGTCCAACCATACGACCTGGCGGCTGGCGAAGATGAATCTGGCGATCCGGGGCATTGAGGCCAATCTTGGCCCGCACAATGCCGATACGTTCCGCCACGACCTGCATCCCGACCTGAAGGCCGATTTCATCCTTGCCAACCCGCCGTTCAACATGAGCTATTGGGGAGCGGACACGCTGCAAAAGGACGTGCGCTGGCAGTTCGGGATGCCTCCCGCGAACAACGCCAACTACGCCTGGGTGCAGCACATCCTGCACCACCTCTCCCCCAGCGGCGTCGCCGGTTTTGTTCTGGCGAACGGGTCCATGTCCTCCAACACGAGCGGCGAGGGCGAGATCCGCCGGAAGATGGTGGAGGCTGATCTGGTAGACTGCATGATCGCCCTGCCCAGTCAGTTGTTCTATGGAACGGGTATTCCGGCTTGCCTGTGGTTCCTGACGCGGAACAAGGACGGCGGCGGGCGGCACCGGGACCGTCGCGGTCAAACGCTGTTCATTGACGCCCGCAAGACGGGCGAGTTGGTCAGCCGTGTTCACCGGGAACTGACGGATGCCGACATGAGCCGCATCGCGGGCACCTACCACGCCTGGCGCGGGGAGGACGGTGCGGGCGCGTATGCCGACACGCCCGGCTTCTGCAAGAGTGCGAGCCTGGCCGAGATCGAGTCGCATGGCTGGGTACTGACGCCGGGCCGGTATGTGGGAGCGGAGGACGTGGAAGACGATGGCGAGGATTTTGTGGAGAAGATGGCGCGGCTCACGGCACAGTTAGAGGAGCAGTTCAGCCAGTCGGCTACACTTGAAGCGGCCATTCGTGAGAACCTGCAAGGGCTGAACTATGCTGACTAAAACTTCCGACGCTATGACATCATCGTGGACTAGTTATACGATTGAGCAGGTTTGCATTAAAGTGACAAGCGGAGGAACCCCAAGCCGCGCAGTTCCCTCATATTACAAGGATGGCGTATGGCCCTGGGTGAAGACGCAGGAATTGCAGGATGAGTGGATTGACGATACAGACGAGCATATCACAGCAGAAGCCGTTCTGAACTCTTCCGCTAAAATACTTCCCCCAGACACCATTTTGTTGGCGATGTATGGTGCAACCGTGGGTCAATTAGGCATTTTGCGATGCCCCATGACTTGCAACCAAGCGTGTTGCGCCATTATTGCCGACGCCACAAAAGCTAATTTCCGCTACTTGTACTACCAACTGCTCATACACAGACCGCAGATTAAGGGACTGGCAAACGGGGCAGCCCAGCAGAACCTGAACGGTCAAATTATAAAACAGTTTCGTTTACCATTCCCTCCCCTCCCCGAGCAGCGCGCCATCGCCCGCGTCCTCGGCGCACTCGACGACAAAATCGAACTCAACCGCCGCATGAACGAGACGCTGGAAGCCCTCGCCCGCGCCCTGTTCCAGTCGTGGTTTGTGGACTTCGACCCGGTACGCGCCAAGAGCGAGGGGCGGCAGCCGGAGGGCATGGACGCCGAAACCGCCGCGCTGTTTCCGGGTTCCTTTGAGGCGTCAGAGTTAGGAGAGATACCGGCAGGGTGGCGACTCGGCAAATTAGGCGAAGTGATGAACAGCCCACGGCGGGGAGTTGACCCGACAAGCGTTGACGGCGATACGCCTTATATAACCACTGGTGCTAGTTTTCGTAGCATTTCAGAGTGCGACTTGAAGCATGGAAAGTGAGACAAATCCCTCTGCGTCCGCTTGCAGCCCGTTCCACTGGCTGCACACGTTGAAGGCCGCCGC
>JAABUP010000369.1_pt1 | contig 100769 bp, 139 predicted proteins | sample 5559201 | NCBI WGS metagenome assembly JAABUP01 (sample SAMN10711887, study PRJNA513373) | rock metagenome | isolation source: Antarctica rocks | place: Antarctica | reverse complement strand
TGTGCAGCTGCTATCTGTCGGGTCACAGCATCAAGCTGTGTCTGTCGTGCAGCAGTGTATGGTGCATCTTAGGCATTGCATTGTGGATTGCCTATGAAGGCCGCCAGAATGCTGCCCTGCAGCAGCAGCTGGCCTCTGCGCAGGCGCAGCTGGAGGAAACCCTAGACGGTCGCCAAGCTGAGGTGGGTTTAGTACTCTCCGGCACAGCATATCAGAACCGATACACCGTGGCAGCAGCATCATCCTTTCCCACAATGCTGTGCTGCTGCTTGCTAGCAAATCCGCAGAACTGTAACAGACCCATACTGCGTTCATGAAACGCATTGCTACACCAAGGCTTTGTTGTCAATTGTCCACAGGGCTAGCACGGTAAAGAAGCCCAGTCCGATTACTCACTGGTTGACACTCCCTAATCATGACACCTTCTTGATGTGCATTAGAGGCTGAGAGGCCAATAATGAGGTTGCGCACGGCAGACAGAAGTCAGGCTGATGCCTATGCATGTCATCACAGTAGGCCTGTTTCCACTGACACATAACATTTGCAGGGGCGCAAGCGGGAGAGGGCCTGGAAGCAGGCTGCTGATGAGCATGCCACAGCTCTGCTGGCTGTAGAGGCACGCCTGGCAGGCAAGCAGCGTGAGGTGGCTGGACTGCAAGACATCAATGCACGCCTCTTCAGCCGCTTCCAGGACATGAGGGAGCAGCTGGCCCGCAGTGAGGACAAGCTGTCCCATGATAAGCTTCGAGGTGTGCTGCACCCCTGTCGTCACAGCTTGTACTCTGTATCGATGTCCATCGGCTGCATCATGACAATGCGTCATCTGGTGTACATAGCATGTGTGTCTCCATGCACAAGGGGCAAGCCAGTCGCACGGTGTTTACGTAGCGTATGTCTTTGCTGATTGGACTGGTCTCAGAAGTGGGTCATCCACACCATCAACGAGAAGTGAGTTGTCATCTGACTGCTGTCTACAGCTGCGTGCGCTTGAGGGCTTGGTGTCATGCACTGTCGTGCAGCAGCAACAGTGCGGCACATGCTTTGCACAGCAGTGTCATGATGGGTGTGACTGGCAAGATCTGCTGCAGGACAAGACGCACATGAGCATGAAAGAGCATCGATGAACATTTCTGAAGCATATGGGTTGTGTGACCTGGGTCTTTTGCTGATGCAGGATGGTTGGACGGTATGGTGGAGCAGTTTGAAGAGTCCAGGCAGCACAATGTGTTACACTCTGTGCTACGCAGTGACGACCGGTGGGACTCCCTGCAGGCCTCTGCCAGGTACCCTTGGTTCTTGTTCACTGCTTACGGCTCTGAAGTTGAGCGAACATGCCAGCATGCTTGTGCTATGCTGCATCTTCTTGATGCTGTCTGCATCTATCTGCTCATTGTTGCAACCTCGGCACTGGATGAAAGCAAGAATGGATTGCATGCCAAGGTTAAGCAATAGCTTGGCCTTGATGTGATACTGTATGTGATGAAGTTCACTTTGCCGCACGATTTGCTAGGCACATAGCCCCATGTCTGTGACAATCTTGCTGCTTGCTGCTGCGTTGTCAAGTCAGCTCTTTTCTGAATGTGTGTGATAACTTCCCTGTGTACATGACAGCTGTACCCAAGGCAGAAAGTGTGTATTGAAACCCTGATGTTGCTTTGCAGGAGAACAGACAGCAGGTCTCCTCTGTCAGGTCACAGACGTCATGAAGAAGATGCTGGTCTCATCGCACCTGTCAGGACTACCAGCAATGTATATGCTGAGCTGAGTCCCTTGCAGAGCCAGAAATCAGCGCTTGCCAACCCACACCTGAGTCCTGCAAGGACAGTGTCTTATGTCCCTACCACACCCTTAGGCAAGCAAGTGGCTGCATCAGCTGACGCGATACGGCGGCGGCTGTTGCAGACTCCTGCTTCAGAAGCCCGCCATGCAGCCAGCCAGCTAGAGTCGGCTAAAAGTGTATTGTAGTTCAGCAACATCTGAATGAGCGTGTAAAAAGCACACGTTGCACAATTTGTCGAATGCAAGATTCCAAACAGAAGCTTTCCTCCTTGCCAAAGAGGGCTTATGGAGGCTGTCATGTGTCATCAGCTCAAGACAGATTGGTTTCGGAGCATAGCAGTGCAAAGCTAGAGTGCAAAGGAGGCCGCTCGGTTTGTGTTTGCGAACACGTTGAAACAACTTCTCCCAGAGACAAGTTGTCGACGATTTGCTCGGATAAGCTGCGGACTCATCTGCCTACTGCGCGTCCTGTTGCAACTTGCATGGACGCAGAAGACGATCTGCAGCTTAATTTGGCCGGGTTTGAGCAACCCGCAAGCAGGCCTAAAGCACAGGCGAAGAGCAATCGCCATACAGTATCTTTCAAAAAGCAGCAGAAGGTACTTGCCTGTCCCATGTGCCCCGCCCGCAACTCGCGGACGTTTCTGTCTGCTGCACTCTACGCTTGTTTGCGCACGGACAGTGCGACACGTTTGCTACAGAAACAGAAGCAAGCTCAAAGAGAAGGACGACAACATCGAATTTTCAGCGACCAGAGTAGTGGCGCAGATGCAACAAAGTCAGCATCAGTTGGTGCGCTGAAAGGCTATGAGCTGACTGCAAGCAAGCCTCAAGCACCTATCAGCTCTATCATAGCTAAGCAGCATGAGCAGCAGAAGCAACAGTCACAACATACACAAGCTCCTACAACCAGCCCGCCAAATGTGTTTCCAAGTAGATCACAAGCAGGCAAGAAACCAGCAGCACCACAAGTTCAGCAGCGCAGGCATGAGCCCTCTCGCAGAAATGATGAAGTCTCAAAGGTAGCGGTCAGCAACATAGAAGCAAAGCGTGAGCACATTGCTAGAAAGGCAAAACGAGACAGAGCTGCATTTGAAGGTGACTTTGCTTGACTCCTCAATGCGGGTTGTCAGTTGACAGAATACAGCTGCTCTGCTACAGCAAATGCAAAGTACCTGTCTGCATGCATGCATGTTATCAACAAATCAGTACATAAGCAACATCCGGTGGCATGCGCGCATATTTTGTCTGATTCAGGCTATGTCTGACAAGCCAGCGGCCACGAAAGATATCACTCGCTGTATGTGTTTTACAACAGATGATGATTGGGAGGAGGTAGAGCATAAAAGTGACGAGGAGGAAGATGATGTCATGGCTGCTGTGGCAGCAATGACCAAGCGGGATGCACAGCTTCAGGAACAGCTTCCAAAGGCAGCTTTTCATGCAGCTGACCCTGCAGCTGCAGAGGAAGCCTTGGGACCCAGCTGGAGTGACCTTGAGGTATTGCTCCTCTTCATCACAATACAAGCCAGCAGGCAGCATGTCAATGTCTGCAACAGCAGTCTTGGCTTGCATGACATGCAGTTCCATGCAGACCAATTGAATGCTTTATGATAGCTCAGCAGCAAATCATCGTGACAATCACTGCATGCTTTCAACCAATGTTTCACTGAACCACTCCATCACTGTATGTTTGTGAAGCTCTGAATACACTCTACACCCACATCAAGGTTGCTACATCCCATCATCCGTGACCAGATTTGACAGCGACAAATGTTCCAGGCAGATGATGACGATGACAGTGACTCTCCAGCCGGTGTGGTCAGCTTTGTGCCACACAGTGCAAACAAGTACCCCAAGCAGAAGAAGCCTAGAACAGCCAGCAGCACTGATCAGCAACCGTCGGCCAAAGCAGCTCAGGCACCGCGTACATTGCTGAAGGCGGGAGAGCTGGTGCATGTGGCCACTGACGTGCCCTTGACAGCTCAGCATGACATGTTTGGCGCCGTCGACAGCTCCACATTTCAGGTAACTGCATACATGCAATCATGTTCTGCGTTGCCAGATACGCCTAGACCTTGCCATGCACTCACAAATGCATGTGCACTCACTGTGACATGTCTGTCCTGTCTCTGTGTGTGATGCTGCTTGGCTTTGGACTTTTCTGGGGTCTGTTGAGGACATGAGCACAATCATCGATTGCAAGCAAGCACGCTTGATTGGTGGGTTGACTGTCTGTGCGTGTGTGCAGGGCTTGGGGTTGGCGCCGGTATTGTGCGAGCATCTGGAAGCGATGAACTTCACAGCTCCAACACGCATACAGCAAGCTACCTTGCCTGTCCTCCTGGTATGGCATGCTCTTCTTGCGCTGTTGCTATCAAAAAGCATTTCCGCACCGGGACAGCAGTGTCAGCTTCCCCATTTCTGTCGTGTCAGCATCGAGGTCTGATGTTCATTCCACAACTTTGCGTTGCCAACGTACTCTGAGCTTTGCAAGTCCTCAGTCAGAGCTTTTGGTATACAAGATGACTCACACCTGCTGTCTTGCAATTGATCAGAAGTGATTAGTCACCTGAAGGACTGCCCGTTGGGCTGTGTGAGTTCCTGTACTCCACACCATCTAGTCACATTATGTGAAGAATGGAATAATGTACAAACATGGAACTTTCGGTTGCAGGCAGGCAGAGATGCATTAGCAAAGGCTCCCACAGGATCAGGCAAAACCCTTGCCTATTTGGCTGCCATCATTCATGACCTGCAAGCCCAAGAGCCCCACCTGAGCAGGGCTGAGGGCACCTATGCCATCATAATGGCTCCTACCAGGGAGCTTTGCATTCAAATCTGTGATGTGCTCACCCTTATTCTGCGGCGCTTTATATGGCTGGTGAGCATTGCCTAGCTACCAAACATGATTCACTATTGCTTGGAACTCCATGTGCAATTCTGCAGCACCCAATTGCCATGCACAACTCTGCTTCAGCTGCTTGTGTGGCAGCATATGCTTTGGCTGAAGAGCCTGAGCACCACGTTTCAGTCATGCTCCACTGGCTGGCCTGCTTTTCAGGAAACAAATTTTCAACACCAGGATGTCACGCTATCTGGCTGCACAGACCAGCAGCAGACCCCAGATCGCCCTCTGGACCTTTCACCGCAGATGTTGGCGTTTAAGCTCCCCTAGTTAGAGCATCTCAGCACAATCTCACAGTGTAAAGGCGTTGCAAGCAGTTCAAGCAGGCTGGGACCAGGTTATTAGTCACATCACCACCACCAGCAGCAGCAGCAGCAGCAGCCTGGCATAAGCCATCAGCTGCTGCTCTATCAGCCACACATGAGGCAAAGCTCTCCATGATGTTGTCAATGACCGAGCGTGTGTGAAGCATATGAGTATGATGCAGGTTGGCGGCAGCATACTGGGTGGTGAGCAGCGCAACAAGGAGAAGGCTCGGCTGAGGAAGGGCATCACAGTGCTGGTTGCCAGCCCTGGCCGCCTGCTAGACCACCTGGAGAAGACCACTGCCTTCAAGACTGACGAGCTGCGGTGGCTGGTGCTAGATGAGGCTGACAGGCTGCTGGACATGGGCTTCCAGCAGAAAATTGGTAAGCCTTGAGGTTGCACAGCGTGAGTGCAACTGCGGCTTGCATGCACTCATGTGTACAGGCTTTGTATGATGGTACTCAGCATTTGCTGGCTATGGTCTGACTTACAGGGCGACAACCTCATTGCTGGCTTTACTGTGACATGTCTAGTCCATCATGCAAGGAATAGATGATCACGTGGTTTGTCCATGTTATGTGCTGGTAGTGCGCCCTGTCAGATAATGCAGGCTGGTCATGCAGTCAGCCTACACTGTGCTTGGAGTTTTGTGTGCTTTCCTTTGCATCCGCACAGGTTGCTTGGACAGCAGCACCACCACTGGCGCTGGACCGTGTATCTTGATTTGACACATTTGACAGCTGCCAGGATTTTGATCACGTTTGTGCAGGTGACATCATTGCCATACTGGACAAGCGCACAGAGATGTCAAGGAATAGGCGGCGCCAGACTGTGCTGCTGTCTGCTACTCTGCACGCCAACCTGGGCAAGCTTGCCACTCTCAGTCTTACCAACCCCGTCTCAGTGGGCATCAGGTAATGTTCATTCATTCATTCATTAATGTGTTCATTAGATACGTGTCTTCCCTTCGGGTCAAGTACGTACAGTCCTGAGTGGCTCCCTGTGTGAGGTCCTGCATGCAGGCAATGCTATGGCCTGATTGTAGTCTGTACCATCTATCGTGAGCAGTCGACATCTCTGCCAGCTCCTGTTTGCTGGTGTCACAGCTGCGCTGCATGCCCTCAGAGGCTTGTCTCTCTGCAATCAATAGATTGCTGCTGTTTGCTGCTGTCACAAGTGTGCAGCACATGCTGCAAGGCTTGTCTCTCTTGCAGTCAAGTTGCTGCTCTCACAACTGTGCTGAACATGCTGAGACGCCTGTCTCTCTGCAGTCAGCAGGCCAGCTGCTTATGCATCTGTTGAGCCTGAAGCTGGGTCTCTGCACAGCCAGAAGTCATCATGCCTGGGTCATACCAGTGTCCATGCAGTCACTCATGCTGTTGTGCTCTGCCGGTCTGACAACTGTGATACATACATATGAAATTAAATTGAAGGAATTACGGATTCATAAAGTTTAGTTCAACATGATTGGGTTTAGTTTAGATTGGTTTGGATTAGTGTAATCAGCTAGTTAGTTCAACTAAGTCAAACTGCATGAGATGCGTCACTGCAGTCCAGCCTGCTCAGGGGGCTCTGCCAATTCAGCAGTGCGTGTTGCATCACTGCAGGGCTGAAGTGGTGGACGGGCAGGTTCAGGTTGTGGGGCCATCAGCAGCTGGGCAGAATGCAGATGGATCAGCAAGCCAAGAGCCACCGAAGGAAGACTTTGAAGTCCCCTCACAGCTGCGGCAGCAGTTCATCGAGGTGCAAGACTGTACTAGCAATGCTATTGACAGTGCACCAGTCATTGGTTCATCGGTGAATACTGGGCTCAGCTTGAATCATCACAACATGGTACCAGCTTTGTCGCAGGCTCGCCCACATGGAGGCAGGAAGCATACTTGTAGCATCGACTTGGCTGTAGTACAAATTGGCATGCCTCAGCATTATCAGCGACTCAATAGTCCGCACTGCAGACTCTACAGGTCCGCCCTAATGACAGGCTGACCCTGACGATAAGGGTTGCAGGCCCACCTCAATGACACTATGCTTGTTGTTGATGTCAAGGTGACACGTGTGTAGGTGCCAGGGCGGATGCGGCTAGTGGCCCTAGCAGCAGTGTTGCGGTCGCAGTGTGGCCTAGACAAGGGCCCCCAGGGGGCCAAAGGGGTGGTCTTCCTGTCCAGCTGTGCTGGAGTGGATTTCCATCATGCCTTGCTAGGGCGGGTGTATGAGGGCATCATGGAGGAGCCCCTGCTTCCCTGCCCTCTCTTCAGGCTACATGGTAGCCTTGAGCAGGTGACATAAGTCCATCGTCTGATGCGCTTTGCATCCCATAGTGGGCGGAAATTCCCTCAGCTCTACTTTGTTCGTTTGCTCATGCACTGAGGAGAAACTGAAAAGAGAGCTGTCAGGGAATACATGGTGGAGAAGCTTGAAGTGTTCTCAGAGCTCCCCTTGGCTTTTTGGCCGTTTGGGCGATAGGGGTGGGAAGACAGGGGGGTGGGACTCTGTTCTTGGCCCGAGCATATTGAGACTGAAAATTGGTGACGCGGTGTGTGCAGGCAGAGCGCACCAAAACCTTCCTGGAGTTCTCCCGGAGCGCTTCAGGAGTGCTGCTGTGCACAGATGTGGCGGCCAGAGGGCTCGACTTCTCAGGAGTGTCTGTCATCATCCAATTTGATCCACCTGGGGAGCCCACAGAGTGAGCCACCTCGTTGCCCCTGTCACCTTGCTCTGAGTACTGACACCTTGCTCTGAGTACGGTCACCTTGCTCTGCGTGCTGTCACCTTGCTCTGAGTTCTGTCACCTTGCTCTGAGTACTGTCACCTTGCTCTGCTCCCTGCTCATTCTGCCCTGGACCGGCATGCAATTCTACAACAAATTTATTGCTTGTCTGCAACAGGTAGGACATGTTAAAGCTAAGCCCAAGCCTTGAGCATCAGCAACCTCCATTTGTGTAACATCAGATCTGTGTTATCAGTTTTGGTTGCTCAAGGAGTGCTAGGTCCGTTACCCTGAGTGGATGGTAACATAGGTTGGTGCTGTATGCAGGTACGTACACCGAGTGGGGCGCACTGCTCGTATGGGACAGCAGGGGCGAGCCCTGCTGTTCTTGCTGCCCTCAGAAAGGGAGTATGTGGACAAGCTTCAAGGGCATGGTGTGCAAGTCCAGCAGGGCAACCTGATGCAGCACATCACCCACCTGCACAAGCCTGCAGATGGAGCGCCTGCTCAGGTGCATGCTCACCCTGACAAGATCTCTTGCTAGTTTCATGCATTGCAATGGTACTGCTGCGGGTGCATCTGTGTGGTGTCTTTGAGACTGGTGGGTGCAAGATGTTGAGCATCTGATTCCATCGTTTATGGCCAAGACATTGCTGCTTGTATGAGGGGTTGTCAGCAGTGAAGCTGACTGGTGTCAGGCCGCTGCAGTGGCATGTTCTTGCTGTGCACTGCCTTGCTGCCTTCCAGACTCCCCCCACTGCTTAGCTGCATTGCTTAGCTGCATTGCTTAGCTGCATTGCTTAGCTGCATTGCTTAGCTGCAAACGCCAGTGCTCAAGCATGGGTGAAAGCCTCCTGTGAGATCAGAATGGAATTGGAATAAATGGACTTTCAACACATTGGGGTGTTCCATGTTGAGAAGTGGATAGCTGACATGGCCCTGCTGCAGCACAAGAAGGGGCAGCCAGCAGAGGACCATCCAGCAGTGGTTGAGCTGCAGCAGCAGTTCATGACTGCCGTGAATGAGACACCAGAGGTGTACCGCTTGGCAGAGGATGCCTTCAGGTCCTTCACCAGGGCATATGCGGCGCATCCCAGCTCAGTGAAGGATGTTTTCCATGTCAGAAAGCTGCACTTGGGTCATGTAGCACATAGCTTTGCCCTCAGGTGATTCCCGTGCAGGCAAACTCAGGCTGTTTGCACCTGGTGGCTGCAGGCCTGTTGGAAAGCTGCAGCAAGGGGCAACACCAATCTCTCCCAAAACAAAGCCTGTGCTGACCATTATCAACAGCAATCTGTTCCAAACAAAGCCTGTGCCAACTACTGCACATGGTCGGCACACCACATGGCAACCATATGCAGCAGTTGGCACAAGCCCCGTTTGGGACCGATTGGTATTTGCAGTAATTGGCACAGGCTCTGTTTGGGTAGCTGCATCCTGGTTTATGTAGCACATGGTTCTGCCCTCTGCTAATCTGCCTTGCATCTGCAAGCAAGGCACATTGGGGTTGTCTGCACCCACTGTTTGTGTGCATGTTTGTTGCCCTTGTTCATACCCTCTGTGACGTCCAAAATAAGTACTGCCTCTGAGCAACCAGAACAAGTGTACTTTGTTGCTGACTTGCATTTGTAAGCTGCCTTGTTTGCTTGCTCTCATCCTGCACTGCAAAGCCTACCAGAACAGTGCTCAGCCATGTGGCACCTCGCACAGAAACTAGCCTGATCAGGCGCAATCCACCTGCCTGCGTCATTTGGCCAAATGCAAGTTGGAGCTTGTCAAGTCTTGGTAGTGAAAAGTCTGAGAGGGCAGCAATGTTGGCTGCAGGTCCAACCCCACCATGATTGGGCAGTATAGCGCAGGGAGTGGGAAGAAGTCCAAGATGCCAGGTGCCAAGAGAAGACGGTGACCAGCCTATGGCATATGTGTGTGGCACAGGAGTCATCTTCAGGCTTGACAAACACAATTTACAACTCTGTGTGTGCTTCTCTAAAACGATTCCTTTGTTAATTTAGTAGGGGCACCAAGCCATGTGAGGTCTTTGGTTACGATTGACAGTTGGTCTAAGTTATGTTGTTTTGCAATTTAGGTCGAAAACGACTTGCTTTTGATAGTTGCATTGGGTTGTGTGGCATTTGATACTTGTGTGGCAAATGCTTGATTATGAATGCTCAAGTGATGGCCAAATTTGGTTTGATGCAATCAGTGGTCAAGGTGGGCCTGACCTTTCGCCCAACATCCATCCACACTTCATGTAGTGTGAACTCTTCAGCGTGCTGATGTCGTATATGAGCCTGGAAGGCACCTGTATGAAACAAAGCCTTGCACAGAAGGGCAACCTGTAACTCCAGACTAGTCTGACTTACAGCTTTTGCATTCAACAAATACTTCCCAGATGGCCAGCACCCATGCCACACATTGCACAAGAATGTCGTTTGTGCAGTATGAGGCATTATACTCACAATAGCAACACAAGCAGAGCAGAAAAACACAAACATCCCCTGCAGCTGGCAACTTGTCATTTGTTCGGCTAGAAGCCTTGCAACATGTCACTGACATCACTCACTTATGAGAACATCTGACTATGATGCTGGTCAGACATAGACTGTGAGGTGTCACTCCTATGTTGATCATCTGACCCAATGCCTAAGAAATCAAGCACATCATTTGGAGCAAGGCCTGATGTCTCATGCTGTTCAGTGTCAAACAGACAAGCTGTTGCATCCCTGTCGTGCTGTAAGCTTGGCTGCACTGCTTGAGACTGCGGGACCTGCCACTGTAAAGTGCTAGAGGTACTACTCTGCGCTTCAGCCAGAAAGGGACGGTCACCAGACACTAGGGGTTGACTAAAAGGAGACCCTATGTGTTGCCCAGTTCCATTGATACCGTTGGCAAGCGCCCATTGACCGCTAGCCAGATTGGCATGCTGTTGTATCTTGCCAGTACTGGAGGCTTTTGGCCCATACATCTGACCGGGTGAAGGTGACATAGCAGCAAACTGGATTCTGCCAGCTGTCGATGCAGGACCGCCCATGCCTGGTGGCGGCCTCATGTGACGTGTTGCCTGATCGGAAGCTGCCTGGGGCCATGCACTGCCAGCTTGCATGGCCTGCAGCTGTTGCATACCAGAGCCGTCACTGGGGTTCAGGGCACGCCCTGGCACAAAGGGCTTTGCAGCCCCATCCAGAGGCCGTGAGAAGCCTGGGGGTGACCGAAGCTTTGGCTGCCGCCTCACCTGGCCTGATTCAGGATGCTGCTGCTGCTGCTTATCATCTGCTGCTTGCGTCTGTTGCGGCTGTGGCGATGGCGGCTGCTGCTGCTGCCAAGACTGGCCAGTGGATGACTGAGGCAGCGGCAAAGGGGAACCCTGAGCACTTGCAGGGGTTGGTTGGGAGGTGGAAAGCTGCTCTGCAAGGCCTTCAGGCAGGTGAAAGGTACTGAGAGCTTCGCCCTCACCGTCTTCCTGTGGGGCCTGGTGACCATCAAAAGACTCCCTTGCTGAGCTGCAGGGTGACTGGGGTGGACCGTTCAGGGCTTGCCCTTGAGCGGGCAAGATAAAGGGAGCTGACAGGTGGGGAGCAAGGGCAGCTGTGGGTCTGTGATGGACAGCACCAGGTGTGTTGCCATTGGCATGGTATGGCATGCTGTCAAAGCCGAGGTTGGTGCCAACTGGGTACTGCAGACTGCCCTGCGGATGCTGACTCAGCACAGTTGGTACAGCACTGCCAGAGGTGTGTACACTGGAGTGCCTGGACAGAGGAGACTGAGAGGGGGAAAGGGATCCCAGCAAGCTGGCAGAAGATGTGGGGGCAAGAGGCAAGGCGCCAGACGTCCGCAGCTGTGGCAGCAGGCTGTGAGCGAACGGTTGAAAGCTTGCTTGCTGCTGCGCTGGGCCCAGCTCATGCTGTGATGGCTCTGCTGGCGACAGCTGCTGCTGGGGGTGCTGCTGCTGGCGACTGGGCCCAGCAATTGCTCTTTCTGCAGGAGCAGCCTGCTCTGGCAGCGGCCACAGCTGTGGGAAGCCCCTTTGTGGCAACAGGGATTTGCCTTGAGGGCTAGGGCCTGGAGGCTGGGAGGCCACAGGAGGCTGGAATTGCTGCTGTTGCCACATCATTTGCACTGGATCTGTGATTGTGGTTGCGCCGTGGCGGGGCCCACTGGCTGCAGCAGCCGCTGAGTCAGACTGGCTGGCAGGCGCCTGTTGTGATGCCTGCAAAAGCAGAACAAGAGCTCAAGCTGATAACCCTGGAAAGTGCAAAGATCTGATAACGCAGCAATGTGTATATCATAAAAGACCCATGTATTCATGCATTCATTCATTAGATTGTAAAGGTCGTCGGGGCCAACCATTACCATTTGACCAGTAGACTGAAATGTCGAACAAAGATACCCAAATGTTGACAAAGCTGCTGCAGAAGGTGTGCAAATCGAGGTTGCTTGCTCTGTGACAGGAATGTCACACGTCAGGTAGACGAGGAGCAGACAACAGTGGCAAGAGTCCCTGTGTATAGGTTGCTTACCTGTGTGCCAAGCCTTTGCTTGGCCGGCACACCCCAAGCATTTCCAGACTTTGTCCTGAAATGCCCTGCTCCTCCTGGCGACTGCAGTGCAGACCCGCTTGGCTGTTGCACCTGTGAAGCAGCTTGGCTGGGAGGCGGCGGCGGCGGAGGCTGCCTGGGGGGTGGCGGGGGCGGTGGAGCCACTACCCCAGAAGCTTGCAGTATATGAGCCAGGGCCGCGCCAGACTGGCCTTGCAGGTGCCCCTGCCCCTGACGATGATGCAGGCGTTGCTGTGGCAACAGCACACCAGTGGGAACATGATGCTTTCCAGTATGACTGGAGTTTGCCACAACTGAATCTGCTTTGCTAGGTGATGTCCTGTGAGCCTTGGCGCCTGCTGTCTGCCATTCCTGCTTCTGTGCAGCAGCACTAGCAGCAGCAGCTGACACAGCAGCTTCTTCATCACCACTGGCAGCAGCGCTGACGGCTTCATGCAGCAGCTGCTGCAACCTCTTCCTGACCTTCTTGCTGTACTTTGCTGACACAGAGCCATCCACAGCATTCTGAATGGCAGTGTCAAGCTCATCTAGCACCCGCTGCAGTACATCATCACCAGCTGCCACACCAACTTCTATGGCACTGTTGGCCTGAGTCACAGCAGCCTCCAAAGCTGCTCTGACAGCTTCCTGCCCTGCTGAGTCAAAGGCAAGGTCTGCAGCGCTTGACTGACTGTCTATGTCCAGGTCAGCGGTGGCAGAGGATGTCCGGCTGTGGTGAGCTGTGGCCGCCCCTGTGCTGCCAGGTGCTTTTGTGGGCTTACTGCTTTTCTCTCCAGAGGGTCCTGCTCTGACCTGAGCTGAGACATCATTGTCTGCTTCTGTCAGATGAGCTTGCTCACCCAAATGATCAGCAGGATGATCTAGTGCCAGGTCGGCATCTGATAGATCAGAGTCCAGTCCTGACTTGGGAGTGACAGGCAGGTCAGTGTCTATGTCATCTAGGGCAGAGCCTACAGTTGTGGAGTGTGGCGTGGTATCCCCAGACAAGGAAGTGCGGCAGCTCTTCTTCTTTCGTCTGCTCTTCTTCTTGCCTGTGTCTGCCAGTTTACTGCAAGCATGCACCGGCCAAGTCGGAAAACTCAACAACAGTTTCAGGTCCACTTGGGCAGAGAAGACCTTGAGCGCCTGATCAACACAAGCGAAAAAAACAGCTGGCAAAACTTGGCTGAGAACAGCAGCAACAGTACTGTAGCTTGAAAGACAGTGGGCATGATTATCATGACTAAGCAATTCCAGTTCCAACAACCATGCATGACCCAACATGGCTGAGTCAATGCATTGTCACCATAGGAAGTGAACTCCTCATTGCCAGGGTGTGCAAGACAGTCCCATGCAAGCATATGGCTTTGATACGACAAAGCTGGGAGACAATTGTATATCTTACCCAGCTTCCTCTTGCAGCAAAGCAGCCATGTTGGCGTCAGCTTGCGCCACGCTCAGCTCCTGCTCTTGAGTCAGTAAAGCTGTTACTCGCCTCACATCAGGCGCCTGGTGAGTCAGGCTCATAGCTGGCTGAGGGGGGGTGTGGGTGGGTGGGGGGTCCAGGGCAGGTTGTCCATCAGCCAGAGCTAGAGGCAGGGGTAGAGCTAGGGGTTTCGCCTGTACTCTGAGCCTGTGATTAGAGGCAGCTAGCTCTGCTGCTAGTGGGTCTTGCCCGGCTGCTCGGGCTGCTTGACCTTCTTGATATGCCCGCTTCAGCTTGGCTTCCACCAGCTGCGTCACAGTGAGAAGCTGGTTGCAGAGCCACCTCTGAGATCACTTGCGTTTTCAGACAAGTCTAAGTAAGAACTAAACGCCTGCAGCTGTTGCTTATGCAGTCAACCCTAAGCTTGCAGCATCCTCAGACAGAGCTGGGTTTGGAAACCTGCTGTCTTGTGCGCATTGCGGTCCTTACAAGCTGTCCTGCGTAAGTTGCAGGGCAGGGGTAAAGGCAGCAACATACCTGCTGACGTGTGGTGCGCGTATGCTGGCCACACAGCACAAAGGCAGCTGTAGCGCCATCAATGCCTTCAGCTCTGGCCCGCCAGTCACAGCCCAGACGTGCCAAGGTGAACATCATCTCCTTCTTGTTTGCCATAGCAGCGTGATGCATTGGAGTGCCTGACGGACAAAAAGCAGTTTTCATGATGCTGAACGAGAGCGACATGCTTTCAGCCTCTGTATGAAGGCACTGTGGCAGACCAGATGCAGAAGTGAACATCTGGCTCTGCAGCCTGTTATGACTCTGCCATCTTTGCATCCAAAACTGCCCATACACAAAGCAGCAACATGTCTGCAGATGAGGCGGGCCAAAAAGGCAGGCACAAAAAAAGTCACATGCCATGCATGATTCTCAGACTACGGGCTTCTGAGTTCAGGAATGCTGTGCGTTGACTTTACTGTAGTGAGTACTCTCACCTCCCACGCTGTCTTTACAGTTGACGTGCGTGCCCAGAGCCACAAGGAGCACCACCATGTTCTTGTCACCACAGCCAGCAGCTAGGTGCAGGGCCGTTCGGCCCTCCATGTCCCTGGCTGCCACATCCGCCCCCAGCTTGACCAGGCGCTCTGCCACAGGGATGAGGCGGGCCCTGTCTTGCTCCATGCTGTTCAGCTGCAACGCCTCTGTGTGTTTCAACAGGGCCTCGTAGCCAAGCTCCTTGCTGGCGTCTATGTCAGACTTGCTGCCTGCATATGGATATACCATGCATGCGTATATCTGCGCAGCATGCAGATTGCTGTATGATCTGCTCAGTAAGCATTGTGATGTGGGCTGAGTCCAGTCATCTGTCAAACAGTACATGAATCGAAATCAGTCTCTGAGCGAGCTGCATATGTAAGCATGCAAACCACCAAGCACAGATCAAGCCTGACTGCATGGCCAGCAGAAGGCAAGGGAGGCACCAAGACCACAGCAACATAAAGGTACAATTTCAAGCTTGTCTGCATGTGATGCAGTCATGTTGCTAAGTCAGAAGCAAGCCAAGGGTGAGCAGTATGTACCAGCATATGAGTGCAAGGAAGACTGTGCTCTGCCCAAGGAGTTCACTTCCTGGCCAGCCTGGCCATATGACAAGGAGTGCTGTGCAGCGGTGGTGGTGGGGGGCAGGCTGGCCCCACCCCTGCGCCTGGAAGCCTTCTTCAGCAGTTGCAGCAGCCCCAAGTTGCGGTAGTCGGCAGTTGGATCTGAGTGGATGTCTGGATGGACAGCTGCGGCTGTGGCCTGAGTGTGACCAGCTGCAATGGCACTGTGTATCAGTGAACTGACATGCTACTGTGTCATCCTGTTCCTCATGATGCCAGGATTGGAGGCCAGATTTGCACAAAAAAAGGCCTGATCCGACACATTAAACCCAACAGCTATGCACATCAGGACATACAACACTGCTGAATCGTAGGGGGCAAGCTATGTTACACACATTCAGCAAGCTTGACAGTGGCGTCAAAGATCCTCTGCAAACATGAGAAAATCTGACAGAAGGCAGTATGGCTCCTACAGCTGCCCAAGCATTATTGCATCACACACAATGCAATGTTGGAGGCTGCCTAATCTCTGACATGCCTGAGAAGCTGAAGAAAGGTGTACCTAGCGCTGCCCAAGCCAGGCCTGTGCGCACGGGGACCTTGCCGTCCTGGTGTGTAGCAGGGGCAGTGATGGCTGCCTGGGTGGCCTGCTGAGCCGGTGTGAGATGCTGCTGATGCAGAGCACTGGGTGTACCAGCCGTAGACCGACTGTTATGAGCCGCACCTGAGGTCACAAAGCAAGGGTGACATTCTGCATCGAAGCTTGCAGAGGGATAAGGTGGATGATTCGGCACACGGGGAGCAGGAAAGGCTTTGAAACAGGGAAAGATGAGCTACAAAGGGAGGAGTTAGCTGCCTTCCAGGCGTCTGAGAGAAAACCGAGAAGCAGGTTCCTGAAAGACGCTGCTTTGCATGGAATGGTTGCATTTGCCATGAGTATGGCTGAGTGCAGGCAAAGCAAGGTGCAAAAGCACACCTGACGCACCTCCCTGAGAGCCATTTACAGGCATGGTTGCCAAAGCAGAATATGTGCCATGAGCTGCGTTCTGGAGAGGTGTGCACTGTGTCAAGTCCCTGGCATTCACATCAGCACCGAGCTTGATGAGCTCTGTCACCGTGTCCAGAAATCCGCAGCCTGCATTGCAGCATTCCTAGTTTCAGCATTTGTCGTGAGTGGCACAGGTGACATGACGCCAAGCAACAATACACACATGCAGCCGGCCTCAATCTCCCCACAGCTGTATCAAAGCAAGCAGACATACGGTATATGTCGATTGATGATTTGAGCTCAAGCGTTGCAGGGTGGGCCAGCATGCAGATCCTGAGAGCAAAGTCAGCACAGACAATTCTGGTCTGCATCACTACTTCACATGGCTGCTGATGAAGATGAAGATGCGCAACCTGCTGCTAGATGGAGGGGTGTATTTTGTGCATCATCTCTGTTGTCAATGGCAATGCCAGCCTTGACCAGCGTCTCCAGCACATGGGTCTGCCCAAAGGCAGCAGCGTAGTGCAGGGGTGTGCTTCCGTCCTGAAGACGACAGACAAGTTTTGAAAGCAGAGGCACAGGCAACTCCTCAGGCTTGGAGATGCATGCTTTGTGGAGCCACACATGACACAACTGTGCTACAGGGAGCAGCTCACCTTGGTCTTTTTGCTGTAATCAGCACCACAGCGTAGCAGCTTCTCAACAATGTCCAGGCGCCCTGATCTAGAGGCCATGTGCAGTGGTGTCTCCATGTCTGCATCCTTCATGACAGACCACAGATTCGCTCCCAGCTCAACTAGCAAGCCAATTGCATCTACATTTGCTGGACCCTGCATGCGCAAACTCAACTTTCACCCACGTTGACATTTGCTGATCAGAGGTCCTTCCATGATGTAATTCGCCGCTGGCTGAATTGCATGTCTACTGAGGCATATACTTGTGCAATGATCACACTGCACATACAACATACCAGACCATTTGCACTGCGCAGCTGTGTGATCTGTCTTTTGGACTGTATGCAGCATCTTGCTGACTGGCTGCATTCCATACTGAGAAAGAGGCCCAGCATAGACACCGCCCAGAGTATGCAGATATGGGATGCAATGCTGTGTCTTAAGACTGACATAAGGCTGACAACTCTTATCTTCTCTGCATATGCTGGCTATGGGTCAGTACACCAAAGGGGATGTTCAGAACACCAGTCATGTAAAAAGTGTACTGACAGAAGTATGAACTGGATGCCGCCGTCATTTACCTTCATGTTTGCCAAGGCCAGGGGTGTCCAGCCCTTGGTGCTGACAGCCTCAAGGTCAGCTCCCAGCTCGAATAGCCTGGAGATGACCTCACACTGACCAGCATCTGCAGCCAAGTGCAGGGGAGTGTAGCCTCCTCTGTTGTCCTTGGCACCATGAGCTGCGCCTTGCTTGATCAGCTCCTCCACTGCTGCTGCTCTGCCATGCAAAGCTGCATAATGCAGTGGAGTTCGGCCTGCAGAAGCGCATGTCTTCGAGCATATCAGAATGCAGATGCTGATGCTGCTCATGTGGACGTGATACTCATGCACTGTGGACATACAATCTTGCCATGCTGCAGGCTGTAGATCGAATCTCGTTGTCGAAGGTTGTTGTGCATTACCACTACCAACTTGTGGTCTGATAGACTGCTGCTGTTTGTCTGCATGCTGCTGAGGAGCACTGTTGCCCCTGTTGTTTGCAAATGCAGAACAAGAAGAAGCCTCTTTCATGACTGTGTCTGTATCCATACTGCTGTCAGCATGGGCACTGCTGATCCCAACATGGACGCAAGTATCAGCAGTACTCAAGCCAACAGCTGACACAGATACAGTCATGACAGAGCCTTCTTCTTTTTCTGCACCTGCAAACAACAGGGGCAATAGCGCTCCTCAGCAGCCTGCAGACAAATAGCAGCAGTCTTTCAGACCACAACCTGACAGTGATGATGCTGTAATGAATCCAGACTGTGCCGTCTCTACAGGTACCCCCATTGCAGTCACCAAAGCAGGTGATCCAACAAGGCGTGTCCCATACAGGCTTGAAAACAGATGCACCATTCCAAACGCGGTCAGCCAGCAAAGAACCGTTGGATGTACCTAGGTAATCTCTGACATCCACATCATGGCTAAAGCTGATCAGCTTCTGGATGGTGCCCACATGGCCTCCATTGGCAGCAGAGTGCAGCGGTGTGAACTGATACGCATCTCTGCTGTCTACTTTGTTACGCAGCTCCCTCACAAGCAGATCTATCAGGGCGACCCAGCCTTGTTCAGCTGCCACATGAACTGGTGTTCTGCCTTCTTCTGATCTGACCCATGACGGACAGCCTAGCTCATCTAGCTTCTTCACAGCTGCCGGCCGGTTCCAGGCTGCTGCGCAGTACAGTGGTGTGCAGCCATCCCTGTCTTTGGCGCCAGGATCAGAACCCTGCATTCATGCAAGATGAGACTGACATGGAGTCTGACAACCTTTTTATTATGCATGCTCTGGCAAGCATGACAAAGCATGGCTCTTGACTTTTGTGCATGTGGCAGACTTGCATGCTGCGTGCAGCATTGCATGGCAGAGTGCACGCTGTTTACGATGTCATCTGACTGCTATGCCATTTGCTATGCAGTACTGGCAAACAACACATGCACTCTGCTTCTGCATGTGGTGCAATTATGTCAACAAGGGCCAGAACAGCATTGCTTACCAGAGCAACAAGCTTCAAGATGGCCTCAATATGCCCCTCACCAGCTGCCACATGCATGGGCGTGGATGAGACAGAGTCCTTTATAGAAGGATCACACCCCAGCTGGGCTAATGTATCCAAGACAGCAATCTGCAGATGGGAGATAAACATGAGCATCTTTCAGTCTGTTCTGGCAGTAACATGCACACCATCAGCAATACGATCAATTCTTACTGCAACCTTTGTGATCAAGCATGGTTACCTGATTATGAGCAGCTGCGTAGTGCATAGGTGTCCAGGAGTTTGCACTGCGACCAAGTATATTGCATCCCAGCTGCTGGGCGAGCGTTCTGACTAAGCTGACTTTGCCTTCCATAGCTGCTAGATGCAAGGGCTGCCATCCCATTGTCTGGATGACTGCTGACATGCCTGGCCTTGCTAGGTCAATATGCTTCGCTACTTCAGCCCATGCAGGACCATACTCGCTGAATGTGTGATCTGGTGCATCTTCCTTGGCTGCGATGTCCCACCCCAGGTGAAGGAACCCCATGAAGTCCTGCAGATGCAAGTCTCAGCAGTGGCTTCTCATGGCTGTAATGATGTTGCAGCAAGGTTTGATGCAATACAGGCAATAGGTAATGCTCTAGCTGCTCAGTGTGCACTAGCTGCTCAGCGTGATTGCATACAAATGAGATGCAATGAGGTCCTTTGACAGACTTGCGTGCTGATTTGAATCTGCCATGCTTGTGCAGCAAATTGTCGTGGAGAGGGAGCTGTGTCCCACCTGCATGCATTGCCGTGTGGCCACCTCATGCAAGGGTGTGGTGCCGCCTTCATCTTTGAGCAGAGCAGTCACCAGCTTTCTGATCAGAGTGACCTGATTTTGGACTGCTGCTAAATGGACAGGCGTGCAGCCAAGGATGTCTTTGGACAGCAACAAAGCTGGGCCACCCTTGTCCAGAAGCATGTCTACAATTTGCAGGTGACCACGCATGACAGCATGATGCAAGGGTGTGCGCCCCTCTGCATCTCGTGCGTTCACATCTGCGCCCTGCAAAACAATGGTGGTGATCACAATGATGGCATCCCTGGCTGGTAAATATAGATTACATGAGCAAGCTGCAACTCACCTGCGCTAAGAGAGCTGCAACTTCAACATCGTCACCCTTTTGTGTTGCCTTATGCAGAGGTATGGAGCGCAAGGAGCCACGATACCACATGTTCATACTGCAACATCCATTTATGTATGCATGTTAGCATGAGTTTACACACAACTCTGTCGCTTGTGTTTTGGCTGACGCCAGTGCAACAACATGACAGGCAGGCTTGGTAAAGCAATTCTAGGCTGACTGGTGCAGCCTACATCGTTGGCATACATTGTTGAGCATATTAGTCAGCTCACTGCTCGCTAGCGCGACGGCTCTATGTACGAGAAGCAGGGATCAGTCTTCTCACCTCCAGATCAGACTCGACCCTCAAGCAACTCGCTTGCTGATAGTCAAGCAGTGCAGTAACATACAAACCTCCACTGCATCTGAAGTCAACAGACAAAACGTTTGCGGCGCTTGCGCAACCAACAAAACCGTGCTGCGGGAGCAGTCGCCAAGGTAGAGTCAGCCAAACTTTTGTGCAAATTCTTGGTCGCACGACAAACGCTTTTGGTTATCGCAGGTCAATACTGGTCCTTGCGAGGCCTACAACCTGATCACCGCCCTGCCTTGTAGCATCTTGATCCTTGCTGCTGGTGCCAATCTCCTCTCTTGTGGAATCTAAAGGCACAGCCCGAGCTATGCCCTGCTTTGCCAGGTAGTCTGTGATCAATGTTGTGAAGCCTGAGCCCACAGATAGTCACAAATAGGCATCGTGAGAGGCTCTGTCACCAACATGAACAGCTGTGGTATCTAAGCAGCACCGCAGCTTGCAAGCTTTATGTGGTGGTCCAAAAAACCACAACCACCTGCATCAGAACCCGTGTCGAAGGCCGAGCAGAAAAGGTTGAAAAAGAAGTGTGTTGCTCCATTGAAGGCCTTGCAGTCCTGCAAGAGGGCAAATCCAGACCTGCCACTTGCTTATGCAAGGCTAGAGTCCAGGGCTATTGAGTGCTATGCAGAGGTTCGCGTCCTGCCTGTATACAATCAAGACATCAGTTGGGCGCGGCAAAGCTTCTGCTGCCTCCTGTGCATGCTTGCTGTCACAAGTGTCACCAGTATAAAGGTGTCTACTGCCTAGGAATATAGACAACACTCAGTGACACTGCCACACTTACAGGTGATAGCTCCACAACAGGCGCTCGCATTTAAGGAGTGCTACTTGCAAAAAGCAGAAGAGCAAGAGCACCCAGACTATGCAGCCAATGACTGTCAGATATATGTTGCTGCCATGCAAGACGCTCTGAAACAAAGAGGGTGTGACCCGCTGCAATAAGCTGGCTGCCTCATCAGCTCAAGCTGCCAAGCCCAATGCAGCCCTGTGCTGACTTATGTAGAACCATCAGCATCAGCCATGTTCGCCACAGGAAAAATCTGCAAATAGAAATGCAGTTTGTGTAATGTTTAGCAGAGCGCTCTAGCTAATTAGCTTGGGCTGCTTGCTGGTATTGTTTGTATGAGATTTTTGCTTACATTTCTGTCACCTTTCCCGCGATGACCATGTGTGCTGTTGTACAAATTTAAACAAGCTTTGTATTGCCTCATTTGCTACTTGATTTTATTACAGGCTGTCAATAACGTCTTCTCACTTGATTTCTCAGCTAGATTGCTTTGTCTCATACTGGCATTGCGTGGTCTGATCTTGCAGCAATTGAACACTTTGAAGACTCGCTGTAAAGACACTGAGGCAAGTCCTTGAGATTCAGAAGACATGTGGGCAGCGGTGCAAAGGACAGTACAGTACATTCAAATTGTATATGAGAACACTGTATCTGATTTGGATATTTCAAGCTGTGGTTTCATTCGTTTACTGGGGACTTGGTGACCTGGTGACTTTGACTCACATTATTGTAATGCTTCTGACACATTGAGTTGCAGACTGACAGTACCGACACCTGGCCTTAACACATGTACCTCCATTGCCTTGTCAATATGCTGACCCAGACACCGTATCAAGTGATTTGTGCTCACATTGCTGCTCTGTCCAGCAAAGCCTGCAATAACATGTAGCACAGGTTGCACCACTGTAACAGCCTTTCAGGCTCTGTCATGCTGTTATGTCCTTGATAGATTGGCGTAATTTGGACAGAGAACTTGCCACATCAGAAAAGATTGCCAAGTTTTAGCCAAAAGTACCTTCATACCTGTGATAACATCACCCTCCCTCATGCCACACTTGCAAGCAGGCGAGCCTGCCGCGACGTGAGGCACAAGGATGCCCTGAGTGATCTCAGGAAAATTTGCATCTTGCTGTCTCATTTGTGCTGCATTGTGCTCAGTCAGCTGCAGCATCTTGATGCCTATGTATGGTCTGATCACACGGCCCCTTTGTTGAAGCTGTTCAATGATGTCCTTGGCAGTGTCTATGGGGATGGCAAAGCTGACACCGTCTGCACTTAGAGCCTTAAAGCATGCTAGACCAATAACCTGCACACACGACAGAAACACCTGATTCTGTTGTTGAGATGTCATGTATGCATCTCAGACAATTGTACACAAATCCTGCATATGGCAGATGATGCATGCATGCCATATTGTATGCACAGCAGATGGCAGGTAGCACACAACTGATCTGTGATGCACAGCATTGTAGTCTGGCGGATTGGCCCTACCTCTCCTTGCAAATTCACTAACGGGCCTCCAGAGTTGCCCTTATTGATGGCAGCATCAGTCTGTATGTACTCAGTGCGCACTCTTGGCAGACCCAGGTCTGCAGCCTGCAATGTACGCGCCTCCATGTTGACGGTGATTCTGGTGCAGATTAAACAGACAAATGCCAGGTGCAGTACCAATACCTTACGATCTACACAGCTGATGATACCAGCTGTGACGCTGTTCTGGAGATGCAGGGGACTGCCCAGCGCTAGCACCCACTCTCCGGCCCTGAGACCCTTGGATGTGCCCAGTTTGACAGTTGGCAAAGGCTGACTACTGGTGATTTGTATCACGGCCAGGTCAGAGATCCTGCGCATTTTGTGGGATCAGTCTTTACAATGGGTATGTGATGTCCTGCTTTGTGGTGCATGCTGTTTGTGATACTTCTGGTGTCATATTCGCAACAATGGGTTACCTGTCAAACATCAGCACAGATCCCTGAAAAATGCGTCCATCTTGCAAGGCAATTGTGATGGGTTTGCTGCTGCTGTCCTTGCTGGCACCAATACTGGGGTCACTGCTTCTGCTGCTGTTGCTGCAGCTGGTTGCATTGCTGCTGTGGCCATTTGCAAGATCTGAGCTGGGAAGGGTATCAGCAATTACATGGGCATTGGTCAGTATGCAGCCATCGGTGCTGTAGATGAAGCCTGTGCCGCTGTGATCTTGAGGGACTGGTAAGCCAGCCTTGCTGACTGTGATGTTGACTACAGCTGGGGCAGCTGCGGCAGCAGCGTCTGCAATGAAGTGGGGACCTAAAAGAAAAGGGGCAGGGGCGGCAGAAGGCGGTGGAAAGGCGCTAGCAGCATGACTTGCACCAGCCAGGGCAGAGCTCCGCTCTTTGGCAAGACCTGCGCTGAGCAAGCTAATGTGACTTTCTGGCCAGAGAGAAGTTCTGGCCAAAAGCAGGGAGTGCTCAGGACTATCTTGAAGCTTGCCTTGAAGACCTTTCAGCATGTGCACATTAGGTAGCCTGTCATAGAGTGCTGTCAACATGCCACCTTGAAGAAAGTCTGGCAGGTCCACAATGGGCATCCGGTTGGGCATTGCTGCTAACACTCCAACTGTGGCAGCCCCACCCAATCCGAAGCTGCTAAGTCCAATGACATAGCCCCTGGCCCTTGTGCCCCAGGTTGTGCGCTGCTTCATACACAGCAACAAACACTAAGCCACCTGCAGTTGTCACCGAATGGTGCAAGGAAACATGCCTTGCCTGTTGGGAAGAATAATGGGTTCTTGTGCACGAGACAGGTGATTCCTGGACCCGCGGGAGGATGTGATTGGTAGGAACCTCTGAAAATGGTTTTCCTGAGGCAGATACTGACTGCACTCTTGAAGCCTCCGAGGAACAACTCCTTTTCAGTAGCGCTTTGGATACGAAGTCCCAACGCTTCATCCAGTTACTGAAGACTCAAACTAGATGTTGCCTGTGGGGACTGTGCTGTTACTTGGGACATGCACAGATCACTACGGTGAAGGAGGCCGGTTGAGGCTTACGACGCACAAACTGCGCCCAAGCATTCGTAGCGAACCCGGGCAAGGAACTTCTGAAGACTTGCCTTGACTTTCTAGCTTGAGATGCGCTTCACACGGTCGGGCAGTAGTTGGATTGATGCACAAGGGTCGAGCTGTACCTATGAGTCACCGGCACGTGGGCACTGCCGGAAATTACGTTTATCTTAGTCAGGTGTTAGTCACCATTTTGCTTACTAAAGCCAATCATCAGACGAGCTGCTGGGTTTCAGGATATTTTCTGCGCCGCTGGCTTCCCTACACAGCGGTTACTTGTCATCATGGTCGAACTGAAAGTAAACCACGCACATGTGGAGCGTGACGGACTCAACACCGACGACAAACGGAAAAAGATCGTAGGCGGGGCTTTGATCGCTGCAGCAGCAGCTGCCTTTGCGCTTGGCAGGCACATTCTCAAAGCTCGGTATTTTAAGGAAATGGAAACGTTTGTCCTGAGAGCTGACAACGGCACCGAGGCCCATATACGGCCTCTTGGCTGCTGTATACAACGTACGACTTGACAGTGCTGTCTAGTATTGTGCACAGACCAGCCGGAGCCAGGACTCATATCTGGCGCTGCTCCTTTGTAGGTCTGCTAGTGCCCGGGACGGATGGCAGTATTCAGGATGTGGTCCTTGGCTTCGACGATATGAAGTCACTGACAGTAAGCATGTCTGTGCAGACCAAGCTGACTCTAGACTGCCTTCGCTCAGAGCATCTCTGTATCTAGCTGGCATGTCACTGAAGTATGCTCTGAAACAGTTTTTAGTCAAGAGGCCTGTCCACACTAGCCTGAATGCTGATTACATCATCTGACTGGCCTCAGGCAAGCTCCAGCCCATTCTTTGGCGTAGTCGTGGGGCGCTGCGCTAATAGAATTGAGGGCGCAAGCTTCACACTGGATGGCCAAATTTACAAACTAGCTGCCAACAATGGCAAGAATGCCTTGCATGGCGGAACCAAAGGCTTTGACAAGCACATTTGGGCTGCCAAGAGCATAGACCATGCTGACGGTGATGCAGTCCAGCTGACGCGGACAAGCCCTGATGGTGAAGAGGTATGCAGATGGTCAGCACTGCTGATGCTGCACTGCTGCTGTTTGCTTGCACTTCTTCATCAAGGTGTTTGTGCAGTGTTGATCAGCAAAACTAGTAACTACACCAGATTGAGGTGCCCTCAAACCACAAGCAACCCTTTGGGATTTTATTGGCCACATTGGATTGCTGCTGTGGAGACCAGATCAGTGTCTCATTATACTGTGAGGCGTGTGACCTGTTACTGCAAGTGGTTTTCCTCAAGTCTGGTATGGCTGCCATGACAGGGCTACCCAGGAACTCTGAAGGTGTCTGTCACCTACATCATGACCAGGCAGGGAGTCCTCAAGATGCTGATTGAAGCCACAACAGACAAGGCAACGCTGGTCAACTTGGCTCAACATGCCTACTTCAACTTAGCAGGGCATGACAGCGGGGATGTACTCAATCATGACCTTCATCTCAGAGGGTGAGCCAAGCCGAAACTGCCTCATGCAAACGTACTCAAGTCTACAGTCCATTCTAAACCCTGTTATTGTACTCAACAATGCAGGCCATGCTGACAGCTTTCCAGGCGTTGTGTGAATATGTATAATGGCTTACTCATTGCACACAAGAGTTCTTGCTTTGTGCACATTGTATACCAACTATGTGGTTGACAGCTGGGCGACAAGCAGTGATGGCGCATTTCTGAGGCTATACAAATGCCTCAAAGCTGCAACTGTGCAGCAAAAGTGCACCAGAACAGCAAGTATGCACTGTCTGCAGGGACCATTACATCCCAACAACAGAGGATGGCATCCCCACTGGCCAGATCACCCCAGTCAAGGGCACTCCATTTGATTTCACAGAGATGAAGCGCATTGGCAAGGAGATTGACGAGACGCCTGCCGGCTATGACCACAACTGGGTCTTGCATGGTTTGGGCAGGCAAGCCAAGTTCTCAACCAAGGCCGGAAGTGTGGCATCTGAGATGTAAGTCAGCATGTTGCGATGTATCGAACCATGCCTAACCAAAGAGCTATAATTTGCTGGATGTTCAAAACAGGCACAGCATTGTTATGAGTGAATTGCCACATATGGAGCTCGCACATTGAGTTCCAAGTATGGAGGTGCACGTTCAGCATATGCACTGCTCACAATTTGATCACAGCTGCACAGATATAGCAAGGGACGATGTGAGATGTATGCAATGCTGCTGAGGCCAGAACAAGGAACTGCTGCATGCTGTGCAAGTGACTGCAGCTAGCAACTGCTGTAATGGTGCGTAACAGCTGTACAAAGATGCAGTTGACGGTATGTGTATTACCATACCGTGTGCGTCTGCAGCCCAAGGGAGGCCATCAAAGTGCGAGATCCTCAGTCAGGTCGCACCATGACCATCTCCACCACCACTCCCGGTGTACAGTTCTACTCAGGGAACTTCCTTGACGGCAACCAAATAGGCAAAGGCGGCTTTGCTTATCAGAAGCATGCAGGGTTCTGCTTGGAGACACAGGTTGGTCTGCACTGATCTGGGAGTATGGATACACATGCAGTTGTCATGTGCTGTCCTGAGTGCACAGTCACCAATGTGTTACCATTCATTGAAAGCCTGCTGATCAGCGTGCCTCACTTGCTGTGCATGCTTCCAGCCTTACAAATCATGCAAATTCTAAAATGATGCAGTATGCCAACTCAGTAAATGTGCATGCAGGGGTTCCCAAATGCAATCAACCAGCCTGCTTTCCCAACTGTCGTGTTGAGGCCAGATGAGAAGTACAGGCATGAGACACACTATGCCTTCACCTGCTGATGTGATCAACAGATAGCTTTGTACGGTTTAGTGCTGCAGGGGCTATTGGTCCTAGGCGAAAGTGCATGAGTGTATATGCAGCAACTGGCAGTCTCTAGATACTCCTTTGCTGCATCCTGCATGTCCGGTGATGTTTGATGTGTTCTGTGATTTCCCCTATCGTGTGGACATGAATGATGATGTGACGATGCTGCACATGCTTGTGGGTTGGCTTTATCTGCTGCTGTAAGGACTCACTGATGACGTGCATAAGTTACTCGGTATAACAACGTGTTGCATGTACGTGATACAGATGCTGTGGCATCGTCTATTCACATCGTAAGAGCCACCGGTGTTGGTCTTCAGTTTGGGGATCCGAAACGCCTTTTAGTAAATCTAGCAAAATAATAAATCGTCATCTAGCTGTAGGCAATGCAGCAGTCACTGTAAAGCAGCGGAACGATCAATGCGGTCACTGCGCTGGTGTTGTATTTGACGGTACAGCGGATAGGCGCTCCTGCGGTTAGCTTTGTGCTCTGTGCTGGCATACACACTGCGCCAGACTCTTTAGGGGCATGGCTCCGTTTCACCATGCCCCTTGTCAGCACCTGCCTTCCTTTAATCTACTTCCGAGACGTAGTGTCAGGCCTAAGGCTGCTTTTGGAAAGTTCAGGGATGCGAGGTAACGAACAAACACTGAGCTGGCAGCTGAGGCTCGTTGATCCGCCTGCAGAAGGAACTTAAAGCCCTCTAGAATGAGTCTGGGGTCATTATTTGACACGTGGTTGCACAGGCAGCAGCCAAACACACGCAAGCCTTGTCGTTTTTACTCTGTGCAACATGGAAAGAGGAGAAGACGAGTTTTGGCAGCAGAAACAGGCCAACTAGGCGCTGCAGACCTGCCTCCAGAGGAGCCAGAGCAACCAAATTACAGTGTGCAAGTCTTTCCACGGACAAAGGAAAAGGACCCCTATCGGTGAGCCAGCATGTCCTAAGAACGATCGGCGGCATTTGCAGGCCTTTGCGCAATCATGTGACACTGTCACTTGCATGCGCTCCCTGATGCTGCATGTTTGCATAACTCACCGCATATGCTTTGCTCATGCAGGCTGTTGGGTGTGGAGCATGCAGCTACGTTTGAGGAGGTTCAAGATGCCCGAAATTACTTGTATGAGGTCAGCAAACACATCAGACAGAATTTTCATGACCAAGCTTATGTTGACATCGTGTGGTTTGGCTGTCAGGTTGCAATGCACACTTTCATGCAGCAATCTCTCATCATGTGAACTTTCATGATTGCTGCATAGCTCATCGCACGAAGCACATCTGTGGGCCTCTGCAGGAGTTCAAGGCCCATGGCAGGAGTAGGGAAGCCATTGAAATGGCCTTTGACGCGATCCTGAAGCAGAAGATGAAAGTCAGGCATAAGTATGGCTTCAAGCCCCCCAAGTCAGGCAGACGCTCAGATGTGGAAGGGGACCCAACAGTGAGCCTGCACTCTTGGCCATACAGTGATGCATGCACAAAGCATGCATGCTGTAGGTGTCATTGTGTCCCCTGCACATTGCATGCCTCTGTCATGGCCTCTTTACGCACGTACTTTGCTGTGACATAGGACGAAACTGCTGCTCATACATTTGCTACAACAGGCACCTGTCCCAGTACATCACACATACATCCAGCAAAGCAAAATTGGCTCAATGGCATTGCAGTACTTGTTGATGTAGCTCCAGGTGGTTTTGATTGACTATTTACGGATTGCTTTTGTGACTGAGCATGAGTCTTTTAGTCTGCATGATGATTACTTTGTACTGCTCATTGTTGCAGAAGAAGAATCTGTGGCAGAAGTTCCGGGATCTGTTGGAACCCTCTGTGGCAGGTCCCACCATTGTCAATGATGGGTCCATCTTCTTAGCTTTGGGCATCTGGTGAGCATGCAACCTCCCAAACTTGCTGTCAAGGCACATGTCTAGTCACATTGTGAGTGGCTGCTGTGATATGTGTACACAGTGTCAGGGATTTTGCATGGTCATACATGCAGCTCAACTGCTGCAGCTCTGTATCTTTATGAAGTTTTGAATGCAGCATAAAGTGGAATCATGGTCAAGAATCAGCAGGAACAAAGTGAGGACGCACTGTGTGACCTGTGTCGAATTGCAGGTCTGCTTGGCAGTCAGCATCCAGCGATCCCACGCTTCCCTTAGGCGCTGCTATCTGCTTCTGTACCTACCGCCTATTTGATAAGCGACGAAAACGCAATCCAGAAGGGCCGTACTGGGGAAACAGCCCTGTCTGGGGTGCACTCGGGGCGACCGTCCTTGGGCTTGTAGTTGGTGGTCTGGTGCGCAATCTCAATCCATCAGCAAGCTGCTGCTGTTGCACTTTCTGCAGATCGCGTGTGGTTTGAACCAATGGCTGCTATATGATTGGGATTGGTCATATGGATTGTAGTCCTGGTTGCTGCACTGTATGTCAGATGTGAAACGTGAGGACTTTTGCTTCTGACGGATGCGTGTTGTGGTGATTGCAGGTAGCCTGGCTCACTGTAAGATATGCGCCATTCCCAGCTGGATGGCGACCAGAAGCTGTCGGCTTGTTTGTCTTGAATGCTATGCTTGGAGCGCTAGCCATTTGTTTCAAGTAGACTGTTGGCACAGCTCGTGCTGTGACATGGCTGTACCCCTTAAATTCAAAATGCTGACAGACACATTCTGGTGTTGCACGAAATGCATCTGCAGCACACTGCGGGTAGCTTGATCTTGTAACAGCAGACAGCAGGTATTGCAGGCTTGATCGTGTAAAGTCAGTAAGTGCTTATGATAATATTGTTGGTATGAACTGCAAGCAAGTCGGGGTGGTACCATGCGTGCGTTGTAACGCACTCACGCTAGTCAGGCGTGCGCTTTTTGCATCTAATTGCTGTTCAAATGTGCAGGTCATGCGCTTACAGCTTTGGCTCAATGTGTTGTGGAATGAAACAACGGCAGCGTTCTGCAGGACAGACCATCACAGGGGTCATTAACAGGGAGTGCATTGCTGCAAAGTGTTGCTTGTAAAACTAAGGAGGGACACTACTATTGAAACTGCTGCCAAGGGCTGTTTTACATGTTCAAATAAGCCGCATACATTGAACCCTATGTTTAACATGGGATGTGGAACTATCAAACCAAACAAAATGTTACAAAGCAAGAGATATGAAGCTTGCTGTGCATTATATAGAAAGGCATGGCTAAAGCCATTGTTGTACACCACACAGTATCAAACAGCTGTAACAACATAAACATACATTACAGTTTAGATTTCTTCCTTCTAGCTAGACCCTCCAGTACTCCTGCAATGGCCCTGACAGTTGAGTCTTGAGAAAGCTGCTCCCAGGCACCTTCCACCTCAGGTACACAGTACGCCTCCCAGTCCAAAGAAAACTGCTCACGCAAATGGTTTTTGGTCACCTGGCGCCCAGCATCAAACGGTGCAGCCTTGAGGAAGTGCTGCATGGCAGCTTCAGCTGTGCTGAGCAGGTCAGCCTTTGTTACAACCTGGTCAATCAAGCCGATCTGCAGTGCTTCCTGAGGGGACACCAACTTGGCAAACTGCAGCATCTGCTCAGCTTTGCCTTGACCAATGGTGTTCTGCATCAACCCTGCCCACTTGGCAGGCACAGAAATGCCCAGCGCCACTTCATTCAGGCCTATGTGACCTTGTTCAGTCATGATGCGGTAGTCGCAGCACAGAGAGATAGCGCAGCCGCCAGCTGGGCATGCTCCTCTGATTGCTGCAATGGTCACAAGAGGTGATCTGTACAGACGAGCCAGGAACTGATTTTGCGTCACCCAGAATTTTCTGTAGGCCTCTTTGGTGGTCTTTGGTGCGTACAGCCCCTGGATGTCATTGCCAGCAGAGAAGATGTCTCTCTTGAGGCCAGAAGCAACGATGATGCCTCTAACAGAGGAATCCTGCTCTAGCTGCTGAACAGTGTCTGCAAGCTGCTGCCAAAGCTTGTAGTCCAAGGTGTTGGCTGGCTCCTTACACAATGATACAATGGCATATCCTCCTGGGCGCTTGTCAACTTGGACCCAGTTGCCTGACATCCTGGTCACCAATCACTTCTCCTGCATGGCCAAATGAAGTGATTGAAGAATGTGTGCAAAAGATTTGTGAACAGATGAGTAGTACATAATGCAAGACTGTTCCTCAGTTCAGGTCTCCAAATTTGTTTCCACACAGCATATTGCAGCTACTTGGTAGAACGAAAGTATTTGTTTTAGCATCATTGGAACAGTCTTTTGTGAGTACAGTTACTGTATAATGCACTTGGCAGCTATCGTCAGGGAAACTTTTGCTCTCACAAACAGGCACTTGATTAGGGTGCCTGCTTCTGAAGGTGTCCTAAGATTGATTTCGAATGCTCATCATCCGACAGCTGATACAGGCAAAGGCATGTCAGGCACTATAGATGTGCAGAGCGGGTCAGAAAGAACGCAGTGATGTTTGTCAGCATCGTAATCAGTTCAAGTGTTGGAAAATCGGTTGGTCATCACTCCCGCTGATGTCACGAAGGCATGAGGTCAGGGGGCATTCAGAACAAGTAATGTCACCTGTTGAGTCGACTGATTGCTCGGACCCTAGTAAGCGCCGCCGGAACACTGGTACCTACAGATAACCAAGTGTGAGACGAACAGAAACCAAAGGTGACATCACGGGTGGTGTGGTTGAAACGTGATGTTGCGCGCCCGAAAGTCTCCTACACATACGTGCACAAGACAAGCAGACAGATTCCTGCTGTCATTTTTCTCAGTGATATTGGTAAAGGGGCGAGCAAGCCAGCTGAGAAAGGCATCTCGCACGGAGGAAAGACTGAGGTAATGCAACAAGCAGATCACCAAGCAGCATAACAACCCTCAGTCTCGCTGGTGTCGACATTTCAAAGATCCGGTCTCAAAGATTTTGAGAAAGCATCCTAGGGTGGCAAGCTGTTGCTGCTTGCAGCTGACATGCACAGAAACATGCAGGGTGCAGAGGATTCCCAAATGACCAGCAGTTGAGCTTCATACCTGACGTCTCCAGCCCTGGCGAGCCTCCGGACATATGACTGCAGCCGCACTCTGGAGCCTGCAGACAGCAGCTGGTGCAGGTGACCTGAAACCCTTTTTTGCCAATTTAGGGTTAGGGCGACCAGGAGTACGGTAACGCTCGAACGCTACAAAGAATTCGCACTTGGCTCACAATAGCGCAACCAGTCTGTTGCAGGCAGTGTTGTAGTGATTTCGTACAAAGCTCCCGGCCCGCTTCTCGTCGTGTGTGCCGAGCTCCCGCAAAGTTGGCAAGTTGCGTTATGACGCAGCTCAGGTAAAAGCGCACTTCCCTTCAAACACCAGCAAGGCTTGGCCTACAGTGGGCGTCAAAGCACTTGCTGCTGCAAGTTGTGATGTCTGGCGGAGAGACCGGTCTGGCTGACATGGTCAACAGTAAGTGCGAAGACACGCATGCTTACCTACAAAGCGTCCTTGCCGTAGACGCACTGTTGCCTTGCTCATATTTCACCTTACTGCAGCTACGATATCCGTGATCACAAGCGACGGGCGGCAGATCGTGGTAAGCAAGGCAGCTTTGTCTCAAGAAAAGCGTGATCAGTGTCAGCCTTTTTGGATCTGTGAACTGCGACTGCAAGCAGCTTCAACAAAGGTTCATGATTTTCAGGGTCTCTTGAAGGGCTATGATCAGGCGACAAACCTGATACTGGATGAGTGCCATGAGCGGGTGTACTCAACTAAGGTGCACCTTTGCTTTTTGATAGTCTTCCACAGTCTTTGCATAGACGCATCTATTCCTGCTGTTGTGTGCTGAGACTCCCTCTACTGCAGGCAGGTGTTGAAAAATTGGCCCTCGGCTTGTATGTTATCAGGGGTGACAATATGTAAGTCTGTGATTGCTTTCGATACAATGCTAATGATGCAAAAGCATGTCCTGCTAATAAGGGTAAGTGTTGATCACCCAATCTGTGATATGCAGAGCCGTGGTAGGTGAAGTGGATGATGAGATGGACTCGTCAATAGACTTTGCTCACGTAAGGTCACAGCCACTTGGGGTCATCAGTCACTGATTGACCATTGGCCAGACAGCTGAACTTAACCAACAAAGTACATGGGTTGACAGCACACACAGGAGCAATGTGGCTCAATATACAGCACTCAACAGAGAAAGCTGTCTGTGTGTAAACTGCAATGGATCTGTCTTTGCTCCACACAGGATGTACCTGTGCACAGACAATTCAGAAGCAGCTTACAGCGCCAAAGTCAACTTAAAATTTGATCCTGAGAGTGGTCATGGCTGGACAGATGTGCAAGATGCAATTCACCAAACCTACTTTACTTTTGGTAACATGTGCCAGTTGTGTGAATGCACCTAAAAATTGGAGCTCCAAAATGAAGTTAGCGTATCTGCATGGTCACCTTCCCATAGCGTATTGCATGATTTTGTCTTTTGCAAATGGCACATCATTCAGCAGGCCCAGGCCAATGCTGCGAATTAATGCAGTCAGCCCTGTTTGAGGCTCAAAGACACGTTTCAAGCCATCCAGGGTTGCTGTCATGCTTATGTTTGCCTGCTGACGTGGTCGCTCGTATTCTTCCTGCAGTCCATGTGCAAAGTCAGGAACCTGTCAATCACACAACAATCGAAACATGGATTCTTCAAGTCCATGAAAGGATGTGCTTTTGTGTTGAGAAAGACAGCAGTTGCTTATGTCAGCAGATGCATAAATATTCCACAAAGGTCTATTGGGACATCTGTGATAGCATTAGGTAGAATAGGCCAAAGTTAGGGGAGACAGTAGGGGAGGAATCATATCACACTACCTCCAAAAGAGTCATGCTGCCGATGTCCATGCCAGTCTCAGTGGCATGCGCAATAGCATCCACTAGTGTTTTGACGTCGCCAAAGCCTAGGTTGACCCCTTGCCCTGCCAAGGGATGCACCGTGTGTGCAGCATCACCAATCAAAGCCAGCCGTGGTCGTACATACCTGCAGAGTTGACAACCATGCGTTGGCTGCTACTAACTGTCTGCTGAAAGACAATACGCCAGAGCATGCCATCTATCTGTGCTTGAAAGCATCACAGACTTGGTACAAGTCTTCAAGCTGCATGTCCACAAGCAGAGGCTTGCACAAAGACAAACTCCGACAAGCAATTTAATACCTACCCCATGCTCAGTCATGCAGCAGAGCAAAAGCCACGCTTACAGACACAACCACATATACCAAGGTGTGACGCTGCAAGTATACCTGCCAGCGTGACACAGGACCAAAGGAAACGACTTTGGGGGCTGTCCGATGGCCTTTGTCACCAGTGGTGGGTCTTCAAACTGCGCAGAAGATGCCCTTGCACCTGTCATACCTCCCAACACAGAAGATGGCCTTGGCCCTCCTGACAGTGCCTGCAAGTAAAGGATATGCAGCCGCCAACAAGCTTGAGGCTGTGCATGTGTCTGCTCAAAGTCTAGTCAGCTTGAGGCTTGAGGTTGGGCATGCGCTGGGTCAAAAAACAAAAACAAGCTGCTGTGCTCAGCGTGCACAAACACTGCACCCGTCTGCTTTTTCATACAAGACGACCAGATGCAAGACAACATGAGTGTGATATATGCATTGGCAGCTTATTTCTTAGATGTGTGCATGAGACGATGACAGTCGTATCATGAGGAGTGGTGCACAACTTGCAGCTGCACTGAATAAGTCAGCTGTGCCCACCATGTTGACTGCATTGACAAAGTTGGTGGGTGTCATGGCCTCCAGCTCAGCTGCTTGAGCTGGTGTAGTTGACCACACAATGTTGCTAAACCCATCTCTGACAGGTAACAAAGCCAGTGGCCCATTGGGCAGAAAGACCTGTAGAGCTGAGGTATTGGGGGTAGCTGTGGCAACAGTGGCAACAAGGCCTCTCTGTTTGTAGCTCCAGGAGACTGTTCTGAGCTGTGCCATTTGCCGTACTTTCGAGCTGCCGCCGTCTGAGCCTACTACCAATTTGGCTTTGATGGTGGAGCCGCCTTCCAGCTGCAGGCTGGCAAAAGCATTGCTGCTTTGCATAGTCCCTGCAATACATAAACCTTTGTCCTGATGCATTGGGATGAGGCTATGCGTGTACCAACCGCAAGGTGAATGCAGACAACCTCATCTCATGTATGCTACCGGCACTCCAAAGCCAAAAAGGCACCCTCATATGCATGACTGTGACATGCAGCGAATACAGGCATGTGACTTTGAGTCCGCGTCATGCATGTGATGCAGACACAGCAGATGTGCCCATGTAATGTCAGTCTGTGTTGCAGCATACATGGCGGATCATGCAAGCCTCATCATTAGCATTCAGAGGATGCAGGCAGCAGCTGACTGACCTGACTGCTGACTAGGTGAGAAAGGCGGTAGCTCTAGAGCTTTGACCGTTGCCTGCACATCAGATGAATGCAGCATTTGCTTGCTATCTGCTTACAATGCAGCTGTCACTGTCTAAGCTGGGTTTGTGCAGCAGCAAGAAAGTGTGCTGTATTAAGCTTACTGTTCACACTTACTGGCCACATGTTATGTACATTCGGTTGCAGCCTCTGCATGAGTGCATACTGAATGACTCCGTTCTCTGCAACATGCCCCATGGTGACCTCTGACAACGTAGCAGCATTGTATTGTACAAAGCCGCTGCCAGTGCTGTCCCATACTTGCATGCGGGAGAAAGGAGCAGAGTGTGGTGGTGCTATGTCTGGCCAGGCTCCAATGTGTGTGAGAAGCTGTATGCTGGCAGGTGTGAGAGTGCTGACTCTGTTGGCTGGGGGACTGAGCTGTGGATGCTGTATTGAAGCAGGCTCCTGCACCAGCATTGGCTAGTTTGTGAACTGCTTGTGAGAGGCCAGCTGGAAATGATCAGTGCCAAGGTCAAACATACCTGTCTGTCCACAAGTGCGATTCTGAGATCTCTTGTCAGCTTGTTTGCACCTGCAATTTGCATGCTTGCTTTTGACACAGACAAGCTGTTGCATAACGTCAGAAGCTAAAGAAGCGAACTTCACCCAGGCCTGCTGCTAATGCTGCGCCTGTCAGTCCAGCCCCGACGATGGCGACATCGAAATGATCGTTAGGGACTGCTGCGGCTGACAGACATCTGCTTTGCGATAGCGATGGACGGATAAGAAGACACCGCCGTGCTCCACAGTGCATCACAAGCATTCAGATCTGCACAAAGACCATGGCAGACTTGGCGGACCTAGTGACTGGAGCTCAAAGCATCAACAAGGCATACGCATCTTTAAAGCCCTGACAGCAGTGCCTGAAGGGCCTTGTGACAAGGGCTGGGTGACGCAAAGCCAAGTGCCCAAATGATGACCACCTTGTGTGTTGGATTCGACTTGGCGTTATTGCGCGTGCTGGCGTTTCAAGCCGTAACGCGCGCACAAACAGGTCCTGTCCTACCACCTATGCCCTTGCAAGGCGTTGTGTCCAAGCAGACTCACGGCAAATCCCGTGTCACCCTATGTTGGCATCGCTGCCTGCCGAACCAGCAGCAAGCAGCTTTCGAAAGCTGTCTAGCAACGTAAGCAACACAGATACAGAGCTTCAGCAAAAGCTTGGGGTTCAGCAGCAGGACATTGCAGAAGGCACAACCCAACAGAACCAAAATCAACACTCTCTTGAGCAACAAGCCCCGCAGGTGACACTTGTACCAGCAGCCGAAATAAACAAGCTCTCAGGAAAGGAGGCAGCCCCTGCCATCAGTGTTTTGTGCAGGTGAGACACCTCTGCTGACAATTTCAACGGGGATGTCCTGCTGCCTAGCTAGTTGACGAGTCATTGCTTGCAGACACTTTACACTTGGACAACTACGCAGTGACTCCCCCAGCAGGGTGGAAGCCTTCACAGACAGATTAGAATACTTCTTCAAGGTACACAGCCAATTTGCTCGTAGCATGCTGCTGCTATCAAGCTTAATTCTCTGATGTGGACGTTGCATACAAGCTTTGATAGCATGTGACAAAGCACTGACTGAAGTGCCCTGTTCTGCAGCATCCCTCACATGGCAGAGTGCACATGGTCATGTACTACAGAGACTTTGGGACAGTCACAGTCAAGAAGACCTGCCTTGTATTCAAGATCATGACCATTTTAGACATGTTCACTGCTCATTACAATCCAGCAGAGCCACAGCACATACTGAGCATCACCTTTGACTCTGCCAAAGAATTGCAGCAGATTCAACAGGCAGTACAGCAGGGAATAATTGCCAACGCAGCTGCATAAGGATGCATCTAACATGACCTGTTCAACACTCAGAACCATGTCATGAGTGACAGCCGCACGCGTTTCACTTCATCCCCACCATACTCACCACAGTGTCAAATAAATTGGCATATTTTGACCTCCAGCGTGCCTGTGACTGTCATATCAACAACACAACTAAACAGGGGGGTGGACACAGGTATCACAGGTAACATACATGGCGTGCTGCATCAGCAGACCTTAGGCGTCTTGATGTGCACGCAGACGTGCTGTGACTGTCTTCACTTTGTCCTTGAGAGGCTGACTCAGCACATCAGCTGCTTTGGGCAGTGCTCGCCACTGTGCATCAACGTCCTGCCGCAACTCTGCAAACTTCTTCCACTCCACCTGCACGGAAGTCCCAAGATTGCACATGGATGCGGCATGACAGAGTTCTTGCTGTGAACTGGTGACAAATGCTTGTATCGCCTTCAACAACAAGTCAATGCCAATGTCATCCTATGCATTATGGTGAGAAGGTTGAGTGTGCCAGCTCTGCATGTGCACCTGGCCTGGCTTGATGCTGGCTGGAGCATGCCAGAGCTGTGCAAGGCCATCTGAACTTTACACGTCAACAATTCTTCTTGGCCTTGTGCCACAGCTGCCACATTTTCATCCTCACCAAAACATGCCAGAGTGCCTGCTTACCTCTACTGGCCCACTGTCCCAAACCACCTGCAGCATGTTCTCCTCAGGACTGACATGTCCACCATCAGCAGGGAAAGCTGTTGGAACGCCCTTTACAGACTTGACAGCCATTATGCCTGGCAGAGAATACTTCAGCGGATCACTCTTGGGCAGCTTCATGGTGTCAGCCTCTGTGCCGTTTGCATACACAATGTGGGAGAGCTTGGTGGCAAAGGACATGGTGTCTCTGTTGACCCGTTGCAACAGCCCCCCACCCATGCCGAAAGCCACTGCCTGCGTGTATGCATACTGCATTGCTGGCGCATGGAACAAAACAAATCATGAGCTGATTGAGGTCATGACCTAAGCACAGCAAATGTAGCATTAGGCCAGTTGGACATGCATAGACACCTGGCCAAGGCCTGACTGCATGGCATATATATGATGAGCGTGGTGCCAGGAACAAGTTTGCGCCGCTCAGGCATTGAGCAGCTGCAAGAGGTGAGATTACAGTCTGAGGCATACACACATCTGTGCAGCACATTCATGGGGTGGCTAGTCAGGTGTTGTGGTCAACAGGCGAGCTGGGTTTCCATGGCATATCAGACAGGAGACGCACCTGAGCACTGTAGCCTTTGGCCATGACAGCTTGCAGGATATTGTCCAGCATCTCTATGCTGATGCCATCCCCTTGTATCACGCCGCACCCCTTGGGCACCTTGTAGCCACGGCTGTTCATGTCCACACCAAACACCCTCTCAGCAGCTTCTAGAGCAAGCAATACTGCCTCCACAGGGTCACCTGGAATGCAGACAAACATCAGGGCTGCTGGCAAACACGCTGCGCATTGCTGCATCTGTTTGGCTGTCCCACTGGCAAAGATGGCAGCACTCTAATAGAGGGCATGCTTCTGGGTGAGAGGTAACTGGACAAGCTGATGCCAAGACATGAAGCACAGCTTTATTTGGCAAAGATGATACAATGTGCTGCTGCTGTGCATATGCTTCAGTTCAGAAATGCATGCAGGAACAAGTGAGGTCTGTTTGATTTGGCAATGCTTCCTGTACATCATTTCCATGCAGCAGGTGCTGGCTTGCCTGAATCAGGCCTGAGCACCAGGAAGCCACCCTTGCCCACCTGCTTCTGAGCAACTGCTGGCAGATGTTCTGCAAGAGCCTGCATGCCTCAGCAAGCCTGTGATGCTGTGCGAGCTGCTGCCAGCAAGAGCATTGCTTGCAAAGCACAGGTGGCCAAAGAAGTGACACACAGGTGGCCAAAGAAGTGCAAGCAGATCTTGGCTGGTGTGTGGCAATGTGAGACAAGGAGCAGTGAATCTGAAATGCGCTTTGATGCTGCATTGTAGAAGAGCTGCTGGTCAGCAAGCTGCCAGTGACGTATATACTAAACAGAGTTGCCGAAAGGCTGTGACTAACCTCCACATAGTCATAGCTGTCCATGACACAGGCAAAGATGCCCGTGCCAAACTGCTCTATCATGTTTTCCAGGGCTTCCCGCTCAGTGCGCCAGGCAGTCATGACACTGTGCTCTGTTGCTGGTATGCTCATGGCCACTGGCTCTCCATCATTCAGGTGGAACTGCACAATGCAGCATACTTTGCGCAAATGAAGCACATGCCGCCATGTCAGCGTGGCATCACAATTACATACCAGGGCAGCCATTAGGGATCTGCTACTCAACTTTCAAAGCAGCAGTTTGCTTCTGCAGCATGGTTGAAAGCAGATGCTTTGACTCAAGCTTTGTGTGGTTTGACCTTCAACCGGTCTGGCAGCATAAAATGCACTGTTTTTTGTGGGTCTATGGTCTCTTTGGCATGACTACATATGACAAGTGGCTGCTGAATCCATTGTGCTGGAACAAGCTGTTGACTCACCTGGGCATAGTATGCTGCTGATAGTGTATCTGACCCGTCAAAGTTTAGCAAATGCGCAACACCCCCAAGCACGCTTTGTTCCACACAGGTGCAGCCTCTGAAGCCAAAGTCATGCAGCCTGGTGCCTACAAGAGGGTTGCTACTACCTCCCTCTACACTTTGATCAAAGGCTGCCTCTATTCGATCTCGCGCTCTTCTGCTGAGTGTGGCTACAGTTGTTGGGTACCTGCAGATGAGACATGCAGGTCATGCAGGCTACCAAACTTAACACTGTCTACAGCCAAAATCACCCTTCTGACAGCGGGCAAATAAGAAGCTTTGCTTGCATTCAACATTGCAACCTACTATCCAGAGTGCAGCAATGGATGCATCTTACACATTAGCAGATACAGTTGACAGTCAGCTTACTTGTCCTAAATGCATCAGCTTACCAAAGCATGGTCAGAATTGTCTCCAAGAATGTACACAAAGGGGCATAACCGTCCTCTGCTGTGATCTGCAAACACAAGATACATCACGCACAGGCATGCAGATGGCAATGACTCCCTGCATAGCTTTGGTGTACACAGCATGCACCAACTGAGAGCAAAAAATGACTGTTGCTTGGCATGCCTGCCTACCTGAAAGACTGGACAGTGTGCATGTACACAGGTGCCTTCAGGAAGCGATTCCAACACCACAGGAAAGTGCCCTGTGTCGCAGCAAAGAGTCAGCTGAAAGACAGAAGTTGTAGGACAGCTTATGCTGCACTTGCACAGTAGAGGCAGGTAATCTACATGCCTCAAACTCTAATGCCAAAGGCAATGAGACTGACCATTATTCTGCAGGACAAATTTGACCATCAAGTCCTTCGGGAATGGAAAGTCTGTGAAGTTTGGCGCCATATGTGTACTGCAGCACATGCATAGCTAGCTTCATCATGAGCTGCAGGGCAAAGGCAGCAGCATCTGGCAGGTTGCATTGCATATTAACCTGAAGAAGGTAGCTGCTTTGTCGACGTCTCGCTGAGTCCACTGCCTGGCAATGAAGGCGTCCAGCAAGTATCGGATGCCATAGAAGACGAGTCTTGTGTCTTCTACATCTTTGTCGAAGCCGTTGCGAAATTCTGCATACTAAAACACAACTAACTTTGTTGGGCAAAGCCAAACAAGGTCATGGTCAGGTCCTTTTAGACAGCAAGGTCACATACCGCAACCATCTTTCGGCTTTCTGGATACTGCATATAGTGCGTCGTCTTGTAACTATCAGTAAGGACGCTGATAGGGACAAATGACAGCAAAGGCTCTGCTGGCTTGACATTGCTCTTTCTGCTTACGCTTCGTGACTGCTCAGGCGTGCTGGACATCACTGTGAAGCACTTAGCCTTGTTATTTCATCTGAAGCTGAATATCGCGTGATGTGCATCTGCGTCCGGCCAACAGCACTCGCACGTCAAAGGTTGCAATCAATGATGCACGCGATGGCCTTGTTCGTGGGTCGGCTAGTTGGAAAGCTTGAGCAGTCTGTGTAGCTCACGCTGATTAATGCAAGTACTTGAGTCAGCCAGAGAAGATCTAGCACGGGAATGAAAGCTTTAGGGGTGCGATGCAAAGTCTCAGGTCAACTCAGGTCAACATCATGCAGATAGGCCCTGCAAGTCCCAAATGCACACCAGGCTGCCCGTTTTGCTGCCTTGCTGCATCAGGCGTTTGATGACTTGACTGCAATCCACCTGATATAGTACAAAACTGACAGTAGTGGACGTCGGTTCTGTGTCAGTGATCGTGAACATGACATGCACATGGCCATTTCATCATGAAGTACATGCTAGTGGCTGCCTTTGTGTCAGAGCTTGGTACCACTGTAGCTAGGCAGCCTGAGCAGATTTCTTTGACACAGAACATGTCGATGTGCACCTGGCATGCTCCCTTGTCAATGTACTCAACAAAGCCTTTGTGGTCAGGCTGATTGGAGGGCCAGTCAGGAAGTTGATAACTACTTGTATCATGTTTTTCAGCTTCCTATGGGCTAAGCTGGCCAAGCTATAGCCAAGCTTGGCATGATCTGTGAGCAGTCTCGTCAGGACACACGCTGGTGATGACTAACAATCAGACCCATGTCAAGGTTATCCACCCACAGAAATGCTAAAGATCAGCACCTTCAGCAACACCTACCTGCTCAAGTAGTTCTTCTGTGGCCTAACAAGGATGAGCATTCATAGCTGCTGTATTACCCATTGTGGGGTAATGGATGAGCTGCAGGGCAATCCAGCAGAGACGATCTGATGATCAGCAATCAGAAAAGTGCTCTTGGTCCCAGGACCAGTCTCCAAACAGCTCTGGGACTGCACCAAAGCAGGTTCTGGAGGGATCATCTTGACTTAGCAGTCTGAGCCCAACAACATTACTGTTTCAGACCATCGGCTGCCGCAACTTGACTAAGGGGGAGCTAAGCGCTACTGTACGAATGATGTGAGCAGACAGAAATGGTCTGACTAGTATCAAGCCCTCTGGCTGCTGTACGAGTTTGCTGTTGTACACCTGAGACGATCCGTGGAATTCTTTGCCATGTGGAGCAAAGTCGTTAACATCGTCGTGATCATGTGCTTTGTGGTGCTGCAGACAGTCACGCAATTCTGCCACTTAGATAGATCTTAGTGATCAAAACAGCTTGCCATGACAACACTGCTTCCTGTGACGAACAGTGTTTGCGGTTTAGAGTACTCAGTGCATCGTGAGCTTATTACGAAACATTCGATGTATCTATTTGTATTAAGGCGTACCAAACAACCCCGTACTTTGCGCAGAATGCCCACCAAGGCATTGGAGAGAGGTGTCTATGATCTTTCCCGGATTGACGGCTGATGGTTCGTTTTCAGCTGGCCTTCACGCTGCACGATAAGCCCCAAATGGAGTTTCTTCGAACGCCTGCCTGTCATAATGCAGGGTTGCTGATTGTGCCAACCTGTCAACACTCCAAAATGGACCTTGTGCAGACAGGAGAAGCTGTAGAAGAAGAGAAGGACACCTTGCTGGAAAAAGTGCGCAGAGCAGCAACTTGCTTGTACAGCGTGCTCTGCTGCTTGTTTCCTGCTTCTGCCTGTCCAGCTCCGACTTCTTTGCAGTTCATGGAGTTTGCCAAGGGAGTATGCAACAAAGCTACTGACAGGGGCCACTGGGCTGATTACATCGACCCATGCTCAGGCCTGCCAGTGAGTAGATGCTCTGTGAAATTGTTGCCTTGTGTCTCAGCAGTGACTTGTACAGTTTGATGCTGCGCTTGTTTTCTTGCTGGTTGCATATGTGGTGCTTTGGTGTTCCGGAAGTGTGTCTGCTATTGGCCATCATCACCGACCACTACACTGCTTGCAGATGATGCATACTGACTGCACTGTCCCTTATGGTGAAGTGGATGGCTTTTCTGCCTTGCTCGGGTACCAGACAGCTAATGCAGCTGGTTGTAAGGTACAGACAGCATTGCCATACTGTCCTCATGTGCTTCATGCAGTCGTCTCTTTTGACAATGTGAAGCGCTGCAGCAGCGATGCATTTCTGACATGATGTCAAGCCCTGGTGTTTCACAATCTGCAGGTGCTCATACATCCGCGCTGGGGCACATCAGTTTACCCGGCAACCTTGTTCACAAAGGCACCATTGAATGTACTCAAGAAAGTCATCGAGGAGGTCGAGTCAGAAACCACAGACACAGGCTACTATCAACATTTCATGTCAATCTGAGGGACACATGCCATAGCAATGGAAAGCTACATCCCGCTGGCAGCACACTTCGACCAAGCTTGACCGCAGTTACATCAGGCACGCAGGAGGGCAGAACAAGCCCAGCAGATGCGGCACGGGATGGGATGCAGAACTCAGCAGGCAAATCCAAATTCTGGGCAAATTTAGCATGCCTTGCCTGGCTGGCGCAAGCCAGCTGTAGATGTGCAATCTGTTCATTTTCAGTTGCATGCTGTGTGCGTTGCTTGCTGCCTAGTTTTGGCAAGGCAAAAGTGCCACGCCAATTGGCCTTCTAATATTGCAGTTGGTGCCAAGACCCTGCCTTGGCAGTTATTGCCAAAATGCTGCCTTTGCAGCTTGATGCTTGTCCAATGAGGTTGCTGATGCATGCATGTATGCATATATGTGTTGGATCCAAGACCAAATGATGGATCTGAACTGACTTCAGATTATTTGGATGCTGCAGCATGCCATGTCCTCATGCTCATAGCTGCCACAATGTACAGCAGCAGCCATTTAAGCCTCACAAATTTGGCTGATGCTGACTGTGACAAGTCAGATGTCGCTGTGCAGGCTAAGAGTGGTAGTTGGTCGGCTGTTTTTGTCACCCACAGTCACAAACTGGGCGTAGTAGGCCTGCCGTACAAGCAGGACAGCAGCTCAGTACTGCCCTCCTCTGTACGACAGGACATGTCGTACGCTGCTTTTGGGACAGCAACGGCACAAAGTTGTACGACTGCAGTCACCAGGGACATTACAACATCGTCTGCAAGCTAGCGTTATGAAGCCGTCCCGGACTTTTTAAACAAGCTCTAACGCTATTTGCCACTCGACATTCATCTGCAGTGGCGACTTTGAAACATGCAGTGTTTGTGTAGTCACTTCGCAAACATGCGCAGTGTTCTGTTGATCTGACTTCTTTCGTTGGTATTCATGTGCCATACCGATCTGCTGCCAAAACCACCGGTGGGTACCTTTTTCTGCTGCCAAAACCACCGGTGGGTACCTTTTTCTGCTGCCAAAATCACCGGTGGGTACCTTTTTTGCAAAATTGCATCAGAAAGCATCCCCATGCATAACTGTGATCAAGTTCCAGCTGACGCAGTGTGTGTATGCTTCAAACATGGACGAGCTGAAAACGAGTGCAAGCGTTTACAACAGACCTTATGTATGCATGTACAACAAACATAATGCATTCATGACAGTTTCGGGCCTGGCAATGCATCTTGAAGGGTATGACCACACATGAAAATGCTGCTGTTGATAAAAACCTGTAAGCTGTTAGCTGTGACATTAATCTGAGGACCCAAAGCTGACTCCCAATGAAGCCGAAGGAGTGCCTCAGAAGCAGCTAAGACGTCACCCTGCACTGTTGACAATTAAACCAGTGTACAAAGTCATTCATATTTTGCTCAACCAGCATGTAACCAGGGACTTTGGAGAACCAGCTTATCTGTCGAAAGAATCGATTGGCTGTGCAGTCAACACAATCTCATTGCTTCCTCGGCTTGAGCAATTGTTTGCCAGTCTAGCCCGCTATGGCATGCGTCGCACTGATGGAGTGAGGGCTGATGCCCCATTGGCAGCTATAGCTTGCTTTGCCCTATGAGCGCTGCAGGTAAAAGACATTGCCCTTGTCATCCCTGCCTATCCTGTGAGTGTCATCAACATATGTGATGTCCAGCCAGCCTTCAGGGTTGAAGATGGAAAGCAACATATCATAATTGCTTGCAAACAGTCTCTCAAGGGCCTTTGGTACCTGCAAGCCATGGAGGGTGTCCATCAGAGCCTGCCAATGAATGTACAAGTATAAAGTCTTGCATCATAAGGCGCAACAACAGATCAGTAGTGCAGTATTGAAGTCCGTCAGACAGCACAACACAATGCACGGAGTGACCACATCTGGTGCATACATCCCATTACCATGCAGCTTACTGCAATGAGCATGCATGTAACAATAGACATGCCGCAGCTGCTCATAAGTCTGCTTGTGTTGTGTCAAGACAAAGCATACCAGAGCTGCTGACTCATATGTGATCTGGACTCTCTTGGCAGAGACTGGCTCAAACTTGGCAATGATTGTCAATGATCCTGACAAGTTTCCTAGTCCAGTGACAGAGAAATGGACCCTGTTTGTCTGCAGCATAGGCAGCAGGGTGAACGATCTTAATGCCTTACCTTTCTCAGGCTGTCAGGCTTCTCAAAGAGACTTTAATTTGTGCAGTTTGCATTGCATGGCATGAATGCATGACACAAATGTTTGGCATTCATGATATAGGGTCAGCTAGCCATCCTTGTAGATGAGGACAGATGTACAGGTAAGATAAAGCATGCATGGTTGCTGTTGTCAGCATGCGCATTGCCGACATGCAAAGCTATCTCTTGCATTTTGTGAGGCATGCCAGTCTTAAGTTCAATTGTAGCTCACTGCTGTCTTGCTCTCATTGTCAATGATCTGCTCAAAGTCACCCAAAGAGACAAACTCCCGCAGTCCCAGCTTGGTCTTCCTTGCGCCCTGCAGGATCCTCAGACAGGTCACGCATGCAGTCGTTAGTGTGTGCGTGTCCAAAAGCGACTGATGCTGTCAGCGTATTAGATACAGGCCATCTGAGAGGACTACTTTGATAACCAGAGAGGTGTATACGAGGTTCCATTTCCCACTTAATTGGGTCAAGTCTTCTGTTGGGTGTTGGTCAACAGCAGACTGCTGGAGTTCACTCAACAGGGTCTCAATTGCTTCAAATTTGGCTGCCTGCCATGCACTTTCGCTGTTGGGTGAACTGCCTTTGCAAAGCAAATTTGGCAAAGAAAGACTACACGCCCCACAAGTGCAGCAGAAGTGGCGTATGAGCCTCCTCACTTTCACGCCAAAGATTCCTCGATTGACACCAACCAACTGCTGCTGCAGGTGCAATTTACACAGCTCTGTTGCTTCTCCAGTGCCGTCGGTCTGCAAGGTAGCGTGTGTACATTGCTGGGTTGTATGGAGGACTTTCCTAGCTTGCCTTGGTGACCATCTGATGCGGCGATGCTGCCGCGTGACCTCGCAGATACTTGAAATGCAGAAGGTGTCAGCAGGCGCACTTGTGGAAAGGTGCTGGTGAGCTTGAACTATTCGATTTGCAGACATACAACGCAACCTTGCCCAGGTACCTGACAGATGTGTGACAGTTGCCGGAGTAATCAGCACACAAAAGTTTTTAGTGTTGAATCCGCCAACGGCAAAATTTCCTTATGAGTCTTGGTGCACAGTCCACATTGGTTTCGGAGCAGTCAGGCAGTTGATGTATATATGTATTTGCCTATGCAGCATTGTCAATCAGCAACAAAACTTGATCAACTGAGGTCATGCTCCAGATACTGCAACATGATGCCCTGAGTACCAAGCATTGTGTTGGTATCACGTGCACGTTTTCATCGAAAGCTGTACATACATGCACATATATGTACACGTACACGCATCTGTGCTTCTATATAGCTATAGACAGCTGTCTATATACAGACTGCAGTCTGATGCTGACACGCATTGCAAGTATGTGCGAACCGTTTGCACCCACATGCCAATAGATCTTGGTGCAGTAGCAATCGAACACAAAGTTGTCACTATAGTCTGTCACTATACTCCTGGCTAGGAATTGTAGCTATAGTCTGGGATAACTAGGGGTGTGCACATCACCTTTCATCAATCATTACTGAATGGAAACGTTACTGCAGTTACTGCTAGTTTTCTAATGGGGTCGTGAAATAAAGGCAATTGGAGCAATTTTCGTTTCGTTGCATTTCACAGAAAATGGGCAAGCCCAAATGAGCCGAAATTAGGGAGAATTGGTGGCAAGAATAGGTTTTCTTGAGGTTTTCTGGGAGGATTTCAAATCTGCAATTTGCAGGCTGCAAAACCTGTTAAACAGGTAAATCCCTGTTTTCAGGTAAGAATAATGCTCGAGAATTTGTTCAACTTGGCGGATGCATCTCCCTGAGAAAGGGAAGCACTAGTGCTTTGCCGCTTTCAACATCTAAAACGGCCATGTATGGCAGTTAGACAGTAATAAATCAAGGGCAAACTACTTTGTTGCTTACTAATTGGCAACGTTACTGGGTAATCGATGACCAGGGACCGGCGAAATGAACAATTTGCACATCTCCCTCTGGATGCAATAGTCGATCAGGTAATGGCGTGAGAAAATTGGCATTGCTTAGTAAGCTAACGCTGTGTCGTTAGTCAGAAGATGTTGTATGCTGTCGTACACTTTCAGGAAATTTGAATCCCGCACCTCCGGTATGCTATAAAAGAGGGGTCTGCAGCTGACGGCCTTCAGTCTGCGCCTGATTATCGCCACATCCTTGCAACTTGTTCCTCGTTACCAAGCCCCGCTTCTGCGTCATGAATTCCTCGAGCCGTGCCGAGTGTTTCGCACTAGCCCTTCTACTGCTTGCAGCCTGCGCCATGGCTCGACCTACCTCCTCAGGTGCGACCGCCAGTGTTGGCTCGCAAGCACGTTGATGTGAACACGCTTGTATGGCATTTGCAGTTTGTGCGCACTTTTTTCGCTTTGACGCTGTTACCTTTGTGGTTGCACGCACGTTTCGCCTATATTTGCAACTCGACCGTTTGCAAGCTGCTCTGTGTACGATTGCACGACGAGGTTTCATGCAACGATCAGCAACTGCGCACGAAGTAGATTTGCATCAAACCCAGAACATTGCATGCAGGTTACGGCACATTCACAGAGGAGACATACACCGTGAGTCCACCATCTTTGACAATCGCTTTCACTTGCTCGCGTAGACTGCAACGATGCACCTCGCTGTTGTCACTGTCAAACTCGGAGCTATCTAATCGTGTTCTTGTCCATCTAGAGCTGCATACCTGCTACACGCATTTGGTCGTTGCAACCTGCGCCCGATGTCTTGCTGCAATCTATGAGCATGAGCTGTTCGCTGCTTTGCCACGCCGTGGTCAATGGCCGTGTTCTCTTCCAGATTGCAGTGTTTCGATGTCGAAGCGGAAGTATGACGTTCAGCTGCAAAGCTTGTGCCTTCCATGGCCTCAGAGCATTTACGTCAATAAGCTGCAAAAGTTTTTTCAAATCTCGACTTCCATCGTGTTTTGCAGGCAAGGAACGAGGTGCTGGAGGAGCTGCCATGGGCGCGTCAAGCTTTGATCAGAGCTCGTGTGAGTTCCTGTGCCGCCATGGTGGCGACTTCTGAGCAGAATCTGTCAAGTTGTGCAATCGTTTGCTGTGTGTCGCCTTTACAGTCGTTGAGGCTAGGCCCTTACAACAGAGGGATGTTTCAAGTCAGTGCTGTTGCTCAATAGCTTCACACTGCCACTTTCAGACCTCAGAACAGGATGTTTTGCCGATTATACCTAGTTGTCTTTTTGGCTGCAGGATGCCACCTCCTGTTTTTGTGCAGACTCTGTCATATTACCTAACAGCCTCTAACACTTATTTCACATGCAGGGTCTGCTAAGCCCAGCTACACCTAAGTGTATGAGTGGCACCTGCTTTGTGTACTGTGTGTGCGCATGACCACAAGCGTTGGAGGAGCTGCTGGGTGACAGAGTATCAATCATGTGACGCATGTCAGTGACCACTACACAAGTTGGATCATTAGATAGCTGTTGTGTATGCAGTTGATACTACTGTGCTGCTTGATGGGGTTTCCAACCACTGACAAAGTAACGAGTGATTGACGTATTATGTGTTGAATGTGTTTGTACTGTTTTGTGCTGCTATTTGATGTTCATTATTTATTTATGATGCTTTTGCTTTGTAAGTAAACTTTAAGGTTGGCTCATGCAAACAAGCACAATGTTATTGTCAGATCCAATGCTTCACCATGCACATTATGATGACAATGCTGGCTTACATGCTAATTACTCACTTCACTGCTGCACGCATGCCATCGAAGGCACAAGTTATGTGAGAAATGGTACCTCTGATGCACAAAGCGTTCATGAACATCTCATGCTACAAATGTTTCCTGGCAGCTGTCAAATTAGGGTCCACAGCCAACTCTACTCCTCATGACTTGCAAATTTAGCATCTTACGTGTATTTGAACACATGTCAATACATTGCGCAGGCTCACATAGCCTTGCAAGACTGCATAATAGTATTATACCAGACTCTCTATGATTCAAACAACCTACCAGGCTCTGCAGGTAAATGCATCCTTGCGGGCGTGAGTCTTAGATCCAATCTACCATAGACAGCGCTAATGAGTAGTGCTCGAGATAATATTTGACTGTCTGATGCTTGAGTCCCTCAGGAAGTCAAGCACAACAGAACAAGCAGGCCTTGACATGAGCAGCTTGCTGGCATCCAGTCATGTATACATATTCATATAGCTACATGAGGTATTCTATAGGTACATAAGCTGGCCTTGCGTGTTGTGTTCATTTCATGCAGGAAGAACTCCTGATCTTGTTCTGTTCGTGCACTTCTCAATTTCACACAGACGCTCACAATCCAGTACACCACAGACGGCATCATGCACATCATAGTACAGCCTTTGGATGGCAGACGACCAATCACCACCATGACCATGATGCTGGCACCACAAGCACCCATGAAGCACAGCCATAGCTGCAATGTCTGATACCTGCCACAGAGCCACGCATTGCCGCACACAGGTTGGATCTTGAAACTGGAAAACAGAACCTCTGAGCTTACTCCAAACACAACCCTTGATATCCAGCATCAGAAGCACTCTATAGTTGCTAACCATGCTTTTTGACACACATGTGTTCAAGTATGACTTTGACAATGCCAATTGCAGAAGGGCGATTTTCTGGGCATTTGTCTTGACACTGTGTCATCAGGTCCAGTATAGCTTGTGGGCAATGCTCGGGAACCCTGCACAAAACAGGGCAAGATAGAGCACACTTGACATTCTGTTTGTGTTGTTGGCCTTGAAAGCTAGTGTGCTGGCAAACACCAAAGATTAGACAACTTACTACAGCATTGTGACAGGCATTGTATGTTGAGCAACAGCTTGATTGAGTGACTCAAATTGCAGCCGCCTCAACCTGGGCAGCTCACAATCAGAGACGCTCTATGATACACAAGGTGCAATGCTCAGCATGGATGTTGCTTATGTTTTGCACCACAAACAACAGGATGCAGAAGCTGCAGTGTGCAATATGCAACGGCTCCGCTCTAAATGTTGCTGCAAATGAGGCACTCACTGCACTGGTCTAAAGCGGCCTCGAATTGGCTGCTGTGCAGTAAGTATCTCATACAGGACAACACCAAAGCTGAAGATGTCGGCCTTCTCAGTACATCTGCCTGCAGAGATCAACTCTGGCGCCATCCAGTGAAAGGTGCCAGTATTCTGCAGTGAAGTGTGAAGCATGTGGTCACAAGTTATATGCACGACAAAGCCTGAAGTGGAACATGCCTGCTGCAAGGTGTGTCAGAAAAATCAGGCAAACCGATCAGGTAGCAATATCCTGCAAACCCTTGGCAGCAAGTTGTAACGTATGACCAATCAACTTGCCAGCATCCCAAGGTTCTGGCTGGCTTCCATGCTCTAGCAGGGTGATAAGCAATCTATTCAGCCATTGAAGCTCAAGAAGAAATCACTCACCTTGGCTACAGGCAATGAGCGCGTAGTGAACATGCGTGACATCCCAACATCTGCAATTTTGGCTGTGCCATCCAGTGCCAACAGGATGTTGGGGGACTTGAGGTCCAGGTGCATGACGTGGTGACTGTGAAGGAAATGCAGCCCTTTTGCAATGTCCAAAGCTATGCCAGCGCCCCTGAAAGAACAACTTGTTACAGAGACCATGGGCATGCTTCCATGAAGCAATGTTGACCAGCTTTGTGCTTGCAAGGAAGAATTGACCCTGCTGTCAGGCTGACAGTCTATGCACAATGACAGGCATGCACATGTAGTCCTGTCAGCCTCAACAAGAGAGTCAGCCAAGCAAAATATCATTGTACCTGTTGTACCAGGTACACAACCCCTTGCCATATGCCAAGGCGTTGTATAAGTTGCCCTTCTCCAACAGCTCCATGACCAGCCACGCATCAGTCTGCTTGAAGCAGACGCCGTAAAAGTGGACTATGTTGCCATTGTTGCAGCTACGTAGGACTGCTATCTCTGTTTGCAATGCTCCAAATCTCTCTCAGTGGTCACTGCCTTGAAAATCTTGATAGCAACCTCATGAATACCATCTTTGATACCTTTGTACACCTGCCAATCAAGCATCGCAAATGTAAAATGCAGTCTTTGCCAAAGATTGCAATCAGGCAGCAAGGCTCCCAATAAGGCAATACACAGGTAGCTTCCAAGATGACACACATGTTGACGGTGAACCACTACATACTAGCAGGATCCTTTCGGACACTGGTCAAAACAATGGCTCAGAGCCATTGTCAAACCATCGCCCACTACTACAACCATGTGCCGCAAGATGATGACAACATGCGCAGCTGATATGTGCATGCAGGATGCTGAAATATTGTAAGCTCAAAAACAGAGGTCGCTATCATACAAGTCACTTCAGACTTGTGTGTGCATCTGCATTGTAGAACGCAGTGCAGTGAATGTTTCGGCATCAGCCATAGGATTGGACAGTTGCAGGTGCAGGTGCAAGAGGAGAAACAGACCATGCCATAGGAGCCCTGCCCCAGTATCCAATCTGTACCAGCAGAAGTCTGGGAGATGCATATATCTTCTGGAGCAATTTCCACATCCTGCCAAAGAGGTGCAGGTATCAAAAGTGTTCGGGGCCTGGGCTGTAAAGACTGCTGACTTGTTGGCCATTGGACATGGCTCATGACTGACCGGGAGGTGAAAAATGCAGTCCCTTCAGACAAACATTGTGACTTTGCAGTGCTTGCACGAAGACACTCGTTTGACATGCTGTGCGTTGCAGCAGGCTCCGTCCTTGCATATGTGCTGGAGGCAATCAACCTGTTGCCAGGTTTGTCGCTGTTTGTGGCTGCCTCACTGTTTTCAGTAAAATTGCTCATTGTAGCAGTTTTTGGCTGAGAGTCTGTTCTGTCTGAGAAGTATGCACATTCGTGTTGCCACCTCAAAACCTTGCCAATGCCTGGCAAAGCGTGGTATGGCTTCCAGGCAAACCCTCCCTTGGAGCGCCAAACATACCACCAAAGCAAAACAGCAACTACAGCGCCTAAAAAGGCAGCCAAAGTACTGCCTGCACACAACAGGATTGATCAAAAGTCAATCCAGCACTCAACAATGGTAGTGATACAGTTCAGCAACATATAGATGGTATATGGACTTGACTGAAATGCCTTGTGAACCAAGACAGGAGGACCTATATGCATCGCCTCAGGCCAATCAATAAGATCCTTGCATACTGCAGCCAGGCTCTGTGCATGCTCTGCTGTTGATTTGTCAAGATGCAATGCACTCAAGCACAAGGAGACACAAAGCAACGCTGTGGCGGTGATTGCACTACATGATTGCATTGCATACACAATGAGGCAGCGGGATTTGAGGTGGATGAGCCTACCCAAGGTAGCTGCAAATGCAGCAGTGTGATCAGGGTCACATGTGGCATTGAAAGCGGTTACATTTGCCAGAACCTGATATACGCCTTCAACACCAACATAGTTCCGCACAACGCCGTCAAATTCATATGGCACTGTGCCACAAAAACTGTTGCCTGCATGCACAGAAGGCGCCAAGGATCTTCAGAGGTGCTGTGAGCCAAAAGCTGGACATTGAGTAGACAATGTGTGTTTGACAAATGTACATGTACATTAACAACATGTTGCATATGGAGCATAGGCTGCAGGACACATCAGAGAGCTGATGCAATGCAACAAAAGTCAGCTGCTTGAGATGCAGGGGCACACCTGGCAGCAGAACTAAGTTTCGCAAGCTTGGCAGATTTGCAAGGTCCCAAGGTATGGTTCCTGTCATTTGATTGCCAAACAGATCCAGTCTGCTCAGCTTCCACAAAGAGTTGGAGTCAGACCAAAGCTGAGGCAGCTGTCCAGTTATCTGATTGTCACTCAGGTACAGCCTCTGAAGCGATTGTCGCCAGCCATTGTCGTCGCCAGCCCATAAAGCAGGTAAAGAGCCAGAAATGCTGTTGTTTGACAAATACACAACAGATAACCAGCAAGCGCCTGTGTTTTCAAGCCCAAATGCATGCGGAAGAAATGCAGGCAACACACCTGCAGCATGAGAAGAAAGCAACTTGTGTTGTACACTGAGTTTGCAGAATTGGTATCTGGAATTGAGCATACAATAAGTACAAACCTGTCAGGGTATTGTTTGCAAGGTTGAGGAATTGCATGTGTGTCAATGCCCCAAGCTGCAACAGCGCACTGACATTGCCATGGAGGCCCCAGCTTGGCAAGCTCAGGCATGTGACATAGCCGTCTGGAGTGCAGGTCACGCCTGTCCATGACTGGCTGGAATGTTGAATACCTCCTGGATATCCAGGCTCACACCACAGTTCTTGTGTTGGACTGATCTGCGTGGACGGACACAGTGTGTTGTTGTCCAAGCCCCAGCCACGCCATTGTCTCGCTTCTGCAACTTCCTGCAAGTGAAAAGTGAGTGCTGCAGCTGCTATGATGCCAGCAGGCAACGGAGGTGCAGGTGTGGTGCATCAGCACTGCAGCCATGGACTTACTGGTGCGCATCAGGGCCAACCCAACATATCTTACCTTGAAGTTGCTCAACTGCCCAGCAAATTCAAGAAGAGTTTGCTCTTCCAACGTGTAAGCTGAGATCCCGGTTGACCAGAGCAGTATAGACAAAGGCAGCAACTTAGCTGTGGCAGTCATAGCTCCAGCGCGAGGCCATTGCCCGGACTTCTTGTCATATTAAGACCTGCGAGGACTTTCTTGCGTGCTTACAGTGTATGTGTGCGGTTTTCGGTTGTGGGGCCTGAGATCTGCACCGTTGCTGCAATAGCGCGAGAACAGCAAGGCAAAGATGTCTCGGACAGGTCACGTACGAGCAAGCAGTCCAAAAGCACCTCACTTTGTCGAGCGCTGACGACTCGATCGACCCCAGCCCATGTCATTAGTTTCCTAGACAACTGCTGTCGAACCTATGATGCTTTATATATAAAACATAGCTGGGGTCATCCCTAGCATGACAGGTTGTGCTAGAATGCGCGATGCCTTGAAATGCATCTCGGAGGCTATATTCATTAACATGTCATTGTTGATCACACGAGTAGAACTGCTCGTGAGTAGAAATGCTGACCTCGAAGGCTGCTGAAAGCATTTGTAGCGCCTGCTGCCGACTGTCGAGTACAGGCTGACAGTCCTGACTGCCAGCCACAAGCGCAATGCATGTAGAGCTGAGAACAGAAATTCTGTAAGTGCATGCAGAGCCACACTGGAGATGGTTCATTCGATGCATTGTCAGCAATATTAAAAGGCAGATCTCAATCCAACTCAGGTTCGAAATCTGCAGCAGCATCAATGACCTTAAGCTACCACGGTGCCTGAACGAGTCGTGAGAATGCGACATGTACGTTGGAATGATACAGAGTAGAGATGTCAGGCAATAATTATACAGTACTGTATCTGATGCAATATCTGTACGACCCAGGCGCTTTACCAAGCTCTGCAAACTAATGTATCCTTGGGAACGTGTATCTGAGATCCATCTATCAAGGAAAGATGTCAGGCTATAAATCATCAACAAGTATCATTGAGTCCAAGTACAGAAAGGCTGCTGTATCACGTGATTGTACGTGCATACACGCAACACAACCATCAGCATCTGTGCTCAGACAATAGCAAAGCCTGACCCACACTATCCAGCAAATTTGCTGAAGAAAAAACTAGCAACGTCTAAGCATTTGGACACCTGAAGGGACCATCAACTACAATTGCTATAATGAGTGCTGTTCAGCAATGAGTGTGCATGCTAGGCATACTAGAGACCTCCTATCCTAACTAATTGTGTGCAAGAATCAACTGCCTGTACCAAGCTGGACAGGCTTCTGCCCAGCTGTCAGTCTGCATCAGACCTAGTAATCGCAATGTCATGTCTCTGCACAGCTTACTGTCTGAAGATGCACCTGAGACTCAGGTGCATCATGCCTCGAGTTTGACATTGCACTGGCACTGGTGACCAAACATGAAATGAAAAGGGCCTCAAGCTCTTATGAGCAACTGGCAAAAATGCATTCACACACCAGCCACCTCAAAAGTTGCTGCTCTAAAGTCAATGCCTGGCAGGTGGTTGCTGCCAGCTGCATTGCCAAGTAAATTTGAATTACTTGATGTACTGGACAAAGACCGCAACTTGCTGACATCTGGCTCTTGCTGTGATGTGACAGGGGCAGCCTGAATTTTGCCATGCCTGCTGAAAGGCCACTTTGTCCTGGACATTGGTTTGGCCGCTTGATTGTTGCTGGGACCAGGATATGCCAGCCTACCACGGCAGCAGAAGATCCAAAGAGCCCCTGCCAGCAAAATACCTGCCACACTTCCAAGCACAGCCCCTGCAATCCATTGCAAGCACCATAGCCATTGCAGGCCCAGACCTTGACAATCTGTACAAACTATACAATAAAGAAAAGCTCAATGATGCACGACTTTGTGTGCAGAGGGCACGTGCTACATTGACCAACCATGATGGCTCCATCACATACTATTGTAACAGGCAAGTCAGTGTTTATCCCTGATATGTTTGCAAGCCTCATTGCAGAAATATTTGCCAGCAGTATAGATGCAGACAGCCAGGAATGAAGCAGAGGCTATCGCAACACAGCGATTGATGACCACTGCGTCCATGAGAAGGGAGCACGTTTGGGGTGACTGTCACAGGCAACTGGCACCTCATACACAACTAACACAATAGTGCCACCTTGCAGTGCATCCTGACAGCAATCGTGAAAGTGTACCAGCTATAGCACCCTTGGATGCAGATCTTCGGCTTGAATCAGAGCCACAAGCAGTGTTGAACCTTGTCACATTGGTCAAGACTTCGTTGGTGCCTATGGTTGCTGTCAAGTCGCGTACAACTCCATCAAGCGCGCTGGGTACAGTTCCACAGAATTCATTGCCTGCAAAGCAACATCGCTTTGCAAGTTTGAGCAGGCATGCTCAGACTGCCAAATATAGCTCAGCAACGATGGCTCATTGCCAAGTGATTTACCTCACATGCAGGTAATCTGCCTTTTGTTGACCACAAGGACAGTGTGATAACAATGCCATTGGCTTCTGGCCTGACATGCAAAGCAAAGATGCAAAAACAATCCTGTAGGCATTATAAAACATATGCTTACACAGTGGTCACCTGGTAAGAGGACCAAATTTCCCAAGCTCGGCAGATTGACAGGATTCCAGGCCACAGTGCCTGTCATTTGATTTAGGAACAAATCAACTCTGTAAAGGTTTGACAAGGAATTGCTGTCCGACCAGAGCTGTGGCAGCTGGCCAGTGAGCTGATTTGTGTCCAGGTATAAACCTTGAAGAAATTGTCCCCAGCCATTGACAGCATCTCCCCATACAGCTGGCAAAGAACCAGAGATGCTGTTGTTTGACAAGTAGATGAAGCCCAGAGAAACATTGCCAGGATCTGAGTTGTTGAGCTGAGCAGGTAGCACATCTGGCAAGGAACCTGCAGTTGTCAAATAATGGTCTGACTGCACCAGCTGGGTTGCACAGCACGTATAGTCTGCAGGGGTGACAACATTTACCTGTCAAGCTGTTGTTTGCCAAGTTCACCAGCTGCATGTCTTGCAGTGGCACAAGCTCCTCCAGGACGCTCACATTGCCTGTCAGTCCCCAACCAGGCAGGCTGACGCACAAGACAGTACTGTTGGGCGTACACACAACACCAGTCCAAGACTGACTTGTGGCATTGACTTCCCCAGGATAGTTAGGGAAGCAAAGGTAATCATTATCGGTGTTGAGCTCAGTGGAGGGGCACAAAATGTTGCTGTCCTTGCCCCAACCCTGCCACTGGCTGCTGCTGTACACCTCCTGAAAGGCGCAGAAACTCTGACAACTGTACGTATCACTGGAAGCAGCAGAAAATACAGCTCTGCCAAAGACATATATAGCGTGTTGGGCAGACTGTGTTGGCGATGGCAGCATGCTTCAGGAAGGGCTGGTTACATACGTCGAAGTTGCTTATCTGCTCTGCGAACAGCAGCAGTGCCTGCTCTTCCGTCGTAAAGGCTGAGAGGCCTATGAAGGACAGTAGCCCCACTAGACACAACAAAGGAAAGTTGACACACATCCGGGGAGGGATCTTTAATCCTTGCAGTTGCACGCGACAATGCGATAATGTCTTAGTGAATGACGGCGACCCAAAGACAGAACGTTGTCTCGAACGCACTGTAGATCACAACACGACTGCGGTTCAGTCTGGCGTACTTATCACGGATGGCTGCGGTGTACGAACACCACGTCGACAGAAACTGCCGCTAAGTAGCTCACAAGCCGTACATGTCGAGCGCGCGCATATCTAGTGCAAGCAGCTGGCGACATTCGTCTTTGGAACGCCGGGGCGCTCAGGGTGGAATCTGAGCGAGCGTCACTCACACGCACAGCTTTGCTCAGAATGTTTGCTACGTTTTGTGGCAAACGGGGGAGAGCCGTGTCAGAAAATGACCTGCAGGAACAGCAAGTCATGATTGATGCGTTCCCTGGCGATGGGAGTGTCATCACAAGATTGCAAGCAATAGCAATTGTGTGACTAATGTACAGCGATGAAGGCATATAGACTTTGCTGCTCCCTGCTCGTTCTTTCTCTTCTAATCATTCCGTGCTGTTGTGCAGACAGCTGTTTGATTCAGTTCCTCATTGGGCAGTTCAGACTGATTCAGAAGGCTCACAACCATCATGTTCCCTAGCACTGTTAGCATGCGCATGTAAACACATGTCACATATGTTGCCATCAGCGTGTCGAGGTGCACATCCATTGACATTAATCGGTGATTGGGCCTGGAACCCAGAGGGACTGCTCATGAATGTCCTGCACGCAACAAGCATGCACATCAGACACACTGCAAATTTCTTGACTCAAATGGATGGAGCATGTGTGAAGGCATTGCCATGTGCAGCCCATCATTGCAGATACCATGCAATGAGGTGCAGACACTGCTGCTGCAGCACAAGACCATATGCACAGTTGTTTGTGCAGAGGCAAGTCAGTCACACAGAAGTATAACAAGTTTGAAAACACTGCTGAGCAAACAACATGATGATGCTGGCCTGGAATATATTGAAGTACCAATTGCTGCAAACCTTAGTATAAACTGTTGCTACCAATCTGAGCAATGTGCGTTCTGACAGCTCCTACTGCTGCAACCCTTGCATCACAAATTCACTTCCTGGGTGCATACGTGGACTTCTGAGGAAGATTGGCTGCAATGATCTGCACTAGATCAGCTGCACTGGGTCTCTGTTCTGGCTGCTCACTCAAGCACCTGTTCATCAGGTGAAAGATGGCCAGTGGACAATGGCGTGTTACCCTACAAACAGCACACAATTGCTGTGAGCTCTGTCTGGTAAGCTACAATTGGACAGTCTGTACAGGCCACACTTGTTCAGCAAATCAGGGGCAGTGGCGCAATGTGGCCTCTGAGTGAGTGTAGCAGCTTGCTGTTGATACTGGAACTGTTGTGAAGGCTAAGCTTACGCCTCATGCACTGAACTATTCAGCAATTGCACTGCAGCATAAGAGGCACATACTTGACAGCTTTCATTCTGCCGCGGATGGGTCTTTCACCCGTCAAGATCTCATACAGGACAACACCAAAGCTGAAGATGTCTGCCTTCTCTGTGCATTTTCCAACAGACATTAACTCTGGTGCCATCCAGTGAAAGGTCCCAATCTCCTGCAGACAATGGATCATTCAGAAGCTGTCATGGCGCTGACTGTACCCACGCTCAACATGCAAGGCACAGCTGCTTCAAGGCAGAATACAGTCCATTACATACGTATGAGCTCTGTCTGTGGAGCGCATTCTCATCAACACAGCAGGTGAAGTATGCATCTTTGAAAATGTTGCTACACATGCTTGCATTGCAACACAGTGTGGCAGCGCAACCATATGCTGGCAACAGAGCCATGCATCACATTAAATTGAACATGCTGCAAAATGCTCAATTGTCACCAAATAGCAATTTGCAGGAGTACTGACCATAGCAACAGGCAGAGATTGTGTTGTAAAGATACGGGACAGGCCAACATCTGCAATTTTGGCTGAATAGTCTGCAGCTAGCAGGATATTAGGGGACTTGAGATCCAGGTGCATGATGTTGTGGCTGTGCAGGTAGTGCACGCCTTTGGCAATGTCCAAAGCGATGCTGGCTCCCCTTCAAGCAGACAGAAGCCCAGCTCACAACTTCAGCTCAAGATGAGGGACATCAATACAAGCAAGTGCATACACAATGTCCATGAGACGCAGCAAAAAGAAATGTTGGGCTCCCCACCAGCAGCAATGACAGACAGGAATCACAGTAAATTAACCTGTTCACTGTTAGGGTACACAACGGCCAGCATGCCAATATTGCTGGTCTTCAAAGCATTGGGCTTGGCATCATGGAGACATGCCTTGTCCAAACATGCATCAAAAGCCGTCTTGCCAGTAACATGGTGCTACTGCCATAGGGTGTAGTACTAGTATGGGTAGTATGGGTGTAGTAGGATGGGGTCACAGGAACAACAAGAGAACCAGCAGATGGGCACCTGTGATACCAGAGGCACCTTCTTTTGCTCTTTTCCAAAGCATTGTAGAGGCTGCCCTGCTCCATGAGTTCCATGACCACCCAAATGTTGTCTTGCTTGAAACATACTCCATAAAACTGCACTATGTTCCTGCTGTTACAGCTTCGTAGAACTGCAATCTCTGTGTGTAGAACCTCCATGTCGCGATCACTGCTGGGTGCAGCAAACACTTTGACAGCCACATCGTGAACGCCATCCATTGCACCTTTGAACACCTGCAGAGCACCACTGCACACACTCAAACTGCCGTCAAGACTGCTTATACCCATGTTTGAAGTTGAAAAGATGCAAGCTGCCGCTTGCAAACTGGGCATACCAAAACTTTGTGCTGTTACTGACGGACGCACAGAGGCAGCTTCATCAGACACATGGTTATCTATTCACAATGCACTGACTGACAGTGAACAGACTGCCAATGGATGTTCAGGTATAGCTGACCTTGCCATAGGAGCCTTGACCCAACATCCAGTCCTGCCCAGCAGATGTCTGCACAATGCAGAGCCTGTCTGCAGGTATTTCTACCTCTTGCCAGAGAGGTGCAGGGATCACGCGGAATGTTCCTTCAGCTTGCATCGGCGACAGAGGCAACAAAGAACTGCAATGTTCTGTCCCCAAGGAAGCCAGTGCTGTACAGAATTCTGTATGGTTTGTATGACTTGTAACTGGTGTAGTTGGGGCAGATGTCAGCTGACAGATTGTGCATGAGTCCAAAATGTCATCTGCTAGAGCTGAGCTCAGAGGCTTTGCAGATAAGCCTGACAGATCGTCAACAGTGCCTTTGTGCACATGTGAAGCTGAAGTGTTGGTATTGCTTGACCAGTTGCCAGTGATGGAACCAACCTGTGCTTGATTGCGTCTGTGTGTTGAAAGCCTCAGGAGTAGTAAAGCAGCAACTACAAACACTACCACAACTGCCGGCACCAATCCTGTAGCAACAATGGTGCTCAGCAGCCACACAAGCCGCAGCAAAAGGCAGGCACTTGAACTTCAAAGTTGCTCACAGTTTAGCTGAACAGCCTGTGCAGCAAGGGTGCCTCCTGGTCATGTCAATGATTTGTTGAAAAGTAAACAGTGCACCAAACTTGGAATTTTCTGAAGCTCTCAATTGAGACATGTGCCTCCCCTGAACGCTGCACACAGGTAGTGGTGAGTGACATAAACATGGAGTGTGCAAACTTACCTGTGACAACAGACATTGCAGTGCTGCCCAACATGTATCCTGGACAAGGCTTGAGAAAATGCGTGACCTTCAGCTGGAGCTGCTGTCCATCCTGAACTCGCACAATTCTGCGCACCACCCCTTCCAGAGCGCGGGGCACATTACCACAAAAATCATTGCCTGCAAAGCTAGTATTTAGCATGTCTCCAAGGCTCCTGCTGTGTGGCATTGCAGCTGGATGATGTGAGAACAGAGGGTAGAGGAGGTGAAATTCAGCACATTCACCTGGGCTCAGAACCACATTTTCCAGCTTGGGCAGATGTCTTGCATCCCAATCTACAGGTCCAGTCAGCTGGTTATTGAACAGGTCAACTCTTTCAAGACTCCACAAAGTATTGCTGTCAGACCACAGCTGAGGTAGCTTTCCAGTCAGCCGATTGTTGTCAAGATACAATCGTTCCAGCGTGGGACCCCATCCTGTGACAGGCTTTCCCCATTCAGATGGCAATGTGCCGCTGATGCTGTTATTGGAAAGGTAGACGACGCTTATAGTTGGGAATGCGCCATAATTGTGGGTCCTGAGAGCTGCTGGCAGAGATGCTGGCAATGTGCCTGTCAAGGCAGCATTAGCTTGCGTCAGACACAGTTTGAACCCACTAAATTGCCTCTGCCTGCTGATCGTCGCTGCAATGCTCACCTGTCAGGCTGTTATTGGCCAAATTGACAAGCTGTAAGGAATGCAGCGATTGTAGCTGCTCTAATGCACTGGCATTGCCTTGCAAGCCCCATCCAGGCAAGCTCAGGCACAGGACTTTGCCTTCTGGTGTACAACTTATGCCTGTCCAGGACTGACTATGGGGATCAATACTCCCAGGGTAAGAGGGCTCGCAAAGCTGCTCTCGGTATGTGGTGATTTGCCTTGACGGACAAAGAAAGTTTGCATCTTTTCCCCAGCCGTGCCACTGTGGGCTGGAGACGACATCCTGCGCAAGATCGTCTGGGGTCGAAGCAAGCGTGAGGTCAGCTGGCTGTATATCAGAGCGACACAAAAGTCACAGCAGGTAGTGGTATGATGAAAGTGGATGACACAGTACCTGAAAGTTGTCGAGCTGATACGCAAAGTCCAGAAGCGCAGACTCCTCCGTGTCGGACTGAGCAAGGGCGTTTAGGACAAACAGTGCTGCAAGACAGGTGATGCGCAGGCAATGCGGCGCTTGTCTCATATGCTTCCTATACATCGTGAGCTCTTGAAGTGCAGTCCAGAATTGCCTTAGAGGGTCAAGCCAGAGAGCGTGTTCTGCTCGGATTTCGGCAGGTTTGGCACTTGGGCTTTGCCGTTCATACTGAATAGCAAAGGCAGGCCCTCACACAACGCGGCTGATGCCGGCCGCTTTGCCAACTGCATCTGCGAAGCATTGCTGAGAGACTGCGGGGCGATTGGCGAAAGCCTCGCCCGGCAGGACGGGCATCAATAGGCGTTCCGGGCAGGAAAATTTCCGGGAAACAACATTTCCTGTACTTTGCGCAGTACGCCAACTTCCTTCCCAACCACGTGTCGGGACAAAATTTGACCCCATTATCGAAATGTCAATCTCCGTCTCTCGCCCGCATCCGCATTTCAAACCATTCACTACCTGCGTCCTTCATCCGCAACGCCGGTGAGCGCTGCTTTTAGAGCTTAGCTTCCGGCCGCAACCACACAGGACTTTGTACATATGCCAGCCTGCTGCTTCGGTTAGGTGAACGACTTTCTTGCAACTGATCTTACCGATGGCATCGGGCAAAGAAACCTTTGAAAGCACTCACACCTTTGAGCTCGCTTAATGTAAGATGCCCTTGGTGCCACCTTGCACATTGTGCTGCAGAGCCAGTGTGGGGAACATTCAGTGATAGCCAGAGATTTGGTGGTTATGTGCCACAGCGGCAGTACTTCAGAAATACGTTTGTCACCTCACCTGCCTCCCTTCTACAGCAGGACTACTTCAACCGGTTCATGGCATCATTGATTGGAGAGACAGCTTGTGCTGATCATTTTCATCGTCCTAGCAAGTCAGTACATGTTGATGGAGACCGGTATTCAGCTGGCTACCTGTCCATCATGAACAAGTATCGCCAGATCATTGGTCAGTGGGTTGTTTTCAGCCTGGTCATGAGTGAGCTTGAGACCCCATTGGCAAAGCTGCATGCTAAATTGGTGAGGCTACAGGGCAAGGTAATTTGTCAAGCAGCTTCTTGTTTGCCTGCCTTTTGCTTTCCTTGTGTGAGTATACCCAACAACTGGGATGTGACATTCTTACAGCTAGTGCACTCACAAAATCTTTGGTGAAGTGCTGTGTTGGGCACTGCTGCTGTGCTTTAATCACTTGTTTTCTTTTCCTGTTGTGAAGGGTCATGCCATTGTTTGCCTGCAAAAGACAAGCAAGTGTTGAGTGCAGGGTATTCAGCATATCTGGGTGGACAACCCTTTGGTGTTGGAAGGCACCCTACGCAAGCTCTGGAAAGGGCTTCAGTCTGTGAAGGATGACTTGTTCCATTGGCTGGACAGAATCAACAGGACCATTCCTGCTGGTCATCCACTCAAGCGTAAGAACTTTGACCATTGCAAGCCAATTTCTGTCTCATTTGTCACCAAAATGTGTCGTTGATTTACAGTGTTGTACAGAGTTGTATGGTTTGGCTGCACATACTGTAGCATGCATGTCAACAAGCATGTAAGCAGGATATGTCAATTCTTGATTGTGGTCAAACTTTTCATAGCCACTAATGCGACATGCAGCTGTAAGCTCTTATCCTGTCTTGACATCTATCTCTGTTTTGTCACTGAGGTCTGTATTGGCCTGCAGGTCTGTTTGCATCTGCCATGGCAGCGGCTTGTTTTGTGGACGTGAACCAGGCTGAGCTAAGAGCAGTGAGGGCAGAATTGGAGGCAGAGATGTGATGGAGCACTTCAGCAGCCTGAAAGATCCCAGGAATCAGGTGCCAGTCATCGATGCTCAGACCTGGCACACCTTTCTGGTGAACCTGAAGAAGGTGCAGCTTGGTTATCTGAGTGGTACGTTTACATATTCTATTTTCACATGCATGCCATGGTCCTCCAGCTTTGCGCACTGCCTTTCAGCTGCTGAAAAGACCAAGCATTGCATACACCTGACCACGTTTTCTGAGTAAGTTATGTCATGCACCAGCCCATGTATGGCAGCATTCCAGTGCTAGCATTTGGCATGGCAATGTGTGTACCTGGAACCATGAAAATGCTGCATTTGTACATGAAGCCAGGAAGTTGCTGCATTTGTACATGAAGCCAGGAAGTTGCTGCATTTGTACATGAAGCCAGGAAATGCCGCATGCAGATCCCTTGCCACCAGATCAGATGTATTATGCTGTGGCTGTTGGCAACAAGGTCCGTTGGATAGCCATTCATGGTTTCAGCAAGCTGGAGGGCTACCACAAGTGGATGAACCGCCAACTGTCTTCTGGCAACACTTCTCCAGACCTTGCTGGTGCTCTGATGTGCCACCGTAATGGGCAAAGGAACATTGATGGTGATGTCAGGAATGCCAAAGGGATTGACTACGGCATGTATGAACTGAGGTGAGTGGCACTTGTGCTTGTTTTGCAACAAACCTCAGGCCAGCATTGCAAGTGGGCCTTTGTTGTTTTAGTGATCATCTGACACCATGCAGGGTGCTTGTCACTGGTTTATTGTGGTGTTGTTGCAGGAAGTGGCTGATGGCTCTTTTGTGTGCATTGCTTAGTCATTCTCTGATCAGTGATGTGGTGTCTGCAGTGTGAATTGCTTAAACATTGAGTAATCAGTGATGTGGTGTGTGCAGCTTGATTGAGGACAAGTCAAGACTGTACCAGCAGCTGAGTATGCAGAATTCATACTTTGCACACAAGATCCTTCCTTCAACAGATGACAAGTTTGGTTATGACTGGGATCCCAACACCGCCAATGTTATTCTCGAGGTTGATGGTGCGGAGCCAGAGCCACCAACTATCGTTGAGGGACACGAGCAGATCTTTGAACTGATTGAAGGTAAAGCTGCACTAGCCTGCTATCATGTAAATGATTAATGTCTGGACGTAGATGTTTTTGGTGTTGTATGTGCTGGGGGTGTATCTCTCTCTCTGTGAGTCTGTTGGTGTATGTGTGCCCTTCAACATCTGTCTGTGCTTCATGTTCTTGGTACTGCTGCAAATTTGTCGTAATAACCACTGAAGTACAGGTGGAAGGGAGGAGCTACTGGCAGAGGGTCCTACCATGGCTGAAGCAGTGAAAGTTCTGGCAGATCCTGTCAAGAAGCAGCAAGAGCAGCTTGCAGTTGAGAAGGCCATTGCTGAGGTGAAGGACACCATGAGGCAAATGGCAGGTGAGGGTGTCACCAATGTAGGCCTTGGCTTGGGTTGCAATGATGCAGACATTCACATGCCTTGACTGCCATTGATGATTCTTGGGACAAGCTGCCTATGTAGTTGCACACAAACATGTTGCTAGTTCATAGCTGCATGTGGACACTGCATCACTGGTTTAGTGGTTGAACCATTCCATACAATAACTTGCTCGTGCATGGTCCTCACCTACATTCTGCATGCAGGCCCCTCCGTCCGGCAGCCATTTGTCTCCTTTGCTGATGTTGTGCTGTCCCCAAGATCAGGTGAGGCACCATCTCTGCTAGTCATGTCATGCTGTCTGGACCTTTTGTGGTAATGTGTGGCAACTCACAAATGGCTTCTCACTGCAATGCACATTGCTAGACAGTTACGTCAACTTCTGCATCTCAGAAGTGCACAATCTGTCATTCTTTGTCCTTAGTGCCTACACATATTCCATTCCTATTCTTTCAGCACTGACAGCATGCAGCTGCAGAATCTGTTACTGAATGCACTGCAGGTGGGGCCTCTACCTCTGCTGCAGCCACAGAGCATGCTGCTCCCTCCACTTCTGCTGCTGGTAAGGTCTGCTGCCCTACATGTTACTTTGCTTTGCACATCCATTTGCTCCTTGTAGCCAAGCAGTTCACATCAGCATTTGCTTTGCAGCAACATGCAGTGCATTTCAAACATTTAGTCTGCCTACTCTTGCTCAGTGTATTTTGCTGTCTGCATTTTCTCAGCTTGATGTGTTGTGTACTGCATTGTTCATCAATTCTTGTTTATGCAGAGCCTAGAGCTGATATTGATGAGGCTGACTTCATGGAGGTTGATTTGATAACAGGTAAATCTTACATGCTAAAGAAAGTGCTTGATGACTGCATCAGCTCCTGTTCCTGTTTATAAGTGCCATTAACAAGGCAACCCTGTTATGCAGAGCTAGAAAGGATCGAAGAGCAGGGCTATGCTAACAAAGGCAAAGGCAAGCAACAGGTCAGTCACAAATCAGACTCAAAGCTCCATGCAAACAAAGTCTGGCAAAAAAACAGGAGCTTTGCTGGCACAACGGTTTCAGCCAAGAGTCTCTTTGCCCCTCTTAGACTTGACAATGTGGCAGAGATTCAGTTCTTCTGGCACTAGTATGAGCAGCTGCATCCAAAGAGCAGTAAAGATTTCAGTGCCATGGCTGAGCAATGGAACACCATCACCACCATACAGGTGCATACAGGCAACAGCCAGTTCAAGTTTGTGAAGCTCAAAAGAGGGTCTCATCTGAGCAGGTTCTGGCACACTGAAGGGCACAAGTACTTGCAAAGGGATGCATCACACATATCTGCTTTGATTCAGGGTGTGTTGCCAGCAGATGTCAGTTCTGTCAGACCCCCTGCTCCCCCCCCCTGCAGCTGCCCCACCTGTCCCTCATCCAGCTGGCCCCCTGCAGCACCTTCTGCTGCTGCCCCACCTGCAGCACCCCAGTTTCTCCACCCTAGTACTGGCTTTCCACCTCTGCCCCCCCCCCCCAGCCCCCCTATGCAGCCTGCTCAAAAGAAGTCAAGAACAGAGCAGAGTGGTCAGGCTAGCATCAAAGAAAGTAAATGCAGACCCCATCATGATCATGCTTGGCTGCAAGCTTGCAACAGAGCTGGTATGCTGGTGGATCCTCGCCACATTCCTGAAGTCAGCAAGAAAAGTCTAGTCAATCATAACCCATGTTGCTATGGTGCTGCTATCAAGGAAGTGTTGAAGAAGCCCATGCATGACCACACACCACCCCCACCTCAGTTTGCTGGCTGGACAGCGCTTCACAAAAGTGTGTGGGATGCCTACTCCAAGCTGCCAGGGAGACAGCAACTTCTGGAAACATTGTTGGCAAAGCAGCCACGTTCAAGAAGGCCAAACCAAGCAAGTCTGCAGTTGTAGATTATTGTGTTCTTGTGTGTCTGGTATTCTTTTGCATACTATGTGTGCCACGCAAGTGTGATGTTGTACATTTTTGTGTTCTTGTGTTTCCTATGTTTAGTGTTTTTTTGGAGACAGACATGTTGAGTATGCAATTAAGTGTGTGAGCAGCATTTTCTGTTGCTCATGGCCTGGATACATGTTAGGGATCCTTTCCTGATTTGATAGATTTCATGTTTGAATGCTTAATTGCTTGCTATTGACAATCTGCTTTCAGCACTGTGCATGAGCTGTATTTATTACACTTCTACACCAGGCAAACACCGCCTCCCCACACACCTGTGTCCAAAAAATTCCAGGTGTGCACCATCATCGTCGTACATGACAGATGCATGCAGTTCAAATTATTTCCCGCAGCCGTCCAAGGCCATCCCCGGAGGTCAAATCGGGCACATCCCGTCCCCGGAATGCAAAATATTTCCCCAGGACGGCGAAAGCTTTCGCCTCCGGGCGGAACAAAAGCCCCCTGTAGGCGAAAGCTGCAAACCCTACTGAAACCTTACAGCCGTAACAAGTGTGAAACGAGCTTTGCGGGGGGCCCATTTGCAGTCACAGTGAATGCCACCCTTCACAGATGTCGTCAAATGACGCTGCAGCAGAGGTAGATGTGATCAGCTTGGACGAAGATGCTTCAAGTGATGCCGTCGGGCATAGACCTAGTGATGACATCTGGTCTCTACTCAACAAAAAAAAGCTTCCTGCAGAAGTAGCAGCCAACTACTTTATTAGTGATGACAGCATCAATGCAGAGATAGATTTTGATAACATAGCCTTTAGCAATCCTGGGGTGACATCCAAAGCACCACTTGCTAGAGCAGTGTTAGGTAGTAGCACCCAGCGTCTTGACATTGACAGCTTAGTTTCACATGACTGAACAGCTTGCACTGAGTGCTTAAGCGTTTGCCAGGCATACATTCGTGACTGTCACTGCTGCGATATCGTTAATACTGATGTTTACATCTGAGAAGCTGGTCATGTAGTCTTCAGCATTCGCCACCATTCGCCGCCAACCCGGTTGAAAATGATGAAATTTTGACCCTTTCGTCAGCTTTCGCCAATCCTCGCCTCGCCTTTCGCCCCACTGACTCGAGCTGTCGCCCCGCACACTGGCTACAGCATAGGGGAAGGATCAAATTCTATTTGACCTACTGAAGAAGAGGAGTTCGAAGGCGGTTTGGGGGGAGGGGAAAAACGAGTAGAAGTGCGACCATAAATGGTCGCGCCTGCCGTGCCAAATTTTGTGCGGGGGTTAGGCGAGATGTAGGGACGGGTGAGCGGCTGAGTAGGTCTGCTTTCGCGTTGCCGTGTAGGTCCAATCTTGTGTCAAAATCGGGGGTTCTTGTTTCGGCTCTGCACGACCTTGATAAGGTTGAGATCATACGGTCTACGGCCCAAGTTGTAGCTGGATTTACCTTCAGGTCGTGTCCTACGTAGGATCACTACTCACAACTGGCAGTTTAGGTGCGCCCTGGGGCGGATCTTGGGTTCCAGCCGGTTGTGCCGATGTGCGGCGAATGACTGGAAACTTAGTCAAACTTCAATGCAGGCGTGACTTGCCTCTGGTACCTGCGCCTTAATTTGGGTAGTCAGTAGTCATACAAGGCACGCGTCGCGTACTTCCATCCTCGTTTCTGGAAAAAAGAAAAATAATCAAGTGGGCCACAAGACGCGAATCCGGCTTAAAGTACTAAGTGGGGCAACGGCGAAAGGGTGGAATCCTGCCATTTTGGCAAAAGGCAACCAAACCGCAGGCCAAAAAGCCAGCGAGCTGTGCAGCACGTCCGTTCTGTTCAAGCGCAAATAGCATACACAATCACCGACTGTGTGTCCCCTCGCTTGCTGCATCCCGGCATCCACCCAAAACCGGGTGTCCACTGCAACTGCATACGGGAGTCAGCCAAAAACAGAATGCACAGTGCGATATGGCGGTCCGCCTTATCCTTTCTTGGGTTCAATCCCAATCAGGGTTCGCTATCCAACAAGGTTAGCCTTTCTTGTAAACGGGCAACCCGCTGAGTGCTGCTGCAACGCGTGGTATACTCTGCGTGGCTTTCATCACAGAACCTGCCTGATGCAGGCGTGTGCACATGTCGGAAATGGCGTACAGCCAATCACAGGAGGTCCTGTGCATACTACACAGGCAAGTGTGCTCACTGTGTTGGTAGTTGTCTTGCTACCTCGTCGGCTACACCATCAGTTCAGCTTCTTAATTGGTTCAGGTTCAAGCAAGGGCTGCCTCATCTGCCACCAATGCACGTAGCCTGAGTATGCAAGCCAAGCTCAGTAATGAGAAGGCTGATGCTTGCTTGCGCCACATGAATGCCCAACAGGTTGGCATGGAGGCTGCTTTGCATCTCTGACAATGTAGCCTGCCTTCAAGCCTGCTTACTGGCTTGATGCATGCATCTCTGATGCGCTGTTGTGCTTTGCAGGCTTACATCTTGAAGCTGGAATCACAAAACACTGCATACAAGGCAGCTTTGCGCAGAACACGCACAACTGTAAGTGTTTGTATGGCTTGACCTTCTTGCCTGCCCTTTGTTTGGTGCTCCAATCATGCACAGTACAGGGTTTCCAGCATTGCAAAACTTTTTTTTTATAGGGTGGAGCAGCGCATGTATTGGGGTTTCAGAAAGAGCTGAATGGTGTCCTGCATCAATTGCAGCAGAGGGATGAACAGCTACAGCAAAAGGACACCTCATTGGTGAGAGCCTTTTCTTGCTTTGCTGTTTTCATCAGCTTATTCTGGCAACTGTAACAGTCATCTTTGCTGTAAGCATAGGACAGTCAATTTTACTGTAAGCACTGTCAGCGTGCATGTTCTGACACTGTCACAAGCAGTTATTGCTACGCATTGCAACTGTTGTGCATTGTCACGCAAATGCTAGCGCCATTTTGCATCATACAGACCGAAGCATGCAGGACAGACAAAGCCCTCCAAACTTCCATGCAGGTCGCCGCTGTGCAGAGGTGCAACTGCCTCATGTCAGACCTGGCTTTATTTCAAGCAAAGCTGCAGTCCCGAGGAGAGTCATTGGTAAGCTGCCTGGTTTCTGTGCTCCTGTGTTCACCAGCTTACCTGTCTTTGCTGGAATACAACCTAGTGTTGTGATATATGCAGGCAAGCGCCAAAGACGAGCTTCTGAAAATGGGCACTCTACTGTTGCAGTACAAGAAAGCATGGGTAATATTGGGTGCTCAACGATGTGATGCAGAATGAATTGTGGTACAGGATTGCAGGCAAGGTTGGTCATGTAGTGTACTGCTGATGTGCAGGAGCTGTCACACCAGCAAAACCAGGATGTGCGGGGACAGCTGGCCGGATTCAGTGCTGCATTGCAGAGTAGAGGTGCTACGCCGGTAGGCTTGCCTTTGCTTGCCCTTGTGCAGTGCATCAGAATGTATCATGTTGCAGAAGAGAGGCAATGATGCCTTGTTGTGGTGCATGACAACTTGTGCTTGTTCTATGAGCCTCATGCACTCTTTGCTTGGTTGTCAAATTCACGTGAGTCAGCCAATGCGAAAATCGCAGTTTCAGCCCACATACCCTGGCCATGCGGGCAAAACAAGATGAGGGTTCTTTGTTGCAGACATGCTATGTTCCTGGCGCCTCAGTACCGTCATTACAGTCCTCACCAATGCCCAGGGACTCTTCACCAATGCCCAGGGAGTGCCTGCACGATGAGTTTGCAGAGGGCAGCTCTGCAGCACCCACATGTTCCAGGCCAGTGTCATCCTCCATGCAGCATGCAGCTGCAACTGAGCCATCTTCACCACTGGGACATCTTGTGCACACTACTCAGCCAGCTGCAGCAAGGCTCCCTTGTCAGAGAGCAGCCTCTGGGCCTGCAGTCCCTAAGTCACTGTCACGCTTTTCCAGCAAATCTGCATCTCAGTCCAAGCCAGCTTTTGCACCTTCAAGGGATCCCAATGATGTAGTGGCAGTGCAGCAGTCAGTGAGCCTGTTGCAGCAGATCAGCAGCACCCCACTGCACGCCGCAGAGTCCATGTCTGGCCCGTCACAAGCTGTGCAGCCTCTCAGTGGCTACACCATGTGTGCGCAGCCAAACATGCTTGGGGCCTACTTGGCAACCCGCATCTGCTTGGCGTCGACTCTGTGACAAGGCGCAGCAGTGTACATAGAACATGCAACGCTTACAAGGGTTTACAAGTCCAGATGGCCAATGTAGGTGTTTGGAGGCATCAAATTTCGCTCGACACAGCTCAGCAGTGCCAGCCGCCTATAGTGAACCAATCTGTCTCTTAGGCATGCATGTTGCATAGCAGAGCTGCATTGTGCTTGAGACATGGGTTTTTGATATCCATATCAAGCTGTGACTGTGTGTCCCAGCGTTTTTGTGTGTGTTCAAATAAAGGAGAGAGTTCTCCAGATGCAATGCCTGCCCAATCAGGTTGGTGCATCTGTGCCCAAATCAGAGCCTGAGCAATGCTGGCCTGACCTGCATCAGATAAGGCGATATCATGTGTTTATACAAATGCTGCATACATCCTTTTGTGACATTCATCTGCGGCATTGACAAATGTGGAGAACACACTGTTTGATGCTTACAGCAGATTCTGGAAGTTTACACTGAATGGATTACCATATAAATTAGGACTTGTATGTTGCGAACAACTTTGGCACGCACATGTGCACACTTTTATGGCCTATATAACAGGAACTCTGACTGTGGATCAACATTATGCACCTTAATCTAGACAAACGCACTAGATACAAAACATCACCAACAGAGACCGTTCGAGATGTAGACAGATGATATGGCCTTCTCTGGGTTTCAGGCTGCATGTCAATGTAGGCTCTGAAGACTGTGAAAGGAAACCTCTCCTCCAGACACCCTTGCAAAATGTAAAGGCAAAGGTACAACTGCAGTGTGCAGATGCTGTATTATGCTGCAAGATGGTATATCACTGCCAGTGCTCAAACAGACAGCAAGCTTTGGAGCGTCAGGGTTCCCCTTGCTGAACCGCTTATTGGGCTTGAACACATCATATACCTGCGTGCAAAGAGAAATGATGCGGACCTTCTGATGTTGTGCAGACACCAGTTCTTCATTCAACAGAACAGGTTGAGGGAAATATACACTGCATGCTGTAGCATACCAGCTTTAGGTCACTTGGCATTGTCACACCCCCACAAGAGCCATCAACAGAAATTGCAGGAAAGGGTTTCAGCTTAGCTAAAAGCACTGCCTCACTGCCACTGGCCTCTTCTGTGACCACCTCACACCTGCAAAGATTCCCAAATGATTGCTCGTCCAAGACCCATGAGGCATGTGGTGCTGCCATCAAACACTGATGACATCAAGCTCTGATGTTGTGTGTGGTTAATAAGCACCCTATGTTAGCAGACGCTGCAACATTTTGAAGGCATGCACAGACAGCAAATTGCAGCACTGAGGACTACCTGGGAAGATCAGCCTGCATTCCTGTTGTTGCAGGATTCCACATGCTACTTTGCAATGCTGCTGGCCACCATTTCCTATACAATGTAATCTCAGCCTGTTCTGCAACTGACTGCTTGAGTCTCTTGAAGGGTGGCGGCAAATTGGTGTGAGATGATATACACCAGCTTGGTTCCTGCATGCATAGAGTGTTATCTGTTGCAGTGCAAGCGCACGACGTGGCCTTGTGTTGATGCACATTCAGCTGAACGACTAAGGAGACACGGATGAAGAAGCACCTGAGTCTCAAGTTCAGCAGGGGGCGCAGAAGAAGGCACAGCTTGTTCATTTAGCAAAACAGAGTGCTGCTGTACAGCATTGCCTCCACCCCAGATCTGATTTGGAATTTGTGCGTCATCTAGGACCCACACAGCTGGATGCCTGCAGCGTTGCCAAATTTATGTTGGAGTCCAAAGAATCTTGTGTGAGGTCCTTCATACTACTAGCATAGTGCCCTCAACATGGAGGACATGATCACCTTGTCACAATGTAGCCTGCTTGCACCAAGTGGCAGTACACCTGATACTGTGCAATGCTGACGCCAGTGGACACCTGCAGCAGTCAACTCGAGGTAAGATAATTCCATACAACCTTTTGACTTGATACAGCCAACAAGGGTTGCTTGCCATATCACAGTGGCACTGGCAGACGTACCATCAGCTCTGTGGCCTCCTGCAGAGATGACAGATGCTGCTGGCCAGCTGCATCAAACACCGATAGCAGAAGGCTACCCTTGCTCACCAGATACCTGACAGGGCATTGGCTTCAGTCAGGACTATTGCAGCAACAGATAAGCGACAACTTTGAGAGACAGCAGAAGGCTTACACAGCTTCCTCCACATGCAAGTACAGCTTCCGATGATGCCTGTAACCTGTGGGCATATGGCATACTTAGCGTGACAAACCAAAGGGCCCGCATGTCTGAACCAAAGCCATGGCAGAAAGTGACAACCGAAGCTGTAAGCCTGGGTAGAGGTAAAGCGGTGACTTACCCATGCGCTGTAAGACATTGCCTCTTTCTATTGTGACCTCTGCTGCATCATGTTCCGGACGCCACACAGCCAAAGACTGCGTCGCTCTGTACAAGCAAGATCGCTCATAGACTAGTTGAACAAGCTTCGAAATGCTACTTCTCTGGAAAACCGTCAAGACATACGCTGTCAACGGTGCTGAGTAGCTCTTCTGTAACACTGCAAGCTTTGTCTCCAAGTGAGCACCGCTGAACTGCTGCTCGCTGGGAGTGCCATGAGCCTCGGCTTTTTGTCCGCCTCGTCTGAAGATAGAACCGGACATGCCAGTGTGCAGACATCCCGATCCCGCGCCCTACTCACTGTTGCACATCATCGACCAGCGCGCATTGGACAGTGTAGTTAGACTCGCAGCTGGTGCAGAGTGTAAGGAAGATGAAACAGTCATGTTACGTCTGAACACATAATAACATCAGCAAGGGAATTCCCTGAAGGCAATTCACAGGCCCTAGGGCTCCTGGTGATGGCAGACAAGCCACTCATTTCATCAGTAATGACAGCTCATATTTCAGCACTTCAACACCAGACCGGAACCATCACACTTGCACTTACATACTCAGTGTGTAACGCCCTGCAAGTGTGATGGTTCCGGTCAAGTGTGTGTGATGGTTCCGGTGCTGAAATATGAGCTCTCGACACCAGACAGGCAATTGACAACGAAGCGTGTCCTTCGTCGGGACCATTTTTCATAAGATGAACATCAAAGGTTCGACAATGAGCATATGGCACAGTGTTTGTTGCCATGATGTCCAATTTTGGCCACATATGATGCAGCTCTCCAAGGCAAAGGACAGGAAGGACAATGCTGATCATATTGTTCTGCGTCAATGCCAGACACTTTCAAAAATCTCAACTACCGCATATACTGGAGGGGCAGATATGTCAAGCAACTACATGCATGTACATATGTCAGCATACTGAGGCTGAAACAGACAGCGACAAGCTCCTGGGCAAGGCAAAGTCGAAGCTTGTCCAAGTTTTGTGATCGCATGTCTCACAGTTGGGTCTGGCAATCCCCAGCATGGTCCCCGACCCATGCTTAGGCCAGGACACATAATGACACTGGGGAACCAGATGAAAGCAAATACAGATGCAAGATGCATGGCAGTTGCATACCTCTGACACTGCTGTAAATATAGACACTGCAGAGTTCAATTGAAATCAGGTTTCTGCCAATAGAGCTACATGCCTCCCAACACAAGGCAGAATAAGCTATGAGATCAGTGTGCCAGTGCATTGTGAACAAGATTTGGACAAATTTGGCAGCATGCTTAAATAAGATGCTGTCTCCTGAGGTGATCTGAGTGTCCAGGTCAGGCCTGGTGTCCAGCATGGTTTGTGCTGCAATGACTCAGTGCACAGCAAAGGGTGTATGCATGTGGCCATAGCACTCTCCAGACCTGCACCCAGGGTGATCTGTGCTGTAGTACAACAACCGACAGGAACACAATGGTACTGGTGCTGGCGGTTCCCGGCAGGTCAGCAGTCAACAAAGGCTTGCTCTGCAAGATCAATGGCACGCCCCAATGCAGCTGCTTTGGAGACGGTTTCCTCGTACTCAGCCTCAGGCACTGAGTCTGCTACAAGACCTGCACCAGCCTGCATGCCGCAGAGGGTTCATTCAGCATGTCAAGAAGACGCTGTGTGCAGCATTGACCTGAGGCAATACACACTGCCTGCTAAGAAAAGAAAAGCGTAGGCAGTAGCTTGAAATCATTGCACAGCTGACCAACATGCCATGTAGCTGACTGGTATAACATGTAGCTGTTACACTCACACAAATAGATTGTGCACACAAAAGCAACTGTGTGCTCGCTGTAAATGCCCAAGCCACTCAACACAGCTGACAAAGCTCAACACCAAACGTACTTGGAGATGCACTGTCCATTTCTTCCTGCCTCTGGGGTTGCCGTTGCTGCCATTGGTGGCAGGGTCTTGGGATGGGGGAGGGTTGGGGATGACCATAGTACGCAGCGCCAGGGCAATGTCCATGTTACCATTGTAGGCAACATAGCCCATGCCGCCCCCATAGGGTCCTCGCTTGTTCATTTCAAGCTCATCAATGATTTGCATAGCACGCACCTGCATACAGACAAACAATAGTGTCCACAGTGGTGCTGTTGTGTACTAACAGAGCAGCATTGAGTGCTGATCAATGCATGCAGCATGTCTGGCACTTTGAATGACAACCGGAACTGCCAGAAAATAGTCAAGTAAAAAGTGTGTCAAACCTACTGCTCGCAGCATTATGTATCTGGAACGCCATGTTGCAGACCCAGTGCATACAAATTGATGCTCAGCACAAAGTGACTCCAAACACAGCTACGTCTGGTTGCAACAAAGGAGGCAGTTGGGTCAGACCTTGGGGGCTCCACTGACAGTGCCAGCAGGCAAAGCAGCCCGCATCACATCCCAAGCATTCAGCTCTGGCAGCAGCTTCCCCTTCACAGTAGACGAGATGTGCATGACGTGACTGTACCGCTCCACCTCCATGAAAGTTTCCACATTGACAGAGCCCATCTGGGCAACCTTGCCCACATCATTGCGGCCAAGGTCGACAAGCATGACATGCTCTGAGCACTCTTTCTCATCTGCTAGGAGCTCCTTTTCAAGAGCTTGGTCTTCTGTGGGCGTCTTGCCACGCCGCCGGGTGCCTGCTAGTGGCCTGCATGTGCATGGATAACAGCTGTGGTGTAGGATCGCAGCGCTGAGGCTGTATCAAACATAGATTTAGATAGCTTGCTCAGAGGTTTGCGGATTTGCACACCACCGCTGTGATGTCAGAGCTTGCTCAAGTGCTGCGCAAAGTATAGTGTTGCAAAGCTCAGAGGGCTCACGAGGTGTGGTTTGAGTATTAGCTAATGTGGTCTGTGTGCCTCATGCACATTCATGTACAAGGCTGACTGGACACATGAGCACACTGGCAGGGAGATGTCTGACCTGTTGGTGACTATCCGGTCGTGGTCCAGTCTGCAGAGGATCTCTGGGCTTGAAGCCACCAGAATGGAGCCTGCAGCTTGCATGTACACCATGTAAGGGGATGGGTTCACCACTCTCAGAGCCCTGCATGCACACCATACACCTCACTTGCTGTCACCCAAAAAAGAAAAGAAAAGAGAAAAGACTACGCCGTCAGGCGTTCAATATAGAGAAGCTTGAGGTGATCCTGAGTTGAGCCCAAGCTTCCCTTGGCCTTGCAGCCATTTGCTGTCAGCCAATCTATCATTTTCTGGTATAGAATGCAACAATCATGTTGCAATAGAGCTGACATAGACCACAGAAGCAGACATGTTTTGATCCTTTCTTGAGATGGTAGAGAGAAGTGGAGTGATGTTGCAAGGTGGGTGGGCATACATTTGCGTTTGTTGACAATTGCTGAGCGCACGCAGGCTGTTTGCCCGACCTGTAGATCTCAAAAGGGTCTGCTTGAGTGTGCCTCTCAAAGCGCTGACTGAGAACAAGCTGAAACACATCTCCAGCCTGGATGTGCTCTTTGGTTTGGTCCACAGCTGCTAGGTACTCCTCTTTTGTCATGTTGGAGTTTGTTGGGGGGTGCGGCCGTTTGCTCAGTGATAGTGTGACCTGTTTCCGGCAAAAAAGATACCTTCGGCTTGATGCACTGAACAGGCGCAGCTGCTACATGCATGTAGAAGCATTTCAACATTGCTGCTCAGGCCCGCCATTGTGGTATGCAGCTGGAACTTTTTGACACAGAGTTGCCGTGCGTGATGGTCAAAGGTTTGTCATGATTTGTTACTCATTTGTCATGATTTGTTACTGATTTGTCATGAATTCTGCAGCACTGCAAGTTGTGGTCCGTCAGCTGCAGATGCCTTGCAGTACAGGACGCTCAGCATGCTGCTTTCCACCCTATAAACCAAGTGTGTTGCAGGATGCATAGCAGATACAGCAGAAAAAAGGGCACAGTTGAGGGGACAAGCCTGGGCTCAGCAGCTATAGTCTCTGCAGCAGCTGCTTGTACTCCAGTCAGGAAACAGAGGGAGCAGAGCATGCTTGTTCCTACCTTGCCATTGGTCAAGTTTGGTGAGTGTTCATTCTCAATCTTGCGGCTGGTTCTGCGCAACTGCTCCTTGCCATGCTGATATGCATCTTCTAGAGACTCATGCCTGTCCAGATGTACCCAGGTAATGACATATGCCAGCTTTGTTGCCTGGTCGAATACTATGACTGTGTTATAGAGGGCCATGTGCATATCTGGCAAGTCTCTGTCATCTGTGGGAGCATGGTTGAATGGCAGCTTGCCTGAAGCACATTCAAGCCAAAGTCAGCCATGTGGGCCAGATTGACCGTGTACTTGCTGCTGCTTGTTGCTGAGCAGAGGAGAGGTCATTTTGCAGTGAGGTCATGCACATCTGTTGATTGAAGATAACGCAGCAATGAATGCTGTCATGCTGCATGAGGTGACATGCTGCTGCATCCACATATGATATGCTGAGCTGTGTAGATACCCTGCTGCTGAGTCATGCCACATCACTTTGTGTGCCTGTCTGCATACCTGAATAGACATAGCGTACAGTATCATAACCGCTGTAGCCAACCCAGCCTCCTGTGAAGACTTTGGGTAAGCCTTCATCATCAGCTATTTGCCAGGCAGCGCTCATGTCGGCCGGTATCGAGATTGGGTCCTCTGATGTCTCATGCGCTGTTGTGCCTCTTTCCCTGTCCTCTATTCGCACATCAGTGCCTTTGGCTATGATTTCAATTGACGGCTGGGCACCAACATAGCTGTATCGGCCCTATACAAAACAGCACAGAGGTGCAAATACAATTGTCAAAAAATTGACCCAATCCAGGCTGCAATGCATGTAGGTTGATGCAAGCATGCTTGCAGCAGTCTCCACACATGACCTATGCAGGAAAATTGGCAACAGTGCCACACCTGTTGTGTACCGTTGTTGACAGCTTCAAATAGAAAACTCGGTGCACTGCGGTCATCCTGCCGGACTAGACATCTGTACGCAAGGACTGGGGTGAGATGATCACTGAAGATGCGCTCATGCATTGGAATCACGTTCCCTCGTTTGGCAGCCTCTTTGAAATCTTCCAAACCAGTGTCACCATCCAGGTCTAGGTGTAACTGCTCTTGAACCTCTGTGACATCACCTTTGCGTGTGACAGCTTACTTGCTGAATGTATCAAGCTCGTACAGTAGCTTACCTGACACAGCCGCCAAGTCTGCATCTGTCGCGGAAGCGTTCAGAGCAGCATCCATGCGCATGACCCTTTCTACTCTCGATACTGCCGAGTGCATTTTCTGGGAGCATGACTTCTCCGAGCTGCGGCGTCTCTTTGCGCACTGACGCAATGACGGGACGGCGTTGCTGGCCAAGCAAGCTGAGCTGACGCTGGGAGGAGAGGTCACCAGATTGGCATTACCACACCTCATTTTGGCGAAGCGTTCTTGGAGTCGACGCTAAACGCAAATTATGCTACATGTGCTGAGCTCACATGGGCGGCCTGATCGACCGTGGTCGTGATCGCAGGCCGACCGCGTGCGGGCGGATGAAGCGGGCGTTCGAAAGTGAGATTGATCCTTAAACAGTAGACCAGGCTTCTTCTTCTTCTGGTTAGAATGGATGTCAGGGTCGCTTCCGCTTCCGCAGTCTCATGGCCGGATATCTTCCCAGTCTCATTCTAGCTGCTGCGTGATGCCAATGTGGTTGCGTGGTAGTCTCACGCCGGCAAGGCGGCGGAGAGGAGAGTGATGTCAGGTATTGCCTGTCTTTGATTGATTGCAATCTGTATTCAACTACAGCCAACGACCTCTCAGCCGTCTTACACATGGCTGCAGTTCAGTAGCTTGCTCCTGGTGTGCAGAGCTGCCATCTCCACGTGTTCCCGATCTGGTTGCGAGATTCGAGAGCCAGGCAACACAGCTACAAAACATCTTTCAGGCTGATAGACAAGTTATGCAGCGCACCAGCAAGGATCGACCCGAGGACAGCGATGGCTCTAGCTCATACAGCGACGATCAGCAGTCCGATCAGCCTCGTGTTCTGCCTCGGGCAGTCAGTGCTGAGGATGGTGCACTCAAGAAAGCAGCACTTCAGGTCGAAAGGGACTTAGCTGGACTCAAAATCCCTGAAGTGACATCAGCTGCAGCTCAAAGTGCAGCTGCTACTGCACCAATGCGTAGCACGCCCCTTGCAGCAGGACAGCTGCAAGGTAACAATGAGCCAGCAGAACCCTCAACAACAGAGCCATCAAGGCTGTCACCTGCTTTGCTGAGGGCGCTAGACGCAGAAACAAATGCACAGGCTGGCCCTGGCAAAGCACCACCTGCCAGCCTGGCTGTACAAGCTGCTGACAGCCGCAGAGGCACTGGTGACAGTGTAGCAGAGCCCCTGCCTGCATCTGCGTATTCAAAGCGGTCAGCTGCTGCTCCAAATGCCCGCAATGACAGTGTCTTTGAACCACTTCCAGCATCAGCATACCCCAATAAGCAACCCTCACGCTTTGCCAGTCCACGTGGGGCGCCTGCCCCTGCTGTGTCAGAAAGCGGGGACTCAGACTCTGCAAGTGATGGCTATCCGGAGGCTGCACCCATGGCAGTTGCTGGTGCAAAGTCCAGAGGCAAGGCAGCAGACGCAATGGGCCTCACAGTGGCTGTGAAGGCAGCAAGCAGGATGAGGACTGAGTCAGATGTGTCACAGGACGCCGACAACAGCCCTTCCTCAGCTCGGCCCCTGCTGGCCGGGCCATCCTCATCTGCCCTGGCTGCTGCGCCAGGCTCTGTCACTGTCAGTCCCAAGGGCAGTGTGGTAGGTTTCATGCCAGTCCCAGCTGGCCAGCACCCCTTGGAATCTGAGGACTACGACACCATGGTGAGTCTGATTCTTTATAACTTGACATGCTCACAAGGCTTGTGTGCATGAGCGGCGCCGCTGTGCTTGTTTACACGGACACTTCCATCACGGACACCGTGGCCATTGTCATTACGTCCACCCAGATGTGAAGGTCTCACGGCACATGCACTGATGGATAGTCATTTGACAAAGGTCGCCACCAGTACCTACACAGCCTGTTGCCCTTGCATAGACCACAGTGCCTTGCTATATTGCAGAGTGCAGACTCAGATCCCACTGGTGGCCGGCCCTTGCTGCGGCAGAACTTCATGCCCTCAGATGACGCAGCCTACCGGGAGGCCTCCTTTGCCCGGTCCCAAGACTCCATGACACAGCCCCCCACCTACTCCCGCCTGGCAGCCCAGAGCACAACAGGCCGCCATGTGCAGATGTCAGCGCCCAGCAAGTCCCGCATGGCCCCTCAGTCCTCTGCTGGCTCCTTTGCATCAGTGGCTAGGTCTGAAGCCAGCTTTGTGAGCAGTGTCGGGGGCAGCAGGAGCAAGGAGCAGGCTCTGGCTGACACCTATGCTAGGGCTTGTGCAAGGCTGAGAGCATTGGAGGTATGTGCATTGTGGTGCTTTGCATGTGCACGGGACACTGTCAACAGCTGTAGACAGCACGTTACCATGCTGCTGTGTCAGTTACCCAAGACTGCAGGTCTGTTGTCAGTCATATGATGGCAGCAATGTGAGTCCATGAATATGCTACTGTTGCGGGTACATCTGTAGAGTGAAGGCGGTCATCATCTGGGTCAGGCTTCTCTTTTGCTTCAGTTGTCAAGTGTGCACATGAAACAAGATGCATCCTCTGCATCATAAGATGGTCCCACAAAGCATGTTAGCCAAGACGTATATGTTGTCTTTCTACCATTCAAAGCTGTGGGTGTGAGTGCTGCAGGAGACAGAGGGTGAGCTGTTCCAGAGGAAGTCTCAGTGGTCAGAGGGCTTTCAATCCTTCATGGAGTTTTATTGGCGGGTTGTGGCCTTCTTCACATTGTGGAAGACCAGCATCCAGTCTGTGGAGGGCAAGCATGGTACCACTCTTTCAGCATATGCTTCGGTGTATTGTGCTGACTATCAGCCCTTCATCTTCTGTAGAAGTGCAGAAGCAGCCTGAATGTACAGTCTCAAGGTGTTGAAGCGTGGCAAAACATGTGCTGCATGCGTGAAGGAGATCTGTCTGGGTTATGCAATTGTGTGCTCATGCTGAAAGACGCCTAATGTTGTGCGTTATCTGTGTTGTCAATATGTACCACTCCCATGTCTGCAGGACTCGTCCATACGTGCACATAAACTGTACATGCATATTAAAGGATCCTGACTACATCGAGTGCTTTGTGCAGGGTCTAATGTGTCGTTGACACTGTACTTCATGCGCTTTGCTTTCTGGTTGAATGTGCTGATGTTGGCCATTTGGGTGGTTCTGGCTGTGTTTCCTTTCTTTGACAGCCCACCAGCATCCTTCTCCTGGCAGCTGTTCAAGGAAACCAGCCCAGGCCTCATGGTGCAAGGCTATGGTTTGGATGACACCTTCTTGGTATACGGTAAGTCCACATGGGCCTACAGCAATAAGCATCATGCAATACTGAACTATGGGGCAATTGTCTGCGTTGGTTGTGGTTTGAGCTCACATCCTCCTGGTTGTGGTGCATCTGCATGTGATGTCTTGCAGCAAGTTGCATTGAATTTCATACCTTGCTGCCTTGTGCACTCCGTCACAGCTGCACAGCACCTTTTGGGCAACATGTGTCTGTTGTGAAGGGATGTATAATACAGCTTATGTGTGTGCTGAGTTGCTGTGGCATGAAAGACGTGCTGCACAGGTGGGTACAACTACACTGTGGGCACAAAACATGGCTTCTTCCGGCCTGATCTGCTGTGGCCCATTGCCATGGGTGGCATGTACCTCTTCAGCCTCCTCATCCTGCTGTATGTCATCCAGCAGCGCCTGCAGGTAAGTGTATGTGTTGAGCCATACTACAGTCTGCATGTGCATGAGCATGCAGACATTGTCTATTGATGCTGTCTATTCTGAAAGAATGGATCCAGTTTGCATTATTGCTTACCAGCTCAGTGTCACTGGGTCTTTTATGATATGTGATGATTTCATTGATGTCTGATGCGCCACCTGGTCATCACGGCTGCTGTGTATGTGGTGACTTCTCAAAAGAAATCCTGTCATGTCTGTACAGCCTGCATATGAAGGCAAGCCTCCTGACCAACGTCACCAAATCATCCTCAACGTTTCCAGTACGATTGTATCTGCTGTGTGTTGGCCAGCAGCATTGAAGCAGTTCACTCAGTATATTGCAAGCATCCTCTGCCTGTAGACAAAATGCGGTGGGGTGAAGCATAAATTCGATGAGCATAATCTGAATTGTTGCCTTTTATCAGATGCATGTCCTTCTGCAATCGACCTTGTCATGCTTCTGGCAAGGCAGCAGCAGGCATACTGTTGCATCAGGCATAATGTTGCATCAGGCTGCCAGACCTTGATTGCAAGGCTGACGTCCCTTGCACATCAATATATCCCCCTGTCTCACAATCAGATCCTTACTTGCGAGCACTGGGTGAGGGCACCAGAAAGCGCAACATTGCCGAATGCCAGACCTTCACCGCCAGACATCATCGATCTGCACAACAGCGCCACCTGGTGAGCCACAAACACAACCTTGGTTGGGAGCGCAGGGTGAGGGCGACAGTGGGTTTGTGGGCAGCAACAAGCTGTTCCCCTTCTCCACGGTGGTGTTTGCCAGCTGGGACTACCACTTGACAGATGCTGGGGCGGCGCGCAATCTGCGTCACTCCATCAGGAACCAACTGAAGGAGATGGTGAATGATGCCTTGCTGGAGGACAAGATTGAGGACACCAGGACCAAAGTCAAGGCCTACATACGAAAGGTCTGACTGCATGCCTGCCACACGTTTGTTTAGCACTTGCATTGGCGCTGCACTTGACAGTTTCTGGTTAGACCCAGGCAGCCACGCTCCAAGCCTGGTTTTGCCCTTCTGTCAAGATCCTTACTCTGGACATCACAGTAAGCGTGTGTTCCCTGCATGAACGCAAACCATGTACATGTGTATGACACAATGATGCGATAGCTGGTTCATAAACACTCTGCTGCATTTCCCTGCCTGTTACATGCACATGCGCCAGCAGCTCGAACCTGGTCATCGATGATTTTTCAAATTCAGCAGCCAGCATATCCAAGTAGCATGTGCACATGACAGCGGCATAAGACCAGCTATGCAAGCATTCTTGTGGATTCGCAGGCCTTGCTCCTGATCATCATCTGGCCTGGCATTGTGGGCTTTACAGCAGCTGGCACCTTCTTTGTGATCAAGTACCAGCAGCAAATCATCCAGCAGCTGAATACTGGATTTGGGTCAACCATCTGCCTGTCCTTCATCAACATTATTAGCAGTCAGCTTGTCTCCTTTAGCACCGACCTTGAGGAGTGGCATCCCAATGTCCGCACCAATGTAAGTCTTTACACACGGCTGGTTTCAGGGTCGCTCAGGCCTAAGATCAGGCCGCTTCACTGTTCAGGTCGCCTAGAACCTCCTGCACATGGTCAGATGAGTAGTCTACAGTTTATCTGCAATGCAGCATTGGCTGGCTATTTGAAGTTGGAAGTCGAGTCAGACTTTGATCGCACACTGCAAAGCTTGCACACTGTCTAGCTGTGTTTTGTGTTGCATATCAAGCTGCACTGTACAGTATGGTTTGCTGGCCTGTGTCCTGTGAGTTGCTCAATTCCACAGATGATGTTTGCCATGCAGGTGGAGGCTGTCAAGCTGTTTGTGCTGAAGACAATCAACTTGGCCACCTTGGTGTACCAGCTGTTTGTCATCCAGACCAACGCTAACTCGGCCCAGCAGTATCTGCGCCTCAGCAACTACAACGACTACTTGTCGGTGAGCTTGCAGAGCTTCTTGCACACTGTCTGATGCCAAAAGTCACAAGCAAGCGTACATACCACTTCTCAAGGCTTGGTGTGGCCTGAGGCCATCTGCAGGAGTGCAGTTTTGTGTACATTGTGCTGCCACTCATCAAGCAGCCTGGCAAGGCACATTGTTCAGCCTGATGCAGAAGTCAAGACCAGCTGTCCCTGCACATAACACTGACAGTGCACTGCATGATTGCAGACATGCAACCCAGACCTGGGTACAGTGGCTGCTGACGCACAGTGCAGCAAAGGCCTGGAGTGCTGCGATGCTAGCTGCGCTCTGCAGACCAACACACTAGGCCTGCAGGTTGGCTGCACTGCCTCTCCCACCTCCCTTACTGTGCAGCGTGCCTCACATAACTCTCGCAGTCAAAGCAGCCCTGCACCAAGCTCACTGACATCGAATCACTACCCAGTTCAACATGCCAGCCCCCTTTCTGCAGAAATGTTACTTTCAGCAGGTTCTGCTCATTGCTTGACCGCATCAGGTACATGATTATTGCAGCTGGCATTGCAGGGATACTGTGTGCCAGGGTGCGCTGAGGATGTGATCGGCATCACATTCTATAAGTACATCTTGACCAATGTGGCATCCATCAATGGCGTCGAGCTGCTGTCAGCCATTGGCAAGAAGTGCCTGCACATGGAGTCTCTCATTGATGCACCCTGGGTAAGCCTCAGATGCATCCATCTATCCTCTACACAACTATCTACCCTCCATCTATTGCCCTCAATGCCTCAGTCTGTGTCCTGAAGAAGCGCTGCAAGCATGTGTGAGAGCTGCATGCTGTATATGTGCTGACTGCAGCTCACCTGTGTGGCAATCCCTGTGTGGCAATCCCAAATGTATACTTCTTGCTTGTTTGCCAGCGGACACTGATCTGTTACTTGCTGCTAACGAGATGCGCAGACTTGTCCAGATGCTGATGTCTCTTGTACACCCAGCATCTGGACATCAGCACTGCCTCTGCTGCTGTGTGAGGCTGTGTTTAGTATGATGTTTGCCTCTTGCAGTCACCGGCTGGCATCTGCATCATTTCCCTCTGCTGCAGACAAGCTGCTTCTGCGTGGTAGTAATTGCAAAGATTGGCATGAAGCTGTTCAGTCTGGATCAGAACACATCAATGCGTGTTATCATATCAGGACCTCAGACAGGGACCTGCTCACAACTGTTTGTACCTGAATCTAGGGCAAGACACGTGGTAATGAATGCATGTTTGATTTTGCCTCTATAGCCCCAGGTAGGCTCTGCAGCCCCACCAGGAAGCAATTTCTTGCTTATGGTATGGATGGCTTGTGGTGCAGGTGGTGATTCAGGTGATAGAGAACCAGGCCCTGGTGTGGCTGGGCAGCATGTATGCTCCTCTGCTGCCAGTCTTCGGCCTGGCTGCCAACATCATCACCTTCTACATCAAGCTCTTCCTGGCAGTTTGGCTGCACAGCCCCCCAAAGACGCGCTACTCCGCCTCCAGGACCTCTAACTTGGCTTATGGCCTCATGCTATGTGCGCACACCAACCCACAAGCATCAAAGCATGTTGGCTAACTGGTCATTGTTAGGATCTAGCAGCGTCATTATGGTTGTGGTACACAAATATCTGTGACAGGCTGGCATATGACGAATGCATTCTCGACTTATTAACATGTCATGCCAAGCTTTTGCAAAGAAGCAACTGGTCTCAAGATATCTGGCTTATGTTGGTCCTGGATGTCTGTCTGTGCATTTTGTGTCATCCCTGGGGTGATCCCTTGCAGCGACGTTTTGATTCCCCTCAGTACATGAGGTTTTGAGGGACTGACTGAATGGCTGAATGGGTCTGTCTGTGGTGCAGTGACAGTGGCAATGACGACAGTGCCCCTGGTGTACGACTTGCAAGTGACCAGGCAGCGGTGTGGGCCCCACCAGGGCACCAGCATGAAGTCAGCCCTGGTGGCTGCCATCAATACTCAGAAGTAGGTCCACCCATCCCACTTCCATGTGCCACATCACAGTGCCTGACTAAGCACGCTTATGCTCTCAGCACATTGTGCATCGTAGAGTGTCTGCATGCATCTGAGACTTATATGTAAATAGTGCCATGCTGCACCAGACACTTGTCCACAAGCCGCTGCATTTCTGCTGCACAGCATGTCTCTTGGGGTACAGTTGCAGCTTTGGCCAGCAGCAACTGTGTTGCAGCAGAGAGGGTATTTTTTGGCCCATCTACGAACTGAAAGCATTGACACAACTTTGAGAGCACTGTTCTGCCTCCTTGTGCTCTCAGTAAAGGTGTACCAGCAGTGCTGTACTGGTGTCTGAAATCCACTGGCTTTGCTCAAACCGACCTGAATTACTGGGGATGCAGACAACCTCAGTGCCTGCAACTGCAATCAGGCTGCCATCTGCAACGCTTGCAGGTTCTTCAACACTGTGTTGACATGGCTGATCAACCCCATTGTGCTGGGCAGCATCATTGTGTTCATTGCCTTCTGGCTCATCATTGCCCGCGGTCAGCTGAAGCGTTACTTCAAGGAGTCCACTAAGCTCAAGGAGGAGTTTGACAAGTATAGGCGCGAGATGCAAGTCAAGGTCAGTCAGCTCATGTGCATGCAGACACCAGCTCAGGCCTATTGCATCCCTATTCATGTTTTCGCTGCTTACCAGCACAATCAGGCATGGCTTCACATCAAGCGCTCCTCTTCTTTTGTGCCTGTCTGTATGGGGGCTCAGTAGCGTCACATCAATACACCACACATTGTGGAGCAACCTTTGACAAGTAGCCTGTGCAAAAGTGCTATGGTATGCTCAAGTGATTTGTCGCCATGCTATGTGGTTTTCCCAAGCACTAGCATGAGCTGGAATTCCCACGCCCCTTCTGCATCAACCGTGATAGGCTCATCTGCAGCAGAGGGGAGGATGCATGGTGACGCATGAGGTGAGTATGTCAAGATGCTGATGTCCCCCAATGTCACGTCATCCTCCTGTTTTGGAAATTCCTGCTTTGAGCTGGGCAGTGGACTCAAGCCTGAGTGAGCTCTGGCAGGTGTTGGTGACGCGCAAGAGGGGCTCCCGTGCATCGTCAGCAGCTCCCTCAGGGGATGCATCCTTCTCCTCTGGGAAGTCCTTCATTGCTGCCCAGCATGCTGAGGAGGCCAGGCCCTTTGCGGAAGGGCCCTTGAACAGAGAAGATCGCAGCATGACGCATGAGGGCATCCTGTTACATGAGTCCCCTCAGGTCAACACCTTGTCTACCCATATGCTTGAGGAGATGGCTTGGATGTGTCCACTTGCATCACCAATTACAGTTGACTGCTCAGCAACTTGTGCTTTGATGCCAAGCTTGACGTCAGCTGGAACGCCGCTGTCTTATTGCTTATTCTGACAGATGCGCTACATGTCCTTTTGAGGAATGTGACCAGTAAATCTGAGACACAGCTGTCTGCCCTGAGGACTGCTGGAGGCTTCTGCCATACTGCAGCTCGACCACACATTTCATTGCTATGCAGACTCCCAAGTCCCCAAGTGGCCTCAAGCCAGTCAAGTCCAATCTCAAGTCCTCAGCACCACCCCCACCAGCAGCAGACAGGCCCAACGCCACCCGCTTACCCCCCCTTACAGACCAGCCGGCCCCACCTGCACCCCTAGCTGTTGTCCAGACCCCTGTCAGCCCAGTGAGCAGCAGTCCCAGAGGTCTGCGCAGCATCAGTCTGTTCATGCCGGATACCAGGACAGTCAGCGCTAGCAGCAATCTGAGCACAGAGCCCCTGCAGCAGGGTCCCAGCAGCAGTGCTGATGCCCCTGATGACTTGGCTGGGGTGCATGCAAGGGCGTATATGGCAGAGCAGCGCAAACGCCGCGGCACATCGTTTGTAGATGCGTCTGGGAAGAGCCACACCTTCAAGGGCGTCCCTGGCCAGCTGTGATTAGTGGCATGGATGACTCACCACATGATGCGGCTTCATTCGCTGTTATCCTTTTTTTGCTTGAGACGACCGAAGATGCTGTTTTGAACCTGTCAGTTTTGCTTATTATTTCTTTTATGGACTTTCGATGGCACAATGCACCTCGATTTGGTTGTGTGGTACCACTCTGGTTTGCTGCACTGTAAGCCTGCTTGCCTGCAAAACACTCATTCAAGCTTGCAGCCACACAGACCTGGTAAACTGCAATACTGTCTGGCTGGTGATCAAAGTCTGCAAAGCGTGCATGGCATCAACATGCCTTTGCAGGAGGTGGTGCACTGAAAGGAGCACCTGGCGACCCTGGCATCATGCCTGTTTTAACAATTATTCTCAGATTTGCTGTCAGAGGGAAAGAGGGTTTACAACCATTGCCCAGCCTACATGCATGGTGAATGTGCCGGGGTGTGTGAGCCCTGACATATGTGGATGGTTGTGCCGGTTTGAATTTGTCTGTGCAACCAAACAAAGAGCTCTTCACTACGCAACAGCCAAAATGACAATGCAAAGCCCAATGTACCTTACTCAGCTGACAGCGTTGACCAAAAGGTCAAAGCAAGTACAGCTTCCGACACCGTGCCGCGCTGCTGGCGCTGCTGCTGCGCAAATCATCTAGTTTTCGCAATGTTCAAAGGCCTGTGCTATACAGATGCCGCACCAAGCTGACGCCACCTGAACTTGTGTGTGCTGATCGGTCAAGCTGTTGCATGCGCACAAGGATCGGCGCTGCCGGAATTGACGGAAAGGCATGGCGACAGCGTTTGAGCACGAGAATCTAGGTGTCACCCCGGAATTGGGACAAGCTGTAGCAGAGCTCGGCTGGCAGTAAGTGAACCATACGTAACGCTTGTGCCTGCGCTGCTACCTTCGGCAACAGTTCGCACAGACGCTGTGCAGTACAACTGAGGCATACATCATTAGCTCATGTCTCCTGTAGGTTACTGCCTGTGTTGAGCAATGCAGTCGCGTCAGACACGTTGTCTCTGACACAGTCCTGTTGCAGGTTGCCTACTGCTATCCAGTATGAGTGTATTCCTTTGATTCTTGGTGGCGGGGATGTTCTGGCTGCAGCAGAGACAGGCAGTGGCAAGACAGGCGCCTTTGGTTTGCCGATCTTGCAGGTAGTGCATGAGTCAATCAGGAGTCGGCAAGATGGAGGCACTTCAGTTTCTGGGTATGTTTCTGATTTAAGCAATACCCAACACTGATCAGCTATCTGAGCTATGTGTTGTTGGCCACCCATGAACTCAGAATGTTTATATCTGTTCTTGCAGGCGCCATGAAAAGGAGATGATTCAGTGTGTGCTCAGCGCTGAGGACCGAGATGCTCTGTTTGCTGTCAGCCCTGATGGTCAGTTGGTGGTGTACCCTTAAATGCATGCAATGCTCTATCAAATGAGGACATGATATGCAACCATGTACCCTGCGCTATCATACCACTGTGTGAATGTGCATATAGCATCTCTTCTGCCTCCCTTGCGTGGGGAACGCATGCACACCAGCAGCAATCCTTGACCAGCGCCTGACATGCATGCTTTGCACCACATACCTCTATCAAGCCTTCAGGGCAGGAGTGTCTCCTCACAGGTTGCAAGCTCACACATGCGTACACATTCTCAACAAGGGCTACCTGCGCTAGAGGGGGAGCTTATGCATGACCTGTCGGTTGTAGGACACAGATGTCAAGCACGCAATGATAGAGCCTGGGCTGGCGGTAGAGGCACTGTGGGTGCGTCGCAAGGCAAGGTGTACTATGAAGTCACAGTAGCCGATGAAGGGCTATGCAGAGTGGGCTGGTCCACAAGACAAGCCGGCTTGGACCTGGGAACAGAACCTATCAGTTTTGGTTTTGGAGGCACAGGTGGGAACACCATAGCATCTGAGCATGTTGCAGCCTCTTGGTGGTGTTGAGCTATTGAGTGTAGTCTGACAATGCACAAAACAGCATGCAAAGAAAATGCAGCTGGGGGCAACACAAAGTAGAGCAGCCGTCACTGTGCAGCATTCGTGACGCTCAAAAGAAGCCTGTCTGGAGGGAGCCGACTTGCATCGCATGCACCTGATGCCTGTTGGCTAAGCCCGCGTTTCAACTGTCATTGTTGTTGTTGTTTTCACTGTGCAGCCACTGGACTGTTTCCAGGCTGACACAGAAACATGACCATTACATGCTGTCTCTACAAAAACCAGGAGCATTTTGCAACAAGGTTTTTGAAGCCAATCATGCAGCAGAAAAGATGGATGCTTCTCTGTTCGTAGACATGCAAGGATCAATAGCAAAGTCTGACACAGCATGCTGCTGTTACAGTGAACCAAAATCAGAACAAGACAGAGGTTTTATGTGTGCAGGCAAGAAGTCAACCAACAGGCAGTTTGACACTTATGGCGCACCATACGGGCAGAATGATGTCATTGGCTGCCTGCTGGATTGGGACAACAACACTGTCTCCTTCAGCAAAAACGGGGAAGACCTAGGACCAGCATTCCAGATTCCAGGGCAGGTGCAGGAAAAGGCCCTCTTTCCAGCCATCTGTCTCAAGAATGCTGAGCTGGTGGTGAATTTTGGAGAGCAGAAGCTGCAGTATGAGCCTCCCAAAGGGTTTACTAGTTTGGCCACAGCGCCGCCAGAGTGGATCTCATCAGGTAATGAAAGTCGCACCAAATGCTGTTTGTGCATGTGAAGGTACACTGAAAGACACTGATACAAAGGCTTGTCTGTGTGTTTTACTCTAGAGTCTATGAAGAGGACAGTGACTTGTGTGTGCACATGCTTTGTGTCTACCTACCATGCAGCATTTTGCACTGTTTGTCATTTGTTGTGAGCCAGCAGAGTCAGCCTGTCATACACTCGACAGCTGTGGCCAGGAAGGGATGGCTCACCAACCATCCTCTCCTTTATCCCTGCGGCATCTTTGCACAGCAGCAACGGACAGCAAACATATGGTCTCTGCAAGGGGTTGCTTCTGCATCGGCTACTGCAAGCTCACCATCACATCCACAGACAGCACATGAGCTTTGTGCGCTTTAACTTGCACCACAGCGACGCAATGTCAGAACTCACTCTCAGGCCATGGCAATGCAGTGTCACATCTGACTCACTTCATGCTGCGCAGGTGAGGACTTTGCATTGGCTGACTCAGACCACCTCAAGCCCACCGCAATCATACTGGAACCTGTGAAGGACCTAGCTGAGCAGACCCACGACTTCATGAACAGCTTCAAGCAGTACCTCACCCAGCCACAACTGCGCTGCGAGCTGCTCATCGGTGGCACCAACCCCAAGCAAGCCAGCAGGGCACTGCAGGAGGGTGTAGACATCATCACTGGCACCCCAGGTGAACAGTGTGACAAAACCATTAGAAATTTGATGAGTCTAGACTTGACGTGGCTCTTTTTCGTACCCTGGCTACTTCCGTACCCTGCAAGACAATGGACTAATCACAAACATACCGTAGTGTACAGTTTTGTAGTCATTTTGTGCGGGTTTTGCTGCAAAGCTGTTGCAGCCTAGCATGTGCTGATGAGTAGAATCAGCCCCAAGCAAGCTAGCAGGGCCTGTGAGAAGGGCACATACATGGTCACACAATCCCGACCTGCTTTGTATGATCAAGCCGTTATAATACTGGTGCTTGCAGTCAGGGGCATCTTTACTATTGACATCAGATGAGGCTCAGCAAGCACACGTGACATTCAAGCAGGGGGACATCTTTACTACTGACATCAGATTACTACTGACATCAGATGAGCCTCAGCAAGCACACGTGACATTTGAGCAGGGGGCCATCTTTACTACTGACATCAAATTACTACTGACATCATATTACTAGTGACATCGGATGAGCCTCAGCAAGCACATATGACATGCAAACAGGGCTCCTGGTCTGCATATGGGTTCTTGCCACTGAGACTGATGGTTGAACTGTTCCTGGGTGCAGGCAGGGTGATGGACTTCATAGAGTCGGGCAAGCTGGCAACAGATGCCGTCAAGTTCTTTGTGCTGGATGAGGCGGACAGGCTGCTTGACAAGGGCTCACAGGAGCTGGTCATGAAGCTCTTCTCAAAGCTGCCTAAAGCTGCAACCGGCACACAGCGTCTGCAGGTTCATGCTCTGACTGTTTGGATCACACTGATGTGCGAGGATGCTATGCTGTTGATGTCTGCTGTTCTGATAGCTGTCAAGCACCATCACACCCTAGCATCTGTACAGTAGCTGTACAAGCAGTCCTTTCAGCAGTGAGAAGGTTCTGATTATGGCAGACAGCATTCTGCTTTGTCAGTGGCAGACGTCACATAATCTGTCATAATCATCCAAGCATAGATCACTCTGATGAACCAGTCACTTTCATGGTCGCATTGCCTGTTCAGCATTCAGCGTTATACTATTCAGCTGCTGTGCTCAGCTGTGGTGTCCTTGAAGTTCTTATCCTGATACAGAACTTGACAAAAATGTAGCAGAGATAAGTCTTGTCAGTGCATATGGTGTATGATGAGGTCACATGCAGAGCGCAACACAATGCCGGACTGCAGGTGCTGATGTTTTCAGCCACGCTGCATTCTGACGAGGTCAAGGATGTAGCAGCCAAGATCTGCCAGAAGCCCATTGTAGTAGATCTGAAGGTACTGTCAATGTCAAGACTGCAGCCATGAGGTGCCGTCATACCATCATAGCAGAGATGCACAGAGCCTTGATAGCCCCTTACGTCTCTCTGATGACTCATTGGCCTGTATGTGTCTACAACTTTGTTTTTGCTGATCACCTTTTACTGTTTGGTCGCCATACTCGGTTTGCTCGCGCCCGGGGGGGTTGGATGTGCGCCCTAAGGATCCCGCAAAGCCTTGTTGCCGTGATTTATGGTGACCCATCATCTTTCCCATTCCCATCTGGCCATTGCAGTTGTGTGCTTCCTGCATTCATCATCATATGCTGACAAAAGCTGGACTCCACAAGCGGCGAAAGAAATCTGTGTTGGCATTGTGCAGGGTAAAGAGTATGTCCCAGATACAGTTGACCATGTGTGTGTGAAGTTGGACCCCCATGAGGACCGCTCCTGGCTGCAATCCAACCCCCCCACCCCCACAGACAAGGCCCATGCCTTCGACAAAATCGGGCCCAACATCAACACCCCAGAATGTCTTTCCGAGGCAGTGAAGCGTCTGAAGCCCCGGATGTTGCAGCGCATCATTGATACCTACAAGATGGACCAATGCCTCATCTTTTGCAGGCAAGAGCTCTAAGCCTGTGGCTGTGACTTTGGCCAGCGTGTCACAGTTCAAATGTCTGAGACCATTCAAACAGTCACGAGCTGTATGTATCAGAGTCTTGCACAGAGGCTGTTGATTAGGACAAGTGACCCCTGACTGTAGGCCTGATGTCCATCCTTACCCCCTTTGACTTGTGTTTCTTTGGATGTAGCCTGTCTGGACAGAGGCTTTGCAAGCACAGCAAGGGTGAGTGTCATGGCAAGGAACACTGCTCTTGTATGTGTGCTGCAAGCCGGACCAAAGACATGCTGCATGTCTGTCCCGAAGTCTGTGTCTGCACCGTACAGAAGCTGTTGATGCTGGCCATGCAGGACCAATTTTGACTGTGACAACCTGGAATCCTTCCTGACAGGGCTAGGAGGGGGTGGCAAGTTCAGGGGCAAGATGGAGAAGGGGGTAGAGAACCCCTACTCCTGTCTGGTCCTGGCAGGAGCTCGCAGCATGGATCAGCGCAGGGATGCTTTGCAGGTTCCACCACCCGCTTTGGCTCATCCAGCAATTCCGGCCTGCAGACTGTATCACACCTCCTGCATCTGCACCGTGACAAGCCCTGACACGGCCATGTTAGGTACAATACTGTTGGCGGTGCAACACCCCACTTCAACACCACCTAATAGCAACGCAGCAGGTCAAGATGTCCTGCAGGGTAGCACTCTGTGCAATGGTTCCACAGCATGACAAAGCGCTGCACAGCGGCGGCACAGCGCGTTGCATCACAGCAATGAACAGCAGGGCCTTGTGCTTCAGTCAATGCTGTGTCCAGTGCCATGTGATGGCTGCTGCAGGCCTTCAAGGATGGAGACATCCGCTTCCTGATCTGCACAGATGTGGCGGCACGCGGCATTGACATTGCCGGTCTGCCGTACGTCATCAACATGACGCTGCCGGACCGCTCTGAAGACTACATCCACAGGGTAGGGCGTGTTGGTGAGCTGCCCTGCCTTCACACACACATCCTGACCATGTGCTATGATGGCTCAACTGTTCTTCTCAGCCACCAATGCTGTCTCATCGCATGGATGACTGATTGACTGAACAAGCTCAACCTGAGCAGCTTTCACTGATTCCTGCTGATTGTAACCTTCAGGCATTCACTTCTGCCTAGACCCTGAACCCTAAACCCTTCAGACAGTCAGTTCTGCCTCGACCCTGAACCCTTCAGACAGTCAGTTCTGCCTTAACCTTAATCCCTCCAGACAGTCAGTCCTGCTTACACTGGGTAGCTGCAGTGACATCAGATGACATGACAGCCCCTGTGAGTATGAAAGATGGACAGCTCCAAGCTGGTGTGGTGTGAGCGTAATGCAGGGCGTGCTGGCATGCTGGGTATGGCCATCAGTCTGGTGTCCACCGTACCTGAAAGGGTGTGGTATGTCAAGGCCAAGGGGTACAAGCCCTGGCTCAACCCCAAGCCCCAGGATACTAAAGACAATGATGAGGGGGGTCACACCATCTGGTACAATGAACCTGACCTGCTGCAGGTAGTTAAGCCATTGCTGTCACTCCAGCCTGTCACCTCATGACTGTGACTAGGGATTCCAGCTGTGTTGCACCAGTTAATTGCACCAATGTATAGCATGCTGTATGCATAGGGCTAGTCAAAAGCAATTATTGGTTGCATGTGCAAGTACTGTGCTACGTGTCAGAGACTGAGTCAGCAGATAGGTAGACAACTGCTCTGTGTTGTTGCTGCTTTGCTTATTGTGGTTGCCATCTGGAGCATTGTGTGCATGTGACTGGCACATGCCTGGTGTTGGTGCAGGAAGTAGAAGAACGGCTGAAGCAGGAAATACAGCCCCTGTCAGCAGACCTGAGCTTGCCGGCTGGACTGGAGAAGAAGCTGAAGGGTCAGCAGCAGGGCGGTGGCTACGGCGGTTCCAAGGAAGCTAGTGGCTACACAAAGGTATCTTAACATCCACAATGTATCTGCCTTGTCAGCCTGTGGCGTCTCTCCTAACTGCTAGATGCTGTTACGGTCGTCTGAGGTCTTCATAAGCGGTGACTTTTTCGCATGTCACGTTGCTCCTTCAAACTTTGCGTCCTCTTGCTCCAGAGTCATGCCTTGTAAAATGACTGCCATTGTGGTCGAGCTGCAGAGATAATCAGTTGTCTGATGATGTCTCAGCTTGCACATTGCTTGCACCATGGCTTCGCCATGAAGGTCAGGCAGCCTGCAAGCAACCAACCATGCCAATGTGGCACGAATCAGCAAGAATGGCCCCAGTGCTATGACCTCATTTTCTCTCTAGCGCACTTCCTTGTTAGTCTGGGACCAGGGACACTCTCAAGGATGCACTGATATGCATACCTATTTGAGCTAAGCCATTGCATCATTCGCTCAGCACTGTCAGGCTCTGCAATGCACACTGTAATGCACCTGGCGTGTCATGCTGAAAGATGTCTTGGTGTGCAGGAGGCAATGCATCATCTGCAGCAGCTGCAGCCAGCGGTGGCCAGCCTAGCAGACTTGGAGATGCAGGCACAGCGGTCCTACTGGAATCTAAAGAAGCGCTGGGGGGATCCACAGCCAACAGCCGCTTAGCTTCTTCAACCAAATGAACCTGCATATCGACTCCCAGCACTTGAAAACGGAATGATAGATTCTGGCTTATTCTGAGTAGATAGGGTTGCAGCTGTTTTAAATCCCCAAGGTGTACACTGTAGTGCTCATGCCTTGGGAGTATGCTCTGTGAACAGATGACGTTTGATCCACATCTTATATTGGTACACAATATTGATCGACACCTCAGTATTGCATTTCTTCCATGCAGCTTCAAAAGGCAAACAGCCTGCCTGTAGTGCAGATTGCAGTGTGAAGGCATTTCCGATGAGTCTATACATCTCCAAAACTGGCATGATGGAGCAGTTACATTCTGCACTAAGTGGTGCACACGAAATTGCAGCAAGCCACACGGCATTTGAAGTGACAACTGAACCCTACAGCGTATATACCAGCGCATCTGATGACAATATATTGTCATCAGATGCGTACATGGTAAGGTGGTGTGGAATAGCGTGTTTGAAAGTCTGTGATGTCAGCTTTGACTGTCAGTGTTGTCAACTACCATGGACATCTCAACCATGAGATTATGCTGGGTTTGACAAAAAAAGGTTGTGTCGTGTACAAGTGGCTCATGTATAGGAAGTGTGCAAGTGGCACTTGCATTGAGACTGATGTTGTGACATCTGTCAGAAATGAATGAGTACATCTGCCTTTTTAACTGACTAGGGTCTAGAGATCTCCTTTGTGGTTTGTCATGTTATGTCAAGCAGTAGGGTAGGTGTGTCTTACCAATACATATCCTAGTTGTTGTACACATTCAAGACAAGCAGCTGTCTGTCAACTCAAAACCAGGACTGGTGCAAGGGCTGTCAGCCACAAGAGCCCTGCAGTTCTTTGGCCTCATCACCCCTACTTGCCTTTAATTCAGGTGTGGATGGGGTTCCATCTTACCCCTGAAATACACATAACATTAATCAACTCTATCATCATCCAGTACCATATTCCAGAAGTTTCTTCTGCAGCCCGAGACCTACAGATGCCTAAACGCAGACTGTTCCTCTGCTGCATGCACAGTGCTCTGGAGCAGATGCTGCAGTGCTCTGGGGCTGATCCACAGATGATCTAGACCTGAGCCTGCAGTGACTCAAGGCAGATATTGCAGAGTCTGGGGCAGAGATCTACAGAAATCACCATACACATACCTGCATTATGCTAGATGGCAACGGTGGTCAAGCTTCAGCTGGTCTGCAAAGGATGGCAACAAGAAGCAGGTGGCAAAGATCCTATAACTTGGACTGGCTCAGCATTGCAGCCACCCTTGCATGCAACCTGCCTTATGTGCACTGAACAGCGGGGGATCACTGCTATGTCTGTACAAACCTGGTCTTTCTTCAGGCCTGCTGAGGCCTGCTGAGCACACTTGAAACTCAAGTTCCTGGTGGCTCTTCGGCTGCGTGACTTCTATGTCACCTGGTCACACATTTGGCAGATCAGCAGGCTGTTGCAACTCCAAGAAGACATCATATACAGAAGGGTCTCTGATGCAGACAGACCTCTTCTGGGCGAGATACCAAAGAACTGAGAGATGCTTCAGCTGGGTGAAGCAGCTCAGTTCCTCCTCTTGCTCATAAACCTGCAACTTGGTCAGGGGTGATAGATCTGGAAGCTGCTGGACATGCCAGCCGTGCTTGCCTAAATGAATTGAACTCCAGCTCCGGCTTGCCCCATTTAGATGTGCTCTCAATGTGAGGCTTTGCAGCCGGGTAATACAAGAGGTATATGACAGCTTGGGTGGGTCACAGTATGCACCATTGCATATGCACCAAGGATTGTCAAGCGCGCACTTACAGTTGGCGCCTGCATCTCAAGTTGCATTGACTTCAGCTTATCAAGAAGAGGAAAGGTATGTACTGATCAGTAGCCGGATGCACCCACAGGCTGGCAACATGTGGCCTGTGCCTCACAACTTCAGCGTGCTGTCCAAGCTGACTAGCTGAGAGTGTAAAGCTGTGACTTTGCTGTGCAGGTGCAATCTGAGACAGAGACTAAAGTGCCCACAAACCCCTAGAAGCTGCTGGGACCTGCGTCAAGGCAGAGATGAGGCATCATGCCCGCACTGACAAGTATCGCAGCCGGCCCTGTTTCATATGCATGCTCACCCAAATGCCAACTTCTGGGCATCAGCTTCCAGCCATTCTGCAGGCACATCATGTTACTGTACAACAGGTATGCTCGGTGCCTTTCTGAGCTGTCAAATGCTGCTGCACACTGGCTAATATAAATTGCGAGACTGCTTACTGAAGAATTGTGTGCCCTGCTGAGTAGCTCATAAATACTTTGATGTAGTTGCACGGCACTGCAACAGTGTGTCACAGCAAGACAGTGGTCTGGCTTGAAATCTGTCTGCAGTGCACCAGGTTGGCTGCGGAGGTGCTGAAGCTCGAACTTGGCATGCAGGTGGAGGAGGCCAGAACTCAGCTCATATCATGTTTCAGTCTGTCATGGTGGTGTGGATTGCCAGAGCTGCACTTGCTTGGGTCTGCATGGTATGCCAGGTGGATGGCCTACAACAGGAAACCCTAGATGAGGATCCCTAACAAGCTAGGAAGAGGAGGCACGGTGCCAAAGTCTCAAATCAAATTTTGAAAGCACCCGTAGGCCGGCATGCTGCCCGAGACCTGGCCAGAAACTTGACGCCAGTTCACTCAGCCTCTCCCAAGCTGCTCGCCGCGAATCAGCATCGACATCATGATGCTGCAGCAACGATGCGTGACAAGGAGCTTGACGGGTAAGCAGGCCTGTGATCATAGCGCTGGCCTGCGCTTTGGCGTGTACCGGTCTGTATAAAAGTTTGACCTGCTGCAGTCTCGTGCTGGGCGTCTGTACCTGCAGAGATGATAGCAGGCTTCCACTCAGCCGGTGTGACTAATACTGGTGGATACTTCCGTGCGACTGATACTGCTCGACAAATCTACGAGCAGCGACTTCGTTTGGGTAGCTCGCGGCTACTGCCGTTCCTCGTCAAGATACAGCTGGTTTGCAAGGCCTGGTACAAGGGCGCAGGTAGGCATCAGCGCCCTTACCTTAGGCCTCGTGCATGACACACCCTTTGATCACCAGTCATGTATGGCAATCTGGTCAGACCTTGCAGAATTACAGCATCTGAATAGCCTTTCTGTCCACGGTGATGCGTTTTTGGATGCCAAGGACTTTCAGGCAATTGCTTTCCTGCCTTACAAAGCTACACTTTGAGGGCTTCAGTTCAGATTTGGATTTCAAAACTGAAGATGTGACCAAACTTTCAGCCCTTGCGTCCCTTCAGTACATAGTGGCCGATGGTGTGATGCTCTACAAGAGCTTGACGTCCACCTCAAGACATTGCTGAAGGTTGCAAACATGCAGCATTTTCAGGTCATCAGCAGTCAATATGATAGTGGTGATGAGGCAGATCATCACTATGTTGGAGGCCTTCATCTGCAACCTGGGGAAGAAAACAGCAGCCTGGGGGACTGGGATAGTGACTCTGACATGAGATCAGACACTTATTCAGACATGTACAGTCAGCACAGTGATTAATAGGTCATTTTCCAACAAGGCTGTAGGAAGGATGCAGTATATGCATTTACTCACACAGGTTCAAGAATGACAACAGGCCACGGATGGCTACTGTTCAATATTGTAGACAAGAGCGTATTGTGAGCAATTCGATGTTTGCATGGCTGATCTGTCCACATCTTTTGGCTTGTAGCTTAGGCTTTGCGTATCACTGTATGGTCATGTTGTATTTATTGATAATTCGACGACTCTCCTTGGGCATGGGTCCCACGAGCTCCCGTACCGCGGCCGGTTCTGTTTGCAGGTATGGACATTCTAAAGCCCACTTTATAGCCGATCGGTTAGTCGCGGCTAGGGCTTCCTTCAAATCGAAATTTCAATCAATAGCGTTTGGGGACCGGTTCAGGATTCGATTAATCTGCAGGCGCG